>Ga0307510_10000551_pt1 | contig 37615 bp, 48 predicted proteins | sample 12_EM_MG_FD_207224 | JGI IMG/M metagenome (GOLD analysis project Ga0307510, IMG submission 207224) | Populus trichocarpa ectomycorrhiza microbial communities from riparian zone in the Pacific Northwest, United States - 12_EM | ecosystem: Host-associated > Plants > Roots > Unclassified | place...
CACAACCCGAAATAATACTCTTGTCTCATATTTGTCGTAGAAACCCAGGCCCGACAGGCTTTCCTGAATACGCTCATGGTTGACATCATTAATCCGCTTACAGCACTCAAGGTAAGCGAAGTACTTCTCTCTGCATCGGGTATCTTTGGTTCTAAACCACCTAAAAGGAAACGCAAGACCGCACACGAAAGCGGATCAAAGAAGATCTCAAGGGTTCCGCCGCGGCCCATGTCGAGTACGCAGAGAACACCCTTCCCAAACTTAAGCGAGCATACATCAAGAAATGCCAAGAATTTGAGGTGAGCATATCACCCCCTTATTATTGTACTATTCCAAGATACTCATGTGTCATCGATGGTCGGGACCCCTTACAGGACCATCGCTCAGCAGTTGTCCCTTCCCCGAACGTTGGCCAAGCACCTATTATTGCTGAAAGCAGTGTCATACCAAGTTCTCGGTCCAACCAGAATCCTTCTTCTTCCAAGCCGTACGTTGCGACGCCGCAGCCTGGTCGCCCACTAGATCGCAAGCCTTCCAGTGGTGGTCCTCGAAATCGCTCGCCGTCAAGCTCTACGCCTTTCTCGGATCTAGCCCAACATGGTACGGATATCGTTACATATTACGCCAAAACCGTGTTGACTGCAGATTGGTAGGGAAGAAACAACTGAACCAGTTAATCACTCTGTTAGACAAGGAAGGCGGCATCAGGGGCAGCAGTCGCAATGCCGACTTGGCGTTACGCTCGACCCGTGCTAAGCGCGAAGCCGAGGAGGCAGGTAAGTCCCACAACACCCATGTTCTCCACTTCATTCGCCAAGTCGTTTTTAGATAAGGATTACCGAAAGGCTGTCCACTGGCTCGAGACCCTCAGAATACGGCGGGTTAAAATCTTGGAAGGCGGGTATAATGTAAGTCATACCTATGTCCCTGAACCATATTACAAACGTTATCTGCGTAGAGCCTAGAACGGTTTGTTTTCGAGTGCACGGAAACCGTCAAGAAGGTGCTCGTTACATATGCCGATACTATGATGCAAGTGCCACAAACCTGATTGTTTGTCCTTTTTGAGTTTCTGACACAACACGTAGCGCGACGCATGCTACGCAGAACTATGTGGCATTACACGCTCGAACCGCTGTTGATAATATCTCTGCCGAAACCGATACTTGCATTTTGGCAGCATCATTCCGCCGCTCTCTGGCGCTTTCTATTCCACCCCCAACACTCTACTACAACTACCATGTCGGTGAATGCCAGGACTTGATTTTCGGCGTCAGCCTAGCGGACTACGCGACCGCTCGCGGAATTGAGAACGACGTGCCAAAGGTTTTAAGGATTTGCATCGACGAGATTGACAAGAGGGGTTTAGATGCAGAAGGCATTTATAGGGTAAAACGTCGAAAGCACGTCTTTATGATCCTTTCTTACACCGTGTTGCAGGTTTCTGGTCGGCATGCGAACGTGCAGGAGGTTAGTGGGAAGCGCCCTTGAATCAGTCTAGCTGATGCGAATGCGTATTTAGTTGCAACACAAGCTCGAACGAAACGAAAAGACGTTTTCGTTCAACTCCTTTACGGATGACATCTACTCTGTTGCCTCGCTTCTCAAGGTAAGCTATCGTAGACACAGAAACCCACTCGAGCTCATCCATTGCTCGTGGCAAAGCTCTACCTCAGAGAGCTTCCAGAGTCTCTGTTCAGGTTTCCTCTGCAAGATCGTATCCAACACAGCGAGGATAAGGGTATGGACCTCAAGTTCTCCGACCCCCATTCATGTGCAATTAATGTTGAAATGCATAGCCGACCATGCTGCAAACGATTTCGTCGTGTTGCGATCGAAGATTCGTCGATTACCTGGGGTCCACAAAGCGTCACTGAGAGCACTTGTGGAACATCTCTCCCGCATTGCCTCTCACGCAGATAAGAACAAGATGGATGCCAAAAACCTCGCAATCGTATTCAGCCCAGTAGTCTTCGGGGAAGACGAGGTTCCGCAGGGCGATCTTCTCAGTGTGCAGCCGACGAAGGTGTGTTCTGTTTTGCTCCATGTTTTCCGGTACTTATCCGAGTAGGGCTCATTCATGGAGGACCTCATTGAGAACGCGCAGACCTTGTTTGATGAGCGCCTTCCTCCGTCGTCCCCGCCTCTTCCGCCAGCGCCACTCGGAGAACCGGTGCCTGTCATCAGCTATGGCTCGTCCCACACGAAAGTTACGCTGCCGGAGGAGCACGTCGCAGACTTTACCCCCGAACTCCCTCCGCGACCCACAAGCAGCATTCATCCGTCTGCGCGATATTGCCCTCCCATGTCGCCGCCCCGCATGTCCGCAGACCTTTCGGCGCAAAACGCGCAGGTGCCATCAACCCTTCCGCCGCCCACCCCATTGAAAGTACAGATCTCAGCGGACGGGACGGAGAAACCCAGGCAAGAACAAGCCGTCCCTGATACAAATGTGTCAGGAGCAGTTGAAAGAACACGCGCCCAACCGCGGGGTTTTGTGTCACCACCAACAGTAACGCATGAGCAGTATAAGGAGGAAGATCAATCAGAAGTGGTGTCCGTCCCGGAGACCCCGCTGACAGCGAGTTCGCAAGCAACTAGCAGCAGGAGTTTCTCGGAGTAACATCTTTTGCACCGAATTTGTGCACAAGTCCCGTGTATTTTTGACAGACGATAAAGGTTTGTATTGTGTATGTGTCTTACCGTTCTCTAATCTTTGGACACGTGTTGCGTGTGGATGGTCTCGTCTGTACACTTCCCCCAGAGTATTATTGTTAGTATTGTTAGTTATCCAAAGCTTTGTTGGTCGTCATTGATGTGGGTGTAATCGGATTTGTGTGTGTGTTCCTCGTGTCCGTGTGAATCCAACTGTCAGCCACTGTACAGTTTATGTAAGGTAACTCATCACTCATCCACCCATAATATCACCATTCACGCAAGTCGCAAGTCGCAAGTTGATACGAACTTCCAGCGATTGACCTAAAGCAAGGTATGATCTCGTTGTTCTTTCTAGCATCACGGAATCCTCGCTCATATGATGCATACATAGTAGCCTTCAACAAAACATGACTCACGACGCAGTCTGGTTTTCCCGTCCCCGCAAGTTTGGAAAGGGATCCCGCCAATGGTGCGTATACCTCCCTTCGCCAGGTCGAGACGAATGCTCACGGGCCTGAGGTCTATAGCCGCCTTTGTGCTCACCAGGCAGGACTCATCCGTAAATATGGCCTTGACTTGTGCCGTCAATGCTTCCGTGAAAAGTCTGCTGCGATCGGGTTTGTGAAGGTAACGTCCCGTTAGCCGTCACCCTCTAGCTATAGCTTGACTCATGTTTACGCGATTCCTAGAACCGGTGATGCTGGCCTTTTCCTCTTCACGTTGCATGTATCCTCCATTCCACTTTTTACACCACAAAATGGCAGCACTGGGTCCCTCATCTATGCTCAGGCTCAAATATTGCATTTGCATAAGTGAATTCCATGCTCGCACAATTTGTGACGGGCCGAAGATGAACGACGTGCATATGTTTTCACGTTGGGCAACCCATGGCTAAGAGTAAAGCGGAGGCGTCAACTCGCCACACCATTGTCCTCCCTTGAAACTAGTCAAACCACGTTCCATGGTGAGAGAAAGACAATGATAGAACCTGAGCACACTGTCCTGGAGAATACCCGCGTGCCGATAATGCCACACCAAGGTGCATACACCTCATGTACCTCATGTCTGAAACTTCCGCATAGCCTGAATCTCGTCTAATAAAGCCTGAAGTCTATCGTCCTCAATTTTCACAAGACTGAGGGGATAAAATAAGGGACCATTAGTAAACAATCCTCGACACCAGACGCGAGGAACACGGAAACCGATGACACACCTGGGGATGATGCTCTTCGCTTCCTCTGCGTCGGCAGGACATAGATTCGCAATTTGTGCCGTCTCAAACTGCGTCAGCTCCGGCTCCCGACGCAAGATCCTATCACGAGCAACGGGAATGGGGCTTAGTATACCGAGTACTAATGATGGCAGCGGAGAAGGTGAAAGAGCCTACTCTCGGACAGCCGACGCCGAATCAGTAGTGTTGAACTTCGCAAACGTCTTGACGTATTCCAGAGTCTTGTTGTACACGCTAAAAGAGGGGAGGGAAGGGGCAGGGATATCAGCGAAAAAGAGAGAGAGAGATTGTCATGGTTGGGCGAACAACGACGCACACTGTGTCCGGAGCGTCTTTGTCCCTGTTTTCGAGCAGGTACTTGACCTCCGAGATTAGAAGGCAACCAGCGTTGTTGAATTCTGTAGAGAGTTGGTCGGGGGAAAGGTATGAGTCGTGGTATCAAACTTGGACGGAAGCGGGTTGCATCCTAGGACGTGCCTTGCCCGAGCTTGAGAGCAGCAGCATCTTCCTCTTCCTGCTGGGCTTTGTGGCGACTTGGGAATGAGCGGGAAGCCATGGTGGCAGGGGCACAATACTACTTGGTGAAGCCTGATTGGTGGCGAAAACGCCAAATCTGTACAAGCACACGTGCGCACTTTATAACCAAAACCAAGACGACTTTGAGATTGAGCAGAATAACTACACAATGACAGACAAATAGTGTGCGACGGGGTACGATTAAACAGCTGCGTTATGGATCTGGGATCGAAAAGGCGGAGTCAAAACGTGGGAGATGACGCTGTACAGATGTGGCGAATCAAGAAAACTGTTCAGGGAAGGGTGTTAAACAAAAGACACAGGAATGAAACGACGATGATGCGGGTTTGAAATACAAATGCGCCTGGTGTGGTATGCCATATGAGTGATTCCCGATCGTCAATGTGTTGACGTGGGACAACATAATGAACATATGGGTGGTCCTTGACAAAAATACTATAGGGTATAAGGTGGTGTTGATGAATCATTTGTTGTATGAACTTCCGAGCGGCAAGCCATTCCACCAGTGCGGAGCGTAGTTTACATCGTGTAGCCGAAAGAGCTACGTTGGTACGGGTCAGCCAGACCATTTGCGACGCCAACACCAGGGAATGAAGAGCCGACGCCACTGAATGTTGAGAACTGGCCTTGGTGAGGGGCATGGCCCGCATTGCTTTGAAGAACGTAACCGTCGAGAGTATGAGGCTGAAGACCGGGGATGGGTCCGCGAAAACCGGCTTGGGAGAGGGCGGCTTGGCTCTGATTTTGTAAACCGGCAGAGTACAGTCCGTTTTGAGCCGGGTATACTCCCACCAACGGGTCCGCAGGAAGGTGGCGACTGGCACCATGATTGGCCATATTCACAGCAAGAGCCTGCTGACTGTGGAAGCCACCAAAATGATCCAAATGTTGCTGTTCACGCTGCAGCTTGTTCTGAATGCGCTTGCCGTACGGGGTATTGCGAATCAACGGTAGCACGGGCCTAATGCCATCCACAAGTAGAGCACGTTGGCCAGGCTCCGCGTAATCGAGGGCAGTCTTATCATGGGTAAGTAACGGAGCTCGTGGTAGAGGTGACGTCCGCCTGACCTGTACACAGTAATTGCCGTAGGAATCGCGAAGCAACTTTTCGAGCCTCGTACGGTTGAGGAGCTCTTCGATGAGAATTTTTCGTGTGTTATGTTCAGCAACACGAATACACTGGTAACCATCACGTGTGAATATGGTACAAATAAATGACGGAACCATGCTACCTTCTCAATAACGTTGGAGCTGAACTTCTGGACTGAGAGCGCACAGACGTTGCCAATGAATTGACGGATGACGGCATCGCTAAACCTATTGTCGTTGAGGTCAAGAATGTATTGAACAACCTAACAAAAAACCGACGCATCAGATGACTAGTCATTTCCTCGTGGAAGAAATAACATACGTAGTTGCCATAAGGGTCCTGGACCAGCGTCAACGCGTTGTATGTGATCTCATTCACGAGCTGGATGCGTTGGTGATCGGAGGCATGATCGATACATCGCTGAAGCACACAACAGCCGTGGCGGTGAGTGGCGACCTCAACGCAGTTCGCCGCGACCGCGTTGTATATGAACTGGGGTCTGATTTTAGCGTATAATGAAATTTCATAACGGGTTACTGACCTGGTTATCTTCCGGCGCCAATTTATTCAAGCACTTCTGGATGACATGATTACCGTTCAGGTCCTTGATGAGCACGACAACGTGCAAGCTGAGCGCGACAATGATCGAATGAATCTGGCCATGGTATCTATGGTCAGTCTGCGTTCAACCGCCACCCTGTCAGTGGACAGGAGGAAAGACAATTATAAATCATGCTTGCCTGTCTCCGTGTGGACAAAAAGTCAATCATCTTTTGAACCGCTCGCGTCCCGTGCATATTGAGAGAAATATTAACAAGGTCTTGTGCGACGGACTCGCAAATAATGTTTCGCTGCTCGTCGGTTGAATATTCTAATAACTTCTGGCAAAGGTAATTGCCGAACGGATCTGGGAGCGATATCAAAGAAAGATCGTTGGCAAAGCAATGAGGGCGATTACCAGTCATGAGATCCGCGAAGTGGCCGAAGGTCTCACGGAAAATCATGTCTCGATGTTCCGGCACACCTTCCTCCAACTTCTTCTGCAGATACCGGCAACCATGCTGGTCCTTGCAGAGGCTCGAAATCTCCCCCGCCAAGTCTTCAAGACGGGTGCCAGCGAAGCGATTAACTGGACAGAACGTCAGAAGAATGAGACAAGTGATGACAGAACTGTGAAGGCCCACATTCCCGATCGACATCCCCACGCCTATGTTTAGGGCCATGCAATCCATTCATCTTCCCATCACTAGCGACACGACCACCAATTCCCAACCCATAACGGGAACCGTGATGGTGGTATAGGGCTGTAGAACCAGTGCTAGCAAGGCCGTTGCCATTGCCATATGAATTAAAGCGACGGTCATCAAGGTTATTACCGACACCGTTATTCAGACCATACATGACAGCGTCACCGCCGTAAGGCTGCGCAAACACATACTTAATAAGGAAGGGAATGGGCTGGGTGGGAACTCACGTGAAGAGGGTCATCATAACCGGCTTCAAAATTATCATATTGACTGTGACCAGACAACCTTGAAAGAGAAGACTGCAGATCACTGCTTAACGGGCTATCACCTAGTTGATGCGCCCCTTGAGGTGTTAGGCGCGCACCAAGGTTCTGCGCCTCCGGAGAAATCGGTGTTCCAGGTGCTTGAGTTAGATGAGGCGGAATAGTGGTGGAAACTGCAGCCAAGGGGGTAGCAGGAACGGAGCGCGTGGTAATGGACATTCCATCAGAGAGTGCAAGAGGGGACCCGCGACGCGAGCCGGGTGCTTGGATATGTGCAGTAAGTGCTTGACCATGCGAGGGAAGGTGCGGAGTTGCAGAAGCGGAGACAGTTCCACCGAGCTTACTATTAACGGACAAGTCATTGATGCTCAGAATAGGGTTTGTGGATACGCGACGACCCTCCCGCACAAACGGGTCTGGACGAGACTCTGAAAACTGGGGCCACTCGGACGGCTTCTGCGAATCACCCAAACGAGCGACCACAGGACTGCGGGAAGGAGCTTGGGATAGGGCAGCCAAGTCCAAAGCAGCGGATGACGCAGACAACTGAAGGGACAGGTATCACTGACGATGACCACATATGTTAAAAGTGGTACGCACCCTCCGAAAATGAGGAGCTTGAAACTTGTCATCATCAGATATGGGTAACTTGAGGATAGCGTCTGAAAAGTACGTGAGATATAGAAGTCAATCATGTGGGCAAAAATGCTCACTGTGCATTTCCTCATCAAGCTGCTCGTCCAACATCATACCGGCATTATAAGTACCATAGCGTAGTCCATCCTCTTCGTGCACGCCACCATTCTTTTGTAGAAATACCTGGTCTTGATGGGCCACTGGCGGATCAGCAACGGAGAGGCCTTGAAGATGACCAGCGAGTTCTTCGTCATTGCTGCTAGCCGACGTACGACGACTGGCAGGCATGCTTTTGGCCCCAGCTCGTCCGTAACTTTGACCAGAACCGTTGTTGCCATGGGGGGCGTTCGGAGGAATGTCCGGAGAACGTGTCGCTGGAGCATAGGTTACGGATTTACGCTTATCCGCAACGGAACCAACTGCCCTCGACAGGACGTCTGTATCTAACCCCATCCGAGTAAAGCCCGTGCGAAAAGTGGGTGATATCTCGGGGCCGCCGGGAAGGAGGGTATTAACGCGAGGAGGAGTGGTAGGCGCGGAGGCAGCCATATGCTGGAGACCATTGCCGTTACTCTCGACGGGAATGCTTAGTAATTCCTGAGCCTGCTGTTGTTCCAGCGCACGCATCTGTTCTTCGAACATTTTACGATGCAAAGCGCGCAGCCTCTCGTGCTCGATGCGTTTGAGTTCAACACGCTGAGGAACGACAATTCAAACTTTCGTACATGAAACGGGGGACCAATACTCACAGCTGACAGTTCAGGTATATTAGAGCCCAATCTCGCCGTCTTAAAAAAGTTGCATTAGAGGGACTGACGAGGTGCGCAATGGGAAGGGCTTACGGAATCAGCCAAGTCCAAGAACGCAGGTGGACTTTGCTTCAACTCATCGGGGGTGGGGTGTGTATCAGTAGGGGAAGTAGATGGTTGGAGGCTAGCGGCCATTGGCGAATAAAAAAGATATTAAAAGTGATTTTTTTTTTCGAAGGGTTCAGTTCCAGACGAAAATTGGAGGTAGAGAGTGTCGGAGGAGAGACGAAGGGGGAAGACAAGCGAAAGGCCTAATTGCACAAAAGGGTAAAGGTGGCTGTTCGGAAAAGAAAATGAGGGAGGATGACGATGAAGGCGTTTGATGCATACCTGAGAGGAAATTTGAGCCCGTCTATAAAGGACTGATTGTACACTGATGTATTTCTCGGGAAAGGTGAGCAGGTTCAGGGAGAGGACGTCGAGAAGGATGCCCACAGTAATTTGCGCAGAGACCAACACGACGAGAGGAAAGGTGAGGTGAGAGGAGGGAGGCAAGGTCGAGAGGAAATATTATATAAATGGGGGGGAAAGGGACGGGGGCCAGGAATGGGTCCTTCGCTTGTAGCGCGTGAAGAAACTCTAAACACGGCTCGTCACAACCCACCCTCATTTTTTTACTCTACTCTTCCACTCTATTTATCAAAACCCAACACTTTACCTCTCATCCGTTGTGCCGTCTGTCCCTCATTTCCCGCCCTACTCTTTTCTTATCCCGCGGCTAAGGGCTCCATCCAAATTGTTCCTTGGCCAGACCTTTTCCCGCTTAACATTAATAATTTGATGGTCCCCGCTCTGCTCCCGCTCCGTAAACAAAGGCATGCGTGTACATGCATGATGTCAACGTCCTTTCCTGCCTTCAGTTTTGCATGAGACACGAGCATATGCGCATAAGTGCCCTGGTTTCGAGCTTTGAGGGGTGCGTAGCTCCACAGTCCCGTTGGACATAGATTACGAGAGGGGACTCGCCCCAGACGTACTGCACCATTGATTTCACTTTTGAATTGACCTTGCCGCGAGGCTCCCGTTTGACCAGGCACTTTCCTTATCCCGCCTGGGTTTAGCACGAGTGGACCGACACAGTGCTTTGACACATTGGGGACACCGGCTCGTAATCCCTAATCGTTCACAGCGTTCACGCGCTCACGCGGTGCTTAGTAGCCGCCACCCTCAGGAACACCCTTTATGTAAGCTCTCAATCCCCAGGCACACCTGTCATCGCCATCCTCTCGCCACTTTGTCGGACGCAACTGCGATGCAGTTCCAATAACCACCCCACTAATCGGTTCTTTTTCTCATTCGTTCTCCCAATAAATCTTTGTGATACCCGTAGTACTCGTGCATATTACCCACATCCGACCTCACACTATTCACACACCTTTTGAGCCTGAGCCCGCGACACCCGGCGGCACGGTCACGGCACGGTGTCAGAACTGGTCGTGACGGGCACGCGACGCGTTGCACCAATCATTGCATTAACTATTAACCGCCTGACTCCAGGTGTAGGCAGTACCGTAGTCTCTGCTCACGGAGGAGGCTGATTCAACTATTCGTAAATCTTCAACAGTTCAAATACATGTACAACCGATTGAATATGTGGTACATTAGGTAACAGCTTGCCATGTTCTAATTTTACCTTGTATGACCACTGTAAAATGTGAAGGTGGCTAATAAAACCTCCTTGAAATTTGCCTACATGTAATGGGATAAGACCAAGAGCCCACAAATGAGAGAGGAAGGATAAATGAAGGTACGGCCATCATGCATCATGTCCAGCCTAGCACTACCCATGTCAAATATCCTATATACAAAATGCAGGGTTTCAAGGTACCTTAATACTGTATACAAAGGGGTTAGCTTCTATCATAGATGGTGAGGTTGTTCTATAGCTAGACACTTCACCAGGACATAAGGATACTATCACGCCCTACTATGCAAACCAAAATTATCACTTCGAGTGTGCAATACCAGATATCAATAAATTAATGTAATTAAGTGGATCCACGAATTGTCCACCTACTACTACATGAGTGGTATCACATCGTTACCACCTGCCAGTGACTTGGGACAGGCGTTTCTAAGTGAAAATGTCCCAGACAGAGAGCCGACCACAGCACCCAGCCGATCTTGCCGCGGGTGCTGAACCGAGATTGGTGTCTCAACCGACAGCGTTGGACTTGGTGCCTTCTTCATCCGAGAGCGTCAATAACAAATTTTTGAGGTTTGGGAGGGTGTGTCGCATGTCCAAGGCGCGCAGATTGCGATCGGACATGAGCTGTTCATGGCAGTTAGCTTCTGCTTACCAAAACGGTCAAAGGGCCGGAGTATACCATCTCGATGTTCTTGTTTAGTAAGAACACCCCATACTCGAATCGGTATGTGTCCACGCCTCTGGAAAATAATGGGAACCTACGCTAGACGTCAATCAACGTGACAAATTTCAAACCGGGTTCGCACATTCTCGGGCCCACCATGGCAGAGATGCCGTCCCGGATCATACTCCTGCTTCCGCAAAAGGTAATCGGATAAACAAGCATCTTGTCCAGGTACACAGCGAGTAGTTGGACAACGAAAGCAGCATACGCTAACGCAGTGGCGACGCTTTCGTCGTTGACCTCCTTGTACGCGGGCAACGACAAAGGTGGTGCAGGGTCCGTGGAACCTAGTGGTATTGGCAACGGAACATTGAGAATGCTAAACAGGAGATCGGAGCCAGAAATCAGGTCGATGGGGAAGAGCGATGCCAGAGTCGTGATCAGGGAAACCCGAACGGATAGGATACGGCGCTCAAGAGCCATGGCTGACTCCCTGTGAACAATGTCGATGAATAACGTAACGTCAATGTATAAGGACTTTGCGCACCTCTCCTGTGACAACTCCTGTTCTGCAACGGCCTCAGCAGCAACGCCCTGACTGAGCATGGACATCGCCTTAGATAATGCCTCCCGACGTCGGTTTAGTTCCTCTTTCCGATGACGAATGCGATCTGACACTGAGAGGGAGTTGAGAACTCATGACGGTGATCATCAACGTGTACAACAAATCTCACGGGTTTCTGCCTCAGCTCGCACCTGGGTTTCTGCGGCTCGCCAGTAGGCTACCTTCGCTTGTCGCTCAGAGACTTCCTTGAGCTGTAAACGAGAAGCCGATCACCGTACGGAAACTTGAGAACCGATAGTCTCGACTTGGCGTAATTTCCACGTACCAACCAGCTGCCTTCCGAGGGGGTAAATGATGCGTCGAGATTCTCAATCATTTTGGACAGCGACCGTCGCGTATCGAGGATCGAGCACTGTAAATTAACTAATCTATGCGGCTCGACATATTAGCAACCCGTCAACATTGAGCTGACTCAATTGACCCTTACTTCGCGAGATCTGCCCAGGTTGAACTCGCAGCATATTCAGCTCGTGATTGGTGGCTCTTGCCTCTGGGTACAGTGATGTCCTTGCGTCGTGGAAGTGCAGATCTGGTAGCGAGAATTTTTCCGGACGTGTGAACTTCAGGATCAGTGTTGTAACCACTCGAGGGAGATGGAGATCGGGTAGGTCCTGATGATCGAGGAACCGACAAGCAGAACGTCTCGCCTGATGGCGAAAGCGTCAGTAGTAGTGTATTCGATGGAAGACTAGATGGTTGAGCAGACACCTGTGGTTCTCCTTTCTTCGAAAAGGTCTTGCCGAGATTGAAAAAAACTCACCTCGTCTGGAACGAGATTATCCAAGCATATATCCCATTTTCCGGCCATCCTCCACTGCGTCTCGCAGGTATCCACATCATCAGTCATCCGCTCCTTCCCTTTGTCATGGGCGAGCACGTTTGGTGAGTCCGGGCGCAATTTCGCCCAAAGCTGCACGGTCACATTTGTGGCCGAAGGATCCGTCCATTTAGAAAAATCGTCAATGTCCAATGCAAAACAGGGATTTGTCGAAGGTTTGTGAATCGCAGAGATGAAATTTGGTACAGGTCGGGTTTCAGGGTTTGCCTTCACCTGTGGCGCGTGTGGCGCCGACTTGGAAGCGTTGCCGTTGGACTGTGTAGGGGTCGTGACGCCTCTGCGGTTTGGGGAGGTAGGTGTGGGTGTCAGGCTATCGGTAGATGTAGCGGTGCCTGATCTGGAGTGGCGCTTCGTGAGTTGTTCTTCTCTTAAACTCAAAGTAGATCTTGATGGCGAGTGTTGGGGTGAGTGAAGTTTGCTCTTCGGTGATGGACTTGCTCTAGGACTAGGTCGGCGATCACGGGGCGAAGGGTGAGAAGCTTGCCTTGAGGATTTCGCCGAGGGAGCGGGCTGTTTGGGAGAGCTTGGGACGTCGATGGTGATGAATGTCTCCACCAAACGTGATTGCAAAACTTTCTCCAACGTCCTCTGCGTGTGACTTTGCCACAGGTGGACCATTCCCTTTCCCGAGGTGGACGATGTGACGGAATGCGATCGAGGGCGATTTGTCTTCGAGGCCGTCCAAGTACCAGAAAGAGGTGGATGGCTTCCTGAGCTCACGGTCGTTGGGAAGTCCCGTGCGCTGACCCGCGATGGCGTGCGTTTTCTGACCCTTTGCTCTCCGGGCCCCATCGAGTGTGAATCCTCATTGGTGTGATCTTCAAGGCCCTGGCTCTTCACCGTCACAGCAGATGCGGATGACAGCCTCCGAGTCCTCTTCCGAGCAAGGGCAACATCCAGGTCATCGGATAAACTTCCGTATGACGTGAATTGTGATTGCTCAGATGGCTGGGTTAGGGCAGAGGCAAAGGCGTCGCGGGCAGGAAACGGTGTGAAGTTCCGGACCTGAATGTGAGTGATATGTCTAAGAAGATGCTATCGCATTTATGAGCTCATCTAAGCAGGAAACACACAGAGGGACTCGATACTCAACATGTGTTAAATTTATATAACTATCTGAATTGCTGGTTGTCCCGTTTCGCTCCACTTCAAGGTAATTGTCAGAGTCAACGTCCATCGCGCCACGTTAAAGGGCGTCTCAGGAAGGTAGTTGGCTCCAGAGTGAAGGAGGGGATCGAGTTAGAAGCATACACACGGTGTGTTGAGAGTGAGAGCACGTTGTTGATCCAGCTTCAACTGGGGATACGGAAGCCGCGGGCCGCGACGGGGGGACGACTGTTCCTCCGTTTTCCCTCATACGGTCCAACTGGCAACTGGCACACAGCCCAGTGGGTAACTCATGCCATAACAATGCCCCCTAAAGCGCGTATCATCCGTAAGCCATCCGTCCCAGGGGCAACAACGTCCCCAAAGCCTCCTCCTTCAACCGCCCCTTCCGTGGCAACAATGTCTTCCCCGACGAAACCGACCCCGTCCAACCCAACAGTCGTCGCCGCCAGTTCCAAGGAGGGTGCCATGTTGCCGCCTCCTGACCCATCCCCCCCGAAAGCCATCCTTGAACCGGAGCTAGACGCGCTAGCAATTTGCCTTCGAGTGCGGAAAATCTGCTACCATTCGCGTTTATTGTCGTGCGGTGTTTAACATGAAACCGTCAGAATGCTGCTGTGAAGACCAGCCAGGTACATGCGTTCTTCGCTGATACCAAGAGACTGTAAGTCGACCAGATATTTCTTGCCGTCAACTAGCCAAAGCCTCGCCTCACCACGTTCGCAGCCAAATCAACAATCTCACCACGCGTCCTCCTCATGCCCTCACCGATGCATTATGTCGCGAAATCGAGAAGTACGATCAGATTTGCGACCTGATCGAGGCACAGCTGGTACAGACAATTCTCCCTCTTTGTCGCCTGCAGAGATGACATTGTATTCTAGTCACGCGCCATCGCAGTGCTTCAACGAGACCTTGACCTCGCCAAAGCCAAGGAGCAGGCGGAAAGAGAGGCAGAGGCCCTGAGGAACTTACCCCCTCCAGAGCCAGAGGTCGTCCCAGAGGCCAGCGCGGACGCTCCCTCCTCTGCTGCTCCTATGGACGTTTCCGGTCCATCAGCACCCGGGACCCAAAGGTCGTTCCCCGGGGCAGGCTCTTTCTCGGCAGCGCGTCGTCAATCGACAATATCATTGTCCTCCCTTAGCCGTCCACAGCTCCCGCCCAAGCTCGATTTGTCTTCTGATCAACTACGTCTCAATCCCACAGAGCTCGCTCAAGGTCTGGGAGGCGGCCTTCCCTCGCCTGTCACGCTGGCGCCCAAGTCTGGTCGTATAACCGCCACAAGTGAATTCCCGCCAGACTTCATGACCGCGTTGGCCTCAGAGATAGGAGCACGGCCCGTCGAAATAGATTTGACTATGGTGCCGGAAGAGGGCGCCGCAACAACTCACGTTAGCCTCGATCCGTCACTCGGAAGCTCCGCCGACCGACCCATCGAGCTCGACCTGGAGCTGGAAGGGATGGAAATCGACATGGATGTGTCACTGTTCGGCGAGGAACCCGCTAACGACATTTCCACCGCAAACCCATTTAACAACCCGCCGACAGCTGCCGGAGAGAATGCGTCATCATCACCGTTGCTGCTTGAGGCTTTCGACGGGGTTGATCAGGCTAGTGTAACAACGCTACCCTTTGACATCGACTTTAGCAAGTTCGAGTCAATGATGAATACTTCCGATATGGGAATGATGGACATGAACACTCTAGATCTGCTTAACATGGGTCCAGAGACGGGGACCCAGCCGGAGGGTCAGAACGGTGCAGGCGATGCTTAGTATGTACTTAATTTTGTACCAGCATTTGAGATACAGACAGGAAACAACTGTTCGTTCCTCGTTTCCTACATCGAACGACTTTGTGGGGTGCATGAATCTCAGGATTACCTGAACACAGGACTCCTACATCATGCTGTAGCGCTCTGTTCAAGGTTGACTTGCACAGGCGGCGTCAATACTGGTCATTTCCGCTATGTGAGGTATCGATGTTATGTCGTGGTTGTACAATGCTTTCCCAGCCTCCTTCGAAGAGGATGTTCTGGGCGAATCCCCACACGCATCAACATATCAGCCATCTCGCACGCAAACCTAGTCCGTTCCTCCTCATCCCCTCTCTTCGACTCGAAAAACTCCTTCACTGAGCGAGCAAGCCGACCTCTGGGAGCCTTATCTACCTCTGCGGCAGTGACGACGGCCACCATCGCCATAGCGGCGGGACTATCTCTTCCCTGCATCGTCCCCTTCCTCTTCTTCTTCTTGCCCTTGCCCTTGCCCCTGCTCTCGCCCTCGCCTTTCGGCAAGGGCACGGCAAGCAGCGGCTCCAGCACCTCCGTGCGAAAGCGCCTGTACGCAAGCGACAGAACCGGCACGACGCACTCCTGCTCGCTCCCCGCCTGCGCGCACGCCTCGGCCAGCGCAAGCTGCTCGGCCGTCGCGCCGCCGTCCGGCGGCGCCCCCCACCGGCGCAGCTCCGCGGCACGGCGCTCGCGCATCTTCTCCGCGATCATCTTCCTGCGCGAGGCCACGCATCCCGGATCCTGCTCGTCTCCCTCTCCGTCCTTGGTTTTGGTTTTGGTTTTGGTCGCGGCTACGCGGCCGCTCCTCCTCCCTGTGGCGAGCCTGAGGGCGGCCTGCCCCTCTTCAAGCTCGGAGGATACGATGTCGCCGAAGCGCAGCCAGCCCTTGTCCTCGTCGATCGCGCGTTTGACGTACTGGCGGTTCAGGTAGCTCATCAGACGATCGATGGACCGCGCGCCGGCCGAGTAGCGGATGAAGCAGGGCACGAGGTAGTGCACGAGCGCCGAGTCGTCCAGCGGTGCACCGAGAAGCACCTCGCGCGCCACGTCCGCAAAGTATGCGTCCAGCCGGTCGTAGACGTCCTGTCCTGGCGAAAGCACGGTAGAGGGACGTCGAGGTGGTGGCGGTGGTGTGGGCGCCGAAGTGCCCTTGACAAGATGTGACGGTGGAAGTGGTGCTGGCGGTGCTGCGACGGCATGGTTGAAGTAGTTGTAGAGCGCGGTGTGGACCCCCATGTGATAGTTTGCGTCCACGGCCGGGGCCTTGGAGAGATTGTTCGTCGGTGAGCGGATGATATGGTCCAATGCGGGTTGAATGTAACTCCACAAGGCGGGTAAGGATGCAGACGGGTCAGCGCTCCCCGACTGGGGGTTCAGCAAGAGGTTCGACATTGTGCTCTCCTGCGACGGCACTGAAACACCAGTCCCTGTCTGTATCTTTTTTTTTCAGCCGACAGTCGGGCTAGCCGAATGGGTTATTACTTGCGAGCGGTCGTAGATACGTGGCATCGACGAAAGCCATCACGGTTAGGTAAGCTACGCTTGGTGGTAATCTGTTCATGCGTAAACCGAATAAATGGACAACTAAAGATAACACCTTCCATACCAACATTAACACGCAGTGACACTCTGCTACACAGATGAAAATAACACAGATAACGAGATAATGTCATCAGACAACACCTAGGATCACGGTAACTCGCACGCTATTAATATCCCCCAACGATGAAGACGTGGATGAGTCGACTGTCCTTTCGCCGTCGAGACATACTTCGGTCCGTAGCGAGCTACTCCTCCACCCCCAGCTCTGACTGATAGCAAAATCGTCAGGGTTACTTGTGAATTGCGTCACGGAGGAACCGGTTGCGCTGGCACAAGAGATCGTGAAGTACGCGGAAACCTTGGCCCTAGGATCGCGATACGGTTGCGATGGAATAGTTGGTGGGCCAGTGGCCGGGAGACTGCCTCCAGAAATGGAGGAACTCGAGGGAGAACCCTGAACCGGGGTTCCTGAACGCGGACTGGGTATCATGGGAAGTCCCGAGAAAGAGTATTGGGTTGGGTATGCGGGCAAAATGGTCGGTGTCGAAGGTGTCGGGAAATTGCGTGACTTGTTGTCCGTCAGTTTCTCACTAGGAATCGACCCGCACGGGATTGACAATGGAGGGATGGGGTCGACGCTACTCTGCCTGTGAAGGTATACACCAAGCTGGGGACCTTGGGTTTTCTTCCGGAACATCTGGACGAACACGTTGAACAGACTTCCAGCGTACCAGATCGTTTGCGAATACAGATGCGACTTTTCACGCAGTGAGTCGACATCCCAGAACTCCACACCAAACCGGTAGGGAGGATATGGAACCCAACGTGTGGCATCCGAGCATTGGGTCGCAATACATCGGTCATTCTTTAACCCGAAGAAAGCGGAAACGGACATTGAAGAGCGACTGGGGCCACGACGATTCGAAGAAGCTGACGAAAGTCCAAAAAGTTCGTCCATGGACACATTCTCTGTGCTGGCAGCACACTCTCCTATGCGAGTCGATGAAGGACCAGGAATGGGCCAATATGCGCGGTTTTCTTCATTCTCTGAAGAAGATAGTGCCTCCTTGATATCCTTCTGGGTAACAGAAATCCCAAGTTCCTTGTGGTGACTGGCGCCAGTTGGTGAGGCAGGAGGAGACAAGGGGGGTAGTCCAACGATTTTGTGTCGAAGTGTCGACTGGGTCCAACATGCTGCTTGTATGACGCGTTCGGGCACATAGACGCGGCCTGTCGTTGGGGATCGGTCGTTAGATATGTAAATAAGATCGTCGAAGGTCTGTGATGCCGACGTCAGACTTGGACCCGAGCAACTGAGGGGTAACAAGACGAACCATGTTTGCGTAGTAGATGCCCTCCAAGAACATCTTCGTCCATTCTGCTTCTTCTTCCTCTAGAATACCTTCGTTTCTACGCAGTTCCACGACTGCCTTGGCCAAGTCATAACGCTCCCTCTCCCCCTTGACGAAGAGCAAATCAGAAGATACTAGGGCACGGACCCAAGTGGCGGTTAAACCGCCACGGCGCCAAATAAGCGGAAGTGGGGCGGGTGGAGAACAGACTACGTCGGAAATGGGTGTCCGCCATCCGGACACCGTTGAACGCCTGCCAATTGCGCGCGGCGGAGTGGCGACAGGTGCAAAAGGTACGGGTTGCATCCCACCGGCCGCTTGCTGCTCGGATACCAATATATCGGCACTCCATCTGGCCAGCCAACAAACGCACGCTTCTCCGATCTTGTCGGAGACAGCGCCATACGAATATAATAGATCCGACCCAGTCTTGTCAAGGGTGGAGGAAGGAGAACCTGACTCGGAAGCCAGCTCAGCCGGATCCTCTTTCTCGATGGACAAGCCTATGTCATGGGTTGCGCCACCACAGGAGCCGATACTCTGATCCCCTACAGAGAGCGCTTCGAGGTTCTGGGAGAAGAATTCCACGTCCTCGTCTTGTGTCAGCGTATTGGAGCCGAACGACTGTGGAGCACAGTTTAGTTGCTCGGTCTTGACCAATTGCGCGACATGTTCTAGTCCAACTAGAGGATCCAGGTCCCCTTCTTGGGGTGGCCCCATGCCTTCTCCATGCGCAAACCGGAAATAGTACATGACCGTGGAAGGCCCAATAGTACTAGTGACGGAGCTCAGCGCCTCAGCTGTCAGAGATGGCATGGAGAGGTAGATGGAGACGGCGAGAAGGGATAAAAGGAAGCGCGGCGTTGCCGGTTGGTGGCCTGGAGGGACGGGCGTAATGGGTGGAGGATTTGGAAAGGATGGCGTCAGAGGACAGGACGGGGTAGGAACGATAGCTGGATCAACAAAGAGTGGAGGACCGCCGCCATATAACCGGGCAATACACAATCTACATAGACCAAATAAATGATAAGAGATGGTTGATACATGGTCGATAAGAGTCGATGAGACGTACTCGAAAGCTTGAATACATGACAGAACGGGAATGGTGGGTCTGTTTGTGCGCACGGTATGGAAAACAAAAGGCAACTACGTACCTGCTCGGGTGATATTGGGGTCGTAGAGTATAACATCGATTGGACCTGAAGCGACGTGAGACCCTGAAGAGAAAGCTTTATCCTCGGATTCAACAAACCCTCCCGTGAAAAGATCGCGGAAGAATTCCTCGAGGGGACGTAAGTGAACAGAAGGTTAGAGGGAAAGGAGACTAAGGGTACCCACTGCCTGGATGAGGACGACACGATGGAACTTGTATGTTGCATCCCACGAACCGCGAATTCTTAGGGCTACATCGGAAGTTCTGCCTTGGAGGAAGGAGTTGTAGATGTGAGCTTGGAACTCTGCAGATCGTGGAACGGGAGAGACAACTGGGGAATTCATTGGGGAGTGTGAGTAGGTCGTTGACTGACCTCTTGACTTGTTATGTTGAGGACGAAGGGCGAGGCGAGAGGCACGGCCAAGGGGTCCAGAAAAGCGAAACGCGTGATGTCCGGGACGGATGGCAAAGCCCCCGATCCGTTTCGTCGGAGGAATCTACACACGCAACCTCGATGGCACATCCACCCCCATCACGCTTTTCCGTTCTTTCGTCCTCTTCGCCAGAGCTACTTTCTCCCACAAACAGCTCAACACGTTTCTCTCTACCATCGGCCCCTTCTGTAGTCACTACCCCTACAGGAACCCCGAAACCCTTATCTCGTCCAAATATTTATGACAGGCCCCTCAACAAGACACGCACAACCGAGGTATCCGCTTCTGCTTTCGCTTTCCTCTTCTCAGAGGTAGTGCAATACATGCAAAAACGCGTAAGTGGCATTAACGATCTCGAACGTCGGTATGCGCCCACAATAGTTCTAACGCGTATCGGGTTCCGACTAACCATCTCCTACAAGTTTGAACACACTAGGCTATCGAATCGGTACACGTGTTTTGGAGTTAATGGTATGGCGTGCCGAGTCAACGTCTAAGGCACCCAAACGCGAGATCCGGTTTCTCCCAGTCCTCATGTCGATACATACCAACGTCTGGAAAGCCGTTTTCGGAAAGCCTGCCGACGCAATTGAGAAAAGCGTTCAAAATGAGGATGAATGTGCGCCCACTTAGCCAGCCATATAATGTTCAGCTCACGTAATCACCCAACCACAGATATGATTATCGACAACGATCCCGTGGTCACTCGTAATATCTCCGTTCCCCGCGACATGAGTCAGCTGAGCTGCTCTTCCTTTACGGCCGGCATAGTAGAGGCTGTGCTTGACGGCCTTGGTTTCGTCAGTAGAGTAGTCTTTTGTGATTTCGTGGTCCCCTGGCTGACCAGTGTCTAGCCTGCTCGCGTAACCGCCCATAACACCCCCGTCGACGATTTCCCTCTCCGGAACACGATATTGATAAAGCTAGAGAAAAGCGTTCTCGAGAGAGAAGAGCTATTCAAATAGGGAGTGGGGCCAAACGTAACGTGGTTCTAGAAGTGTCGATACTTTTTTTGTTTCTGTCCACTCACTTGCCCCGTAAACTCTCTTATTATTCCCAGTTCTGTATTTTTCCCCTGCCCTCCACTTATGGCAGTTATACGTAGGCTATTCGTTTCACCGCCCCTCATGAATAGCTCCTCGCCCTGGGCATCGGAACGGAACCAGCTCCAGGAGCTGTTCGATTGTCCTTACACAGGCGCCGTTACTACTAGAACGGCGACACTAACAGGCTTTAGAGAGACATCAGAACACACTGTGTGCCTTTCGTACCTGTGTTCTCCCTTTGTGTAGGCTGACACATCTCTGAGGTTGCCCTTACGAATGAGACTATCTCTTCTGTCAATTCGTATGGCTACTCGCCACATCCCTTGTCCGCCTACATAGATTACGTGGACGCGATCTTATCCAGCGCACATGAAGGATCGACCAAGCCGTTTATCATAAGCATCACGTCTTCGTCACCAATCTCTCTCACGTCCATGCTTGATTCTATTCAAAAGCTTCGAGCTAGGTTTCGAGATAGCCAAGGGACGATATCCCGGATCGGAGTTGAGCTCAACACGAGCTGCCCAAACATCCAGGGTTCCCCCCCACCAGCGTATCACATGACTGGTCTCAAACCCACCCTCGACGTATTCGCACGCTACTTCCGGGAAGATCCGACGCTCGTGATCGGTCTCAAGCTTCCCCCATACGTCTACGCGACGCAGTTTGACGAGCTGCTCAAGGTCATCGCGACATACTCGCGACCGACCCCGAGCGATGACTCGGAATCGCGTCGCACAAACCCGTTCGCATTCCTGACGTCGACCAACACGCTCGGGCAGACGCTCTTCTTCGCAGAACAGGCTGTGCCACTAGTCGCCTCTGGAAGCAACTTGAAGACCGCGGACGCCTCGGACAATGCAACAGAGTTTGCCCTGCCAGTAGCCCTTGGGGGAATGGCGGGAGAGGCGTTGCATCCACTGGCGCTGGGGAACGTTTACACCCTGCGCCGACTACTAGATGCGCATGAGGACGCGGCCCTGCGCGAGATCTCCATCATTGGTGTCGGTGGCGTGACCACACGGGCGGCCCACATCCGCATGCGCCGGGCGGGGGCGTCGGTGGTTTCCTGTGCAACCATTCTCGTACGTGAGGGCGTGGGTGTCTTTGAGAGGCTATCCGTCAAAGACAATAAAAGATCAGGGCGAGGTGGAACCGATGTAGATGCATGGCGTGCAGTAGTGCCTGACGATTCCGGGGATCCAAACCTAAACGAAATCTCGCACGGCCGTTGAGATATTATCTTCTTTTAATCGTGTAACCTTTCCCTAGGCACCAGCGGTATTGTTATGGTACATAATAGTTACATGCTGGGCAATGATGTGCTACGGTCTATTTAGAATACAACTGCTCGCGGCGGTAAAAAAAAATCAAAAATAGGATAAACGGACCAAAGTAAAGGGCAACAAAGGAACTACTAGCACACACCGCCTTCCTTGGCAGGGTGGCCTGATGCGACCGTTTGACGGAACAACTCAGAGAGGAAGTTAGTGTGGGTAGACACGTAAAACAGGGAACCATAATGACGGCAATAAAAACGTTACAACACCATACGCACAAACACCAACGAATAGATGTAAAATTAGAAGGGCACTGGGGAGACGTCGATGAACCCCACTGTCTCGGGGGGAAAGGGGGGTGCAGTGGAAGAGTTAAAGGGAGTAGGGGTGGCTTAGACAATGCGATTTCTGGGGGTTTCGATTGGTGGCGCCATGGAAGGGCAGAAATTGAGACTGATGGCAACTAGTAGGTCGAGAAGAAAAGGATGGCCTCAGATCACCGGACAATCATGCGAGGAAGCCATGATAGGAAAAAGGTCCTGCGGGATGCCGTGAACGGTTGCCGAACGTAGTCAGAGGGGAGCAAAATAGGTCATCGGAGAGCTCGCGTGGAAGAAGTTATTTGCCTGGAAGAGAGGCACACTTTGGTAAGCGGAACTCTTTGAGGGATCCGATATGTTCTGGCCGAAACCGGAATTTGGGGCGAAAGACTGAAATGCCGGAAACGAGACCGGTCCATGGGTACCACTGATGGGATGGCAGTGGTCTTTGTTAAGATTCAAGTCGTCGATCCGGCGCTGTAATTGTTGGTCAATTTGAAAAATATGAGTTGAATGATAGTATGACGGGGATACGAGACTCGCATAACCGTCGAGTAAATGATCAAAGTGGAGGGGATATGAATCATGTGCAGGCTCCGCGGCCACGGCCTGAGGTGGGTCAACGATGGATGAGTAGTTCGAGAGGGCAACGTCCCCCGCCCAGGGTACAGATTGCGAGTCTCCCGTGAAGGTGTCCCACAAGGTTTCGAGGTCGAGAAATGTTGCTGGCTGCGATGTCCAGCTGTGTGATTTGGTCATGTCAAAGGAGGTTGAAGAAGGGGTGATGGAGGATGAGTCGGGAGAGGCGGTCGCCAAGCCCTCGGAAAGAGTAGGGGGGGTGGATTCATTGACAATAGGGATCTGCTTTTCCTCGGCGCTGCGTCTATCATATTCTGCTAATGCCTCTTGTAAAGCGTCGCCAGTCACGCCTTGCGAGACAAGTCTGGCAGCCTCCTCATTTCGTAGCAATATTTCAGGTTCATTACGTTTGGTTTTGCGTTTCCGCCTGTCACCGCGAGGCTTCGGCGTGAAGCGATAGCCGGGATACTTGATGGAATGCTCTACCTTCGCTTGGTAGGCTGCGTCCTTGAATCGTTGTTTGGCCTCCGGAGGCAGCTTTCTCCATTCGCTCGAGGCCATGCGGTTGAGTTGTCTGTGGTCCTGTTCGATGCCAGCAAGGAGAGATTTCCTCTTCGCCAGCCAGTCTGTCTTAAACAGGAAAAAACAGTTGAGTGGGCGCGGGACATGATTGGGGCTGCGCCTTTGGCTGCTGGTTCTCAGAGGAACAGGAGCATCGTCCTCGCGCGGGGGAGGCGACTTTGCTGGGTACAAAATAGCACCCGCAGGAGGTAAATACGAAATGGGGGTAGCCTTGGGGAACGAGCGGAGAGATTCATCCCAATGTGGTTGAGAAGAGACTCGGCTCTCTGGCTGGGATTTAAGAATTGCTCTGTGGTAAACATTAATTTGAGCGAGTAGGGGAGACACTGAGCTAGTCACGCACTGCTCGGAAGCAAAGACATTGCGGTAGGATTGCCAGTAGACACCGTTGGGAAACGGGGCAGGCTGATGAGGCGCAGACATGATAAGTGCCTAGAACCAGCGCAAGTAGTGATCCGGAGGGGTGAAGGAGGTGGGTGAACCCCCAGCCATTTGTAGTCAGAAGACTGGACATTGAGGTGCCTTTCCAGCGAGCGATTATCGATAGAGTAATCGTCGTAGAGCGAGTTTGAGCTAAGCGCGGACTTGAAAATTAGGCGGCCCTCAAGCGTCAAGTGGCGTAGATCATCTCACAGATCATCTATCCAAGTTGTCGGTCCTCGATGACCCCAGGACGATCCATCAAGTCGGCCAGCGAAACGTCCAAATAAAGAAGAAGATTCACATCACGTGTAAACTTTCATCCGGCGGACATCGCGTCTCAGAGCCGAGCACCTCTCACATTCAACCGACAATGGCTACAACTGCCCGCAAACAGGCACCTCGTCTTGCAAGGCCTGTCGGACGTTACTGGAAAGGAAAGGCACCAAAGGGTGCTGCTGACCTTCCCTCTGACGAGTCCGATGGGGAGGAAGAGGAGATACTGCAAGAGGAAGGTGACGTCGCTTTCGCTGGCGAACAAGAATTTCTACACGCCGAACATCATGACGAGGAAGAAGAACAGGGACACAAGGGGTACAAGACGGGAAAGATGAGTGTCGCTTTGAAAGATGTCAATATATCCAAGGAGGGAAAGGTTATTATCGCCGGCAAACAAGAAGTAGGGAGAACTGAGGCGGAAGGTACGCCATGTTTTCCATCCGATCATCATTACCAATGATTACGAGAACTATCTAGAACTATCTGAGGAAACGGGAGACGAATCTGACGCAAAGTCTGCACGTGGAGATGGGACAGATGAGGTGTGTTAGACCCTATATTACATCTCTCTCACTAAACGATTATTCTAGTCTAGCGAATCCGAATCCGAATCGGAAGAGGAAGAGGAGAAACCTAAGCATCAATTCCGGCCTGTGTTCATTCCAAAGTAAGCTTTCTGCCTTACGACGATCATACCCCTGCTCCCCTTTATACCACCGTTGCTCCGTTAAGGTTCATTTTCACAGACGAAGTCGCGTCACGGTTGCCGAGAAGCAGACTTTGGCAGAGGACTCCGAGGAGGCTATTCGAAGGAAGGAAATCGAGGTGGAAGAGAGGAAAAAACAGAGTCACGATCTAGTCGCAGAGAGCATCCGGCGAGAGCTCTTGGAAAGTGTGTGACAAATCTCCCCACAAGTGGATATCGCTTCTTACGCTCCTGCAGAGGAGAAGGAAGAGGAAGTCATCGATGTCGATGACACAGATGGCGTTGATCCGTCAGGCGAGTTCGATGCTTGGCGGCTCCGGGAACTTGCTCGGATCAAAAGGGACAAAGAAGCCGAAATTGCTCGTGAACAGGAGCGTGAAGAGGTTGAGCGACGACGTGCTTTGCCAGAGGCACAACGACTTGAGGAGGATCTTGAACATGCAAAGAAGTCGCGGGACGAGAAGCCCAAAGGCAAACAGGTGTTTCTGCAGAAGTATTGGCATAGGGGTGCTTTCCATCAGGTGTGTTCGTCCTCGACCACTCCTGTGCATCGCCTGATCATACTGCCGTAGGATCAAGAGATTCTTAAGCGACACGACTTTACAGAGGCCACAGAGTCGACGATGGATGTCTCTCTCCTTCCACAGGTCATGCAAGTAAAAAATTTTGGCAAACGCGGACGGACAAAATACACCCACTTGGTGGATCAAGACACGACCGTTGGAAATGGCGGATTTGGTGGTTCTGGGCCTGTCAAAACAGGAGGGATGGGCACGGATGGAGGGGGTTGCTTCCTTTGCGGAGGCCCACATATGAAAAAAGGTACCTCACATGTTCCTCCTGACGAGTGCCTTTTTAATATCCTGTCTAGATTGTCCTCAATCTATTGACGGGGTTTTAGGGAGACCGGGGACAGGGCCAAACGCCGCGCCAACCGGTGTTCGCGACGAACGTCGGTCCTGGAGGGATGATGATGGGCGCCAGCCGCGTCAAGCCCGCGAAGGTTACAGAGGTCATGACCGCGAGGGATCAAGGGATGATCGCGATGGTCGCGACCGATATCGTCCAAGAAGTGCAGAACGAGGTGGACGTGGGCGCCAATATGAGGATCGCAGCCGGTTCTCGAGGGACGAGAAAAAGAAAGAAACATGGAGGGACCGGCGACGGTCGCGATCGCGGTCGGTGGATGCTAGGAATGACAGAGATGAAAAGCGACGTCGAGTGGATTGACCCACTTGTTGGTATACGCATCATCCCCAGCATCTCTTCCCTTCCCGTGTGCCGCGCGTGTGCTGATCCGATGCTGATCAAAATAGGGCTGCTTTCAGCGCGCTGGGGTCTAGTGGTGGTTGTCCATTCCATGGTTGGTACCAGCTCTGGAATGTGGTGCTGTATTGGCGCACATTAGATACCTTTCACGGCAAACGGAAATGCGTCGATCCTCTAGGATGAGTGGGTGAACTAAGGTTAACTACCTACATGGTACTATGCCGAAGTAGTCCTAGCCTGAACCCAAGCAATGAAAAACCAGTAGTTTGAATGAGCCATTCGAGGCTCGGCAAGTTGGTTGAGCACCGCTGTGACGTAAGGTATCTCTCCGTTCCAAATGCAGGGTAATGGCTCTCTTTCGACTTTATTGGTTAGAACTGATCCCACCACCAAACTAACTAACTTTAGTCTCACGTCAGGGATGTTCCTTAGGCTACAACGGAAATTATCAAGTCGTAGCCAAAAGTGCGCCGAAAAGGTTGCTATTTGATTTTCCTTTCCAAGACGCATGAAACAGCATCTGGGCTAGAACATCGGGCCGGTATATAAAACATTTTCCACCTCTTTTCCGAGGACCAAGGAGACAACGCGCGTTCGCGGGCATACTAATTAATTATTAAACCTCACTAATTTCAATAACCAAGCGGTGTCCATGTCGCGATGTCGGCATCTGACACCCCCTTACCACCTTCGGACCCTGAGCTCGGGGACCAAGAGGACTGTACAGTAATGACTAGCCGATCTTCTCACCTTCCGCAAAAGGGTGGAGCTGCAGATTCTAGTCTGTTCCTGCGATATGTCAAAGTTGCTGTCGTCGGTATCGGCCTTGCTAAACTTATGCTGCCATGTCCTCTCCGTGCACCTCACACCAGCGGGCGGGATTTCATCACAAAGAGTGGGCTCGTCAAATGTGAGGTTCACATCTTTGAGAAAAAGTGTGCCTCCATTTGTAGGCCCTTTTTTTTGGTGGCGTTCGCTTAACTTTCGAATGTTGTGAACCTCGCCCCTCCCTCCTTCCCCCTTCCCCTTTTTATTGTTCGTGCGATCGATCAGGTAAACACGCTCGGTGGTGATGACGCTGTCGGGTGAAACGGTGAAGTGGCGCATTGACGTGCAAAGTTCCAGTGAAGCCTTTCATCCGACATCGCGCATCAGGCCGAGGGGGGTGACAGAAAGTGTTCTGACTGCGCTAAGAAATGTCTATACCCACACTGTCCTCCTATATGCGGTTGGGGGGGCGTTCCCCTTTGCATCCGCCCTTACCTTCTATGGTCAGCATTGTATTCTCCTCATCCGATCGCAACGCCTTTTCTCGTATCCATACAGGAAGGCCCCCAAGAAGCTGTCATGGGCACGACAGGTGGAGCTCACCACGCGGACCCATCCGAGATTGCAGGACTAGGCATGATGGCGCACACTATCGAAGAGCGCGTGGTCACGGTTCTAGTTTCCCTGCCACATGCACAGCGCTGCGGGACGACGCTCAAAACCACCCAGTGGAGGAGTTACTTGCAGTTGGTGTGTCCTGGCTTTCACTGTCTCCTGAAACTTTAAGGCTTCACTTGGCATCTCGGCCAAATGCAGTTACACACATCCGCAGCATTTAGATTTCATTTGGCGGGCAGTACATTCATGATCATGAGATGGCGCACAATTACGTCGTCACGCACGGCGTCCGCAATGTCATTGCGCAGTTATCGAGCCATTTTCCGACCTTGCAGCTCGCAGATCCACCTCGGTACTTACTCCTTCCACGGCGCTCCTGCCAGCGCCATTGACCTGGACGCGCCACGATAGCCTGTAGCGCAGTGGAGGGCCTTGTGCTGCACTCTGGCCTTGAGTGCGTGAGTGCACATTACTTGAGAAACGGGCTACCCGATTTCTATTTCTGTTTGTCGAGGTGTCAACTATTCACGTGATGGTTTGCTTCCTCCTGTCATCGCGGTCAGTGGGATATCAATCTCGTCATTATCTCATCGCTTGTGAGCCTGTGAAAGGAATGTCCTCGGATGCGGAGCCGACCGGGCTGCTGTTCACGTAGACGTATGCCATAACCTTCCTTATGCCTTATGTATACCCTCCCGCCCTACCAGCAGGGCGGCACGGTGACTCCTCAAATAGCCAACTTGACCCCGCGTCATGGGAGTGTGCACCATGTTTCACTTGGACCGAGCACTGCTGCCGCGCACGAGCAAATCTGGGAGTCTGTTCGTCATGCGCAGACGAGGAAGACGTGGCGTGTGTAGGGCCCTTACAGGGAACTGTTCGGCGCAGTTCGGCTCCTTGGCTGCGGGGTTTGGGGTGGTGGACCCACGCACTCACCGCGGGATTTCTACTGTTGGGAGGGTGGTGGGCGAAAGGGAGATAGTTGGACACGGAGGCTTGAGGTCGTACCATTGAAGGCAGAGGTGTACGTGTCACATGGTTGGTATTGCTACCCCTCCCGATTATGCATTTCGCTCTGGGACCTCGCATGGATGATCCATGAGTTAAGCTGTCTCCCATCTACGGCCGGGATGGTTGAGATGGCGTGTCGCGGTGGGATATGACCCGACGGACTGGTGCACATAAGAACAACAATGATGTGGGATTGATGTGATCAAAGGTGATTATGGACTACAATGCACTACATGCGTCAGGGACGGGGTAGCGTACAGGTTTTTCATGACTGGGAGACACTGCCAGTGGGGGTAAGTGGGGAGACTTTACGACTCGGACGGACACGCTTTCGATATCAACGAGAACCGCTAGGGGTGAATTATCATGACATGATAGCATATAGCATGATAGGTATCTAAAAATGGAGCTAGTCAATTTCAATTTATTTCATTCCAAGTCGATGACGTCTGGTGCCAGCCTGAGTGCGGGATCGGTCTCTGACTGACCAGTCAGGAGCTGATTGAAGATTTTGAAGATGAACACAAGATGAACATACACTTCATAACCTCAGGCTTGGGGCCGTGTCGCTGGTGCGCCCAATCCCATGGGCCGGATGATTGGCCCCAACGCCACTGGCACCAGCTACCAGGGATGCCGCATGATCATGCTTGCTTTCATTAGTTACAGTACGTCCCTCGCAATCCCGTTCTTCACACCCACAGTGCAATCCGAGATGTCGCATTTTCTAAACCAGTCCTCACTCCCACGCGATGTGTCTCGACTGGAATTTGCGGTACCCGTCGTCCAAAACCCGGAGTCTCCAACGCATCACCAACTCCGAGTCCTGGACACGTCACCGCGTCACCAGTCGAAGCTGACAATCAGCTAGGCCCCACTGGACAAACGCTCCAGCCCTCTGATACCCAACCGCCACGGCAGTTCTACTAGTAGAGCAAAATCTGGCCCAAGTTCCATATCTTTGTCGTGGCACGTGCGGAAGCCAACTCCCGATGTCAGACTCGCTGGAGAGAGGCGCCGAAGTAGCAACGGCCTTACCTTGCCCACACGGAGCCCCCCGACGAAGACTCCCCGGTTCACCCACGGGCTTGTCATCCCACAACCACTACTGTAGTGGTATCCGTTTGCTGTCCACGCACATGCTCAACGGCCCGGGCACACCTTCGCCCTCTATCACACCACCCGCTCCACTGCTAGTGCAGTGAGCCGCCCCTGACAACGCATCACATTATAACGTCATTCCCTCGTCACAGACAACATTTCCTCTTTCCCACTTTCCCCTCCCATACCCGGGCCTTCCGCACCAAAGAGGGAGGTGAAGCGCTCGGCACGTTATCATGGCTACCCAAGGATCTGTAAGACCGCACCTCAGGGAACTACCTCCGGAAGTCCATGAATAAAGAGGGGGCCCTGATGGCCAGGATAGGCTACACCGTTACATGCGCCGTCCAGAAAGCAGCCAATTTCACTGCGTCCTTACATCATGATAGCATAAGTAATCCAAACCACTGGCAACCAGGCTGTACCTACGGCATTTGGGCGTCTTCGTACGTACAGACATGCCACGCATCATAAATGGTGATTTACCCGTGAATAACAAGGAAAGAAATTAGCGCTCTACAAACCTACAGTACATGGAAATGGGGAAGCACCCAAACATGCTGTGCCAAATCACCCACCGACATTCGCACCGCAGAATGATGCAGAACTCTGCGGGTAGCCCCTGCCCCTATTTCCACCAGCTACATGCACTGGAACCTATCCCAACCCTCGCAATGCAATGTATTCCGGCCCTAGTCAACCCTATCCCCCTATCACAGGGGAAAGTGACATTTGGCGCGTACCGCCCGAGTAGATGTCTACGGCAACCGCGGAGAGAGAACAGTTGCGAGGGGGGCAAGGTTTTTCGATGTGTACCCCCTCGTCCTGAAACGTGTGAGATCAGGCTTTCGGAAGAGGCACGCAGCCGCGAAGTTGGGAACAAATGTCTCATGATTGGGCTCAACAAATCAGTGGGTTCATTCTCTTCTTACCTCTTGGTCATCGACGTTCGAAACTGTTCACATGAACCATACGTCATATGTGCGCGTGCTGTGAATCTCGAGGTGAGGCGGCTGGTCGCTTGTCCACCTTACATCGCCTCTTCTCTCGCCTCACCTGAGAAGGCCAAGAATCGTATCATGGATTCATAGATGTCTCTCACAGTTTGTCTGACTTGAATTCAAGTCGAGTCGATGGCATGAGAGCCACCTAAAGATGTTCAACACGAAGGCATTGTTCCAGAATAGTTCGGGTAAGTCACGGTCAGATTTAAAGTGAGAATAAAGCGGCGGGTTGGTAGATGCAGAGGGAAACGCATGGCGGTGAAAAAAGTCATCGTATGCGACGGAGAAAAACAGCTGAGAGCGACCAACAGCGGAAAGGGGACATATAGGCTGTGGTGTTTGCTTGTTCGGTGTTCGGCAATACGCACCTCCTATTGCTGTCGGCCCGGGGTTTTGCAGGTCGCAGGTGGACATGGTAAGGTTTCAATGAAAAGGACACCGATGTGCTTGCGAGAGTACGGTAGTACTTCCCGAGAAGGCCGTGTCTCATAGCATATGTGCTGACCTTGAGCGTGTGGGGCAGTGCAATTGAAATCAAAGAAACTTCAATTGAGAGCGGGCGGCGACACCCGCCGGATCAAAGACATTAGGTTAGTAGCTGGAGGTTGTGGCGCGTTCACACGTCTCATTCATTCATTTTCCTTGATTGATTGGTAGGCCCTCTTCAAACACCGTGACCGTGGTTTGTGCCCTGAGTTTCTGCGTCCAAACCACACGCGTCCAGAAGGGGATGCTCTCGTCGTTCACCATTCATTCGTTGATTCGTAGACCCTCTTCAAACGCTGTGGTTTTCAATTGTGAGTCTCTGCGTCCAAACCACACGCGCCCAGAAGGGGATGCTCGCGCCAGCTGTGCGGCGTCAGTGCCCGCGGTGTCGATCACCGCCGGACTCTACAATGTTCCTAATGCAAATGGCTCGGGCATCGCGGGAGTGCGGGACGGAGCAAGACCATGTGGCCGGCCACCGTAGTTGCTAAATCGAGTGGCTTAGTACCCCACGCCCGAGCAAGCGCACCGCCCCACGCTGCCCGAAACAGACACAGATTACGGCGGGCATGCGAAGTCCTAGAGCAGTGCAAACCAATCAGAACGTTCCTCTCGATCCTTTCTTTTATTGTAGCTTTCGGGTAGGGTATACTGTGACAAATGGCATCAGAAAAAATATACTTCTTCCCTCCACACGTATCACGGCTTATCGGTCTGATAAACAAGTAATAAGCAAGTCGTTAGTTAAGCCCCATTCTCTCTCTCCTCTGCTATCATATCTTCGCATTTACCTGCATCAATCAAAGGATTTTATTGATGAGCGCGCGCGGGGTCGGGTTTGTGTAGACACAATAACAGAGTACTCAGTACTAACAGCGCGCGGTTTGAAGGCGAACTGAGGTGGGCGCTACTACTAACTACGAGTCCTTATGAGATGCCCCTCGAGCGGGCATCGGATGTATCAATTAACTAGAGAAATGAAGAATGACTACGAAGATAATAAAAGCTAATTGTCCAATGTTAAGTACGGCGGCATACTAGTAGGGCCGCGTTCAAGTTGTGGAGTCCATATTATGTGCTGAGATGCGGGGCAACTTTGAAAGCGATCGAGGCATTATTTTACCGACAATATTTCGACAGAGCTATATCTCGCGATTTGAATATTGACGAGAATCGCATTGGAGTAGGTAGGTTTATGCCTCCAGCCCGAACAGACCGTGACAAGCCCGGATGGGCTGTATTGTTTCACCGTAGTCATTATTGGATAGCCTGAGGCAGTGCCAGTGCCTCAGGGCCTCAGGCGGGCTGAGCGCCCTCTTTGCATGCTCTTGGCAGACTTACAATCGAGCACACCGCCTTGTAACAGCCTCAGGGGATTGCTGGACCCCTTGCGCCTCATCCGATCGTCTTGCATACTCTCATGGTGTACTTTTCTATGCTCCGGTTATCCTAAATTGAAGCGCGCTCAGTCCGGTCGCCTTGGGATATAAAGACCATCTGAGAGGCCACTGATGGCTCATCAAACACTTCTTCCTTTCAATTTCTCTTAGCTCTCAGCTCCTTTTCCTCGACACGCCAGTTGCACATTTACGACACACTAGTGATGTTCTCTAAACTCTTCGCGCTCTCCACCTTGCTCGGCCTTCTGGCCGCTCTGCCCGCACAAGCCAGTCACTGGCACGAGCCCACCGAGATCGAAGTAGTGGCGGGTGGTCCCGATGGACTCATCCAGTACAACCCTTCCTTCGTGGTAGGTGGCCCATACAATTTCCCGTCGTGAGCTTCTGAACGAGCCATTATGCATTATCACTAGACGGTGGATCCCGGCACTATCATCAAGTTCATCTTCAAGCAGAAGAACCACACGGTGACACAGTCCACGCTCGAAACCCCTTGTTCGCCCCTTCCTGGCGGATTCGACACAGGCTTGTAAGTCTCTCATTCGCCGTTGCGTCCAGCTCCAGTTTCTGATTCGTTCTGTCAGTATGCCAGTGGCGGAAAACAAGGAGCCCTTCCCGACGGCACTATATACTGTGAAAGACGAGAAGCCGGTGTGGTTCTACTGCCAGCAGACTGGCCATTGCCAAAAGGGCATGGTTTTCGCTATCAACCCCGGTGAAAGTGGCAAGCTTGTGGAATTCCAGGAGAACGCCAGGAAAACTCCCTTGACTCCACCTTCAAGTTCCCCTGCGACCACTACGACGACATCCGAGTCGTCCCACTGGACTTCGGGCCACGGCACGCGTGCTCCCCGCGCTGCGCGTTTCGGTCGTGAGGAGGCGTAAACTTCGACTCGGAGACTTTTCTCTTTCATCTACGATCATCATGACGGACTACTTTATTTAATGGACTCATGACTTCACGACGACGACTTTTCGACATTCGTTTTTACGACCTGATAATGCATATTTGCGGACATAATATCACGTTTTATAATAAATCAGCAGTTACACGTACTTCGCACAGGAACACTTACTTGTACATGACCGTGCTTAATTGGATCATTCGCGCTGTTTGCTTCGCTGATCTTTTGAAATTTCCCTGTTTTCTCGTGTGAATCGTGGCTTTGTTTTGAGCACCGTCGTTCTCTTTCACTATGACTGACGTCGTCATCTATTCGTTTCATGGAAAGTTTCTGAATTTGACGACGATGCCTCTTCTCACCAAGTGAGAACAGCATCGGCAAGGTTGCTGGTCTACATGTCCGAATGGCGCGCGGCTTGCCACGCAATTGGGCCTTTTCACAATGGCACATACATGCTGTACGCGGGGACAATGATACCCAAAGGCCAAAGGAAAGCCCTAAGGGTTTGCTATCCTTGAAAGCTATACACAAGGTCTTCCTTAGTGTCTCTAAGATCCATGGAGCACGCTCAGGCTATACCTGACTTTCTTCTGCAGCCACGAACGACGAATACCGAAGGCCACAGATTTATATCTCAGTTTCAGTCAAGCGAACGTGGTAAACAGGGCAATTGTTGAACGTGGTGTCTTGGGGTGTGAATGTGGGTGTGTACGTGGTACATGGCTCGCCATGCTAGCGATCGCTACCCCCTCTCCATTACATATTTCATCGCAGGATTGGGTCTAGACGTTGTCTACCATTTAATTCCATACCTAGCAATACAATGCGCACGAGTAGGCCCACGGGGCATCACATCCGCAGCTTTCGCTCCATATCCGCATGGATATCCATAGGTGGGTCAGTGGGAACGTCTGAAAAGCAAATAGGTGGTAAATGAGCTACTGGGAGAGAAAAGTATGGGGATGACACACGAAAGAAATCGGCAACATCGAGGATTTCGTCGCGTCCCTCGAGGATATCAAGATGAATGTTGGATTGGGGCATGGCTGGCATGTGGGGACTCTGTATTGCCAAAGCCCGAGATGAAATCATTATCATGAGAAAGAATGTTATTCAAGGACGAACGTAGGATACGAGCTTGCGCTCCATGAGCTGGCGCATTGGCGCATGCAAACCATAAATGTTGCGATGCATTGTCAGCTTCAGGTTTCGCTGTGTCTCATCCCACTGCCGCGTCATGGCTGGATTTCAGCGAGGCGTTATGGTACGCGATAGAGAGTAACGTACGGTTTCGAGGCGCGCCTGCAACGGGTTCGTTGACTTGACTTCATCGGCGAGGTTGCGTGGACCATACTTGAGAGTGTCGTGGAGGCCAAGAGAGTTGGCTGTGTCAGAAATGGATGCCTTTATGGGTGCCTTGGCGGGAACGAGACGAAGTGAAGGCTCCTGGTTTATAGGATGAGTGAGTAATGAATGAGGAGGGGATATGCTACAGACCATAGTAAAGTTAAGAAGAGTGAGTATGTGAGACGCGCGTCTGGTTGTCACTGCTGTCACAAGTTGGTGGGGCGCCCGGGGATGCCGAATAGGGCACTCCTAAGTCGAGAGCTTCATTTCTCTTTCCACTCAAAGAGAGTGTGAGTGTGAGATGGCGACCAGGCCATCCCCACCTAATCGCTCATCCAGCATGTCTATTCCGAGACCTCCGCTACCTTCCCTCGAGGATATAATCTCTTCAGTCTCACCCACCAACTCCCGCCATATGTCGTCCTCCACGTCCACTCATCGTCAACAATCCGGCTCTTCTCCTTCTGGTTCTGCGCCCTCTCATTCACCCGCATTTCCTCGAATCATTCGCGCCAACAATGCTTCTACCAGTTCTTCTGCCCAGTCTATCAGCACTTCTCGGGCAGATGTCGCGTGCACACCCCCTCTCTCGAATTCCCCCACACGTACTCGACGACCCAGTGCAGGACCGTTGAGCCTTCGCTCACCCAACCAGCATCGTCTGGGGTCTCACACCCACACATCCCTCTCGTCTCCGCATCTGGCCCTTCATCAGAGTCCCCCTCCCTTCCCGCGCCCAGCGTATCTCGAACATTCGTCTCTTCGCCATCTCCTTCAAACGGAGCTCGCTTCTAACCTCCCTCCCTCACGCTACACACAATCCACCATCTACCCTTTTGTTCCCCGTCACCAGCACACCTCGGTCACCCCTGCCCTCATGGACGACAGTGACGCAGAGAGTACTACGGCCAGTCCACCCCCGGGGCTTCCTCCCACCTCCCAAAGTTCTGCCACCGCCAAGCCTCCCAGCGAAGTTGTAACTCTGGTTAGCAGTAGCCCTGTATTCAGACTGCCAACTCGCTGGAGCGAACAAGATCGTCATCCATACCTGAGCGTGTCGGCAGACGGCCGGGAACTTACCTACCACGGTCAGTATTTTTCATTCCTTCTCGATAAACCCAGTGCTCATCTTGTCGTATCAGGGGGAAACTTCCAGAGTAGTATGATATTATCACTCGTGTTATTTCCATCCCCTGACTCTTCCCAGATGGTAGTTCCACCGACAACGCCGGTATGGCCCGCACCAATCACCCCATACCTCCCGCGTGTGGCATCTACTATTACGAACTAGAAATCTTGAGCAAGGCGCCGAAAGCGTGAGCTCTTTTCCTTCGTTCTATATCATCCTCATGTCAACATTTCTCCAGTCACATAAGCATTGGGTATTTGGCATTATCCATTCTACGATACTCTAGGTGACCTCTCTCCTCCAGGTTCGCTGCCGGAGATACTCGCCTCAACAAACTTCCTGGTTGGGAGAAAAACTCATGGGGCTACCATGGTGACGACGGTTATTCATTCTCCGCCGAGAAAGCAGGGAATACCTATGGGCCCACTTTTGGCGGTATGTATATGCTATTCCGTTCCCCTTAATGGATGTTAGTCTGACACATTTCAAGGTGGAGATACTGTTGGTGCTGGCGTTGACTTCAGCCAAAATCGTGCTTTCTTTACAAAAAACGGCGCTCTCATTGGTATGGCGACTTAATTGACTTGCCCCTCTGATTCATTTGATGTATCCGGCCCTCAGGGATGGTCTTCGAACACGTCGCTTGCGATGTACAAATATTTCCTTCCGTCGGCTTGCGGCACTCCAACGAACATGTTCGGGCCAATTTCGGGCACGTACCATTCAAATATGATATCGATGATCACGTACAACAGCGACGCGATTCTGTGTGGACTACTATTCAGAGCAAACCCCTGGACTGGCGCATTCTTACTTCGGGAAGGGATAGCACTGGTGTACCAGCTTCGCGGGCAGATGGGGATGATGCTTCCCGCACTACGTCGGATGATGATGGGCACGACGAGGCGGCGCGTCTGGTGCTCAACTACCTTGTTCACCACGGTTACGCCAAAACAGCAGAGGCGTTCCAAGCTCAGCTGGCTCGCGCGCCAATTCGTGCAGTCTCCCCTGCACTCCCTGTACCGCCACCCACATCTACCTCGGCCTCCGCTCCTGACGTTGACTCGCCAATGCTGTCCGGGGACCATGAGAACGAGGGCGGGGAGCCAAACATATTCGAACAGCGCCTAATGATTGTGCGCGCCGTCCGACGGGGAGATATCGAGGTTGCGCTCAACGACCTCAGGGAGCGCTTCCCGGATGTGCTGGCCCGTGATGGGGGGATAATGCGACTCAAGTTGCGTTGCCGCCAGTTCGTCGAGCTCGTCAACGCCGCGGCCGAAGCGAAGCGCGCCTTCTCCGCTTCGACGCCCTCACACAACGGGGCGCAGGACGTAGACGCTATGGACGTGGACGACGACGCGCCGGCGCAGGCCGCATTGAAGGCTGCGTTGACGTACGGTCGTACGTTGCGGACGGAGTACAAGAAGGAGGCGGCTGAGCGTCCGGAAGTCCACGCGTTGTTAGAACGCACGTGGAGCGTCATTGCGTATCATTTCCCGGTCGAGGCTGGAGGTGAAGTTGGCCGATGGGCAGGACAAGATGCTCGGGATGCTCTTGCAGGAGAAGTGAACCAGGCTATCTTAGGTGCGCGGCTATATGATTTATCTGCTTGTTCAACAGTGCTCACGGTTCCCCGCTTTCCCCCCACCCTTGTTTCACATTTTGGATTTCTTGCGTAGAATCGCAAGGATTCCCTAGGCGACCGGCGCTCGAGCGTATATATCGGCAGACCAGCG
>Ga0307510_10000552_pt1 | contig 37577 bp, 46 predicted proteins | sample 12_EM_MG_FD_207224 | JGI IMG/M metagenome (GOLD analysis project Ga0307510, IMG submission 207224) | Populus trichocarpa ectomycorrhiza microbial communities from riparian zone in the Pacific Northwest, United States - 12_EM | ecosystem: Host-associated > Plants > Roots > Unclassified | place...
ATATGACAGGACAAGCACTGGGTCAACTGCTCTCACAACCTCTGTGCCATGCAGGTGCAGCAGGTCACACCCTCCCACACACCACACCATCCTCTCATTCTTCCTGGCCTTGCCACTTATCACCTTTCCTCACTTTGTCCACAACTGCCTTCCTTTCCTGTTCATCTTCTCCACCAGTGGCCTCTGTGTGTGCTATGAAACATACATTTGTCATTTGCCCATGTATATTACTCTTGTGTCCCGCTCGTTGAGTTTGCTCTGTCCATTCCTGCATGGCTCGCTTTCAGGCCTCTCCTCTCCCAAGTCCGAGTTTGTTGATTTGCAATTATGAATGATGACTTGTGATGTTTGGAGAACATATGAAATTGAGGCAATTAACTTCTGGTGTTTGGTATTTGGGGTTGCAGTTTGCACATCGATAATCGATAATCACAGAATCGCGAAGAGATTTATATATTTAGCTTATATAATGAATTTTTAGTGCGGTGACAATGGTCCTTGCATTACGTTGTGGCCGTCCTTGTGCCGGCAGTGCACCGGCAGAGCGGAGTTTCATCTTCGAGGGCGCGACCTTTATGTTTACCATACCACAATGAAGTCGTCAAGGAGAGGAGAAAGCCACCCTCAATTCGCTAGTCATATCCGCTTATCGGGTACTTGGTTTATTTCGACTCCGGCCAGAGATTCTGCCTTATTTTTTGAACTGTCCTGATGGGGGGCTTCACTGGTGCTTCTTGTAGCGAAAGCCATCCGATTGTATTGCGCTGTACCGCCGTGACGTTTTTGGTTTCCGCTTTGGCCTTTGTTTGTGCCACACGGCGCTTTTGACTTCAAAAACTAACTAGCTACTTATGTACTCGGCTAAGGGTTTCGCCGTTTCAAGTTGCCACTCAACTCTTCCTCTTCCTGTGGTACATTCCTAGTCTAAGTGCCCTAGAGTGGAGACGCAAAGATGTTACATATGACCTCATCACAGGCATTCTTCAGGTTAAAAGTCTCGCAAATTGCTACTCGGACACTGACAGGTACCGGCTCCGACAGCGACAGCAACATGAAACTCCGCAGTCCGCAGTAACGTCGGTCGGTCAGCGCCAAGAAAAGCTCTGCTGGTTCATGCCTACAATTCGAAAATCGATGCCCGTCGTTTGTTCTTTTACCCTGCTCGAACTGCGGAATCTCTGTGTATCATCATCACATCGCTTTCTCGCATAGGCAAGAAACTGAATGGACTGTACCATTTTCTCCTTGACAAGACCATTTGTGCCGATTGGAAGACAGAGAAGCCACTTTCACGCGGTGGGCTTTGTCGTGTGGCGGTCATCAATATGCTACGTTGAAACACGCTTCTGGTCTGCTAGACAACTGAAAGAAGATTGAGGAGTGTGCGTTGCCAAGAGGGCTCATAATTAGAGTGGTGAAGCCGCAAGTTTTTTTCGCTAAAACGTCCGTGTAGGTTCCGTCAGTGTTCCGTCCCGACGGGCCTCTTCCGTGCCTGAGCGCAGACGGAAACGCGCCATCAACATGCCACAATTCATTATCATTATCAACATATTAGTAGATACGATTCGCGCGACTGTCGCGCATGATTGAAGGACGCACTTTCTTTAGTCCTCCCACTTACAGACCTCAAGGACTTTGCTATTCTAGGGCTAGGACAAGCTTACAACATCGACGTGCTGACAGATTTATCGGAGCGCCGTACAGGCAGCGTCATATTAAGAGCTTACGGTGCACCAAACGAAGCATTCGTGGGTCGTGACCTACGCCCGGCAGTGCTTCTTTTTTCAGCCACAAGCAACCCCGTGGCAAACACAATACCGGCCTGGCGCGCGCTACTACTGTGCTACCTTTTTCGTTGGCTCGCCAAGGATCTATGCTGCGCAGAAGCGTGGCGTGATTCCGCTTTGTCGCAGTGGTCCTCATTGGGCATCATGCATCATCTCCTTTAGCTCATCGGCTTCTCCCTCTTAGGTGACCAAAATACAACCATTCATCCACGCCAAGGCATCACACGCGCGACTTTGGGGCGGCTGTGGAGTTCGGCGCCGACAACCTCCGTTAGAACCCTGACCGTGACTTCTTTCTTGTAAGCAGCCTGGACTCGTATACTAATAGCCTGATTCTTCCGGGTATATAATCTGTGCCCCAGGAAGGCTTTCCCCCTCAGACACACCGTTCGGCTTATCATGTTTTCCTTCTCCACTTCTGCCCTCGTCTCCGCTCTCGCTTTGTGCTCCGCACTGACTGGCCTCGTCCATGCTACCGGCCCGCGAACACGATGCATAGGTGCGCCTTCATTTCCACACTCGGTCGACGTCCCAGCATGCTTACTAGGGCGCCCAACTCCTTACAGAGAAGTATCGCATCCCGTAGGTCCCAGCGGCTGTCCTACCCACCTTGCCCTTCGCTAAACTCACTGCTCATCGTACCCAGGCAGAGCAACGTCTCCTGTGCGCCGGTCCAGGCGGGAGCCGAGGTGAATACATCTGCATTAGAGTCCATGAACCCCGGAGTAAACTGTACGTCTCTCCGGAATGTGTCGTACAACACATTGACGAGCGCGGGTCTTTCTCGCCAACACTATAGGTAGCGACCCCAGCACCCTCTCCGCGGGTAACACTCTCTGCACAAAACAGTACACCCCGGTCTGCACGCTCAACGCCACCGCAACGAGCGATACGTGCGACGATCTGGCGAACCAATACAATCTCACCCTGAGCGATTTCGTTGAGAACAACGACAACGTCGATGATAATTGCGACAACCTCGTCGTCGGTAATCCCGTACGTGTGCACCCTCAGAGCTCAATAAAGTTGTTGTCGGATTACTGACCTGTCATACCTCGTTTTTCGATTAGTATTGCGTCTCAATCGATGGGTGTTATCCAGGTAACACAGATCCTGTCTGTGAGCAATGAATGGGTCCAGGCCTGGGTTCCTATAGTAATGTAGCATATTATATGCAACCAAGTCCACCCTGTCCACCAGATGGATGATTGGCGTATACCCGAGTCGACTCTCGGCAGGACAGTTGTTCGTTTTTCGGGTTGTAGTTGATTTTTTGAGTCTGTATATCCCTCCGCGCACCTAGTGCGCGTATTTGCAAATTGATTCCACACTTTGTCGACCATCTAACGCCTAACGATACTGTAACGCCATCTGGCCTGGGGGCAACCCACAGATCGTACTTTGGCGCGAGCGGGTCATGTTGTGCCACCCCGATCAAATGCAATATTCTCGGTTTCTCTTGATCTCACGATTGTCACATCGAACCCGAAGCACTCTCGAAGCGCATCATTGCTTTCTGATTCTTGAGTGCTGTAATAACGCCTTAAGCTTCTATGCTGCGCGGTGTAATGCGCTAGGGTCGAGGCACCTTCGAACTTCGAGATTCAACTGTCGTACATGTATCCCTCCAGCTTCTCCAGGTCTAATTTCTGGGTGGCGTGCCCGAGCAAACTGCCTCTTAACATGGCGGCGTTCGAGGTCAATCACATGGTGTTACTCATCCGGCTGAACACCCACCTTCGACAACAAGATTTTTGAACAAGCGTGTTTCAAGGAAAGCGCTACTCCGGACTAGAGCTAGAATGTTTAATTGGTCATTAGGCATCGTGGCTCATCACTGGCGCAGAGAGCCCTGTTCTCTGCATGTCACCCAGTCATCCGAATAGAGGAGGAGGAAGCAATTAGAACCCTTTCAGTTGGCTAGCGCTGAGCTCACATCAGGTGCCACAAATGTCTCGGTTGAACATGGTCCGCGGAAACTGAGGAACGGCCAGGAAGTTTGAGAAACTTTGTCTGCAGATGGCATCACAAAGAAAATCCTAGTGGATATGAATCCAGTCAGTCAATCTTATGAGTGGCACTTGGCACTTATTACATTCTGATGCATCTGATGTCTAGCACCAGGACTGCCATATCAAGTACAAAATACGACAAATTAAATAAGATAAATAAGTCAGTTGCCATCACGTGGGGTCAGATGACCCTGGCGACCTCATCTAGAGGCACGCGCCGCACTCGCAGCGGCATCTGGCTCCCCATCTCCGGGTCTGATGCAACGAAGGGACGCGTCACAATGCTACGATCAGAATTTCGTCAGTAAACCGGCGCAACGACGGCAGGGGGAAGACGCACTTGACGCGCTTTTCTATTACAATATTGTCGTCGATCGAAAACTCAAGGTCACGCAACAAACATGCCAGGAAAACCTTGATCTCGGCGAGCGCGAATCGGTAGCCGATGCAGGAACGGTTGCCTGCGGCGCCACCATTTCCGTTCAGAAAGGTGAGTGTGTGAGCGTACAAGCCTGGGATCGCATTCACAGCCGGCGGCAGGTTAGTCCATCGCTCTGGTCGGAAGTCCCGCGCATCGGCACCCCAGAATTCGGTTGCACGATTGATGGTCTGAATGGGGATGGTGATGATGTCGCCATGACGGAGATGGATACCGCATTGTAAGTTCCATTGGCCGCTCTCTTTTGTGTCATCTGTGGGGCAGTGGGAGAAGTATCGAAGCCATCGGGAGAGGCGACCCCAGGTCGACTCCCGCACCTGTACAGGGTGCCGGAGGGGAATGAAACATTCGGATGCCGTGCCAGAATAGATACGCATTGTGCCGCCAACAGGCGCGTGTAAACGGAGGGCCTCGCGCACGGTATGTTCAAGGAGTGGCAAGTCAAGCACGGCCTGAAACTTTGTTATGTCGCAAGTACGGAGTGCAGCGCGCAATCGTGCCTGCGCAGCGGGGGCACGCGCGAGGGCATAAAGCGTCCATGTGAGCGCGGACGCAGTTGTTTCGTGACCCGCAGCGAGAAAAGTAGAGATCTGAGAAAGCATTTCGGAGTGGGTGAGGGCATGGGAAGGTGAGGTCGCTACGTTGGCGCGAACTACAAGAGGAATAACTTGGGTAAGAGGGAGTAGAATGAGAAACGAAAGTAAAGATGAATGTCATACCAAGGACGGAGAGGATGTCACGAGAGGTTGGGGTGTCGCATTTAGGTAGGTCACTTGAATGTGCAGCTTTGCGTTCATTAATGAGCTGCGTGCCGATGCGCTGCATGGTGGCTTTAGCTTCTTGAATAGCACGTGATTCAGGGCGCTGGACCAATGCATGAGGATTCGAGGAAGACTGCGATTTAAAAGTACAACGTACAAGTCTCCTTAAAAAAGGGAACCAGATAGCGAGAATGCTCAATTTGCTAAATTGTTGCCCGGGAGAAAAGACGGTGGCAAAGGCACACGCAAGCTCATTATCGGTCTTGTCTGCGTTGCTAGGGTCTGTTCCCGGTGTGGGGAGGGAGTGGAAGGAGTAGCCGAACCCTGAGACAGAAATGAGGACCTGAGAGAGTGGCATGAGTAGAGACATACCGGCTTCTCCGATGACATCGAGGGTCGCACGAGCGAGCCAGGAAAGAACATCAATAGTAGTTGAGGACTTCGGCGGATGTAGGATTTGATGTGTTGACGGCAGATTATTGCCATTTACCGTTTCGCACGGCACTTGAGGGGCAGAACTCAGGACTGGGCGTCGGGAAGCGGGTTGCGAGTCAGTGATACCTTGGGGCGATGAAGCGTCTGCGAGTTGTGCGAATATGTCACGTAGCTAATGGAGAAAAAGAGTGAGAACTGCGTATGAGAGCAATTCGAGGAATACACACCCGCTCGGCTTTTTCAAGGAAAATAGGCATGATAGACCTGATGTGAGAGGGAGAGAAAGCTTGGTTCTGCAAGTGGGCATAGAATCAGGAAACAGACAGATGGCATCACCCATTGGAAATGTGCGGTACCATGATACGGCGCTAAAGGGGTCACTATGAGACGGGTGGCAATGTAACAGAAAATGGGAAGGTAAAAGACAGACCTGTCGCTTGTGTACGTCTCCATGAGCAGTGATGAGGCCATCGTGACCTGCACCCATTTCTGCGAGGGCATCGGTGATGAAATCGGGTTTTGGAAAGTCATAAGCGTGCCCAAGAATGTAGGAAAGCGCGAGAGGGTCGATGGTAACCAACCGAGGCGCATTCAAGAAGCCACGGTAGGTAAAGGTGTTGCCGTACTTCTCCGTCCAGGAGTGAAGGATGTAGTTGTTTTCCTGGTCGGCTAATTGGGCCAAGTTCCCGACAAAAAGTGAGGGGGAGGGCGGAGATGGGAGGAGACGGAGGGGCGAGCAGACACGGGTGATGAAGATGAAGAATAAGGGCCTCAAGATGTAAAGGATCAAGACGGAGGAGAGGAGGAGGAAAGAGGAGAGCAAGGGGAGGGGGGAGGGCAACGAGAATGACATGAGATGGGTGGGTGGTTGCCCACTCGACCGTGACCTATAATATAAGAGACCTCGGGCATCTCGGAACTGTAAAGACAAAAGCGGATTCAGTGGTTTCCAAATCGGGTCACGCTCAATATGATCGCTTCATCATCGTCCACAGCACTCGACCACTTGAAACGCTCCCTCGAGGCCGAACGTCTCTACACACCGCCCACAGCAGACTCACCAGCATCTCACGATGATGCCACTCTACTGTGTGTCTCCAATCCTCCCATTTCTCCGTTTAGAGGGCCGCTAAAACGAAAAGCCCACCAGGCGCTTCCTTCGTGCCCGCAAACTTGACGTGGCAAAAGCGCACAAGCAATTCGCCGCCACCGAAGCCTGGAGGCGCGAACATAACGTGCACAATCTCTACGCAACGATCGACCCAAACGAGCTCGAATCCTCGAAGCGCTTCTACCCGCGTTGGACGGGTAGGCGGGACAAGGTGAGGCAAGCGATAATCGGTCCGCATGTCTCACGTCACACCTAACGTACGCCTTGCCTTCCTCCCTCGACCAATGCGATGGCACGTAGCAAGGCATACCCGTGTACGTCTTCCGCCTCGCCTCGCTCACAGGGCCCCTCCAAAAGGAACTCAACGCCATCCCAGAGGACCGCCGCTATCAGCGCATGTACGTGTATCCTCCCTCGTCCGTTTCTTGAATTCTCTCCTCATGCCGAAGCCAACGCAACCAACAGAGTCGCCCTCCACGAGCTCATGCTACGCTTCAGCCTCCCCTTCTGCTCCGCCCTACCCCGGCCTTCTTCCCCAGCTTCGTCAACGTCGAGTGAGCCTGTGCCCGCCCAACCGCAGCCACCACCGCCTATCACGGCGTCGACGTCGATTATTGACCTCGGTGGTGTCTCCCTCAGCTTGATGTGGTCTCTCCGCCGCCATCTACAGCAAGCCTCTGAGCTCGCCACTGCCCACTATCCAGAAACCATTCACCAAATCGCCGTCGTCAATGCCCCCGCCTTCTTCCCCACCATCTGGAGTTGGATCAAGGTGCGCCGTCCTGTTTTCTTCAGATAACGCCAGGTCACACATTCCTTTCTGTCCCGCCATCCTCGCTGGCGTGCCCTTAGGCCTGGTTCGACGAGGGTACCCGCAAGAAAGTCCATGTGCTTGGCACCGATCCTGGTCCTGCTCTCCTTCAGCTCATGGACGCAGACACTCTTCCCCAAGTCTACGGAGGCGCTCTCCCCTTTACCTTTGAGGACGACCCAATCCTTGACGACCCTGCGCGTGAACTCCTTGGCTCCGACAAGATTCCACGTGGGCCAATTAGCTTTGTCGACGGCAGGGTCATCCTGCCCGACGGCGTCACCGAGCCACCACATTTGCTGAACGGGAACGTAGAAGCAAGCACATAGGATAGAGATAGAAGCACACACAAAGCATTATCATTACTACTAGCCTAGCCATTTCAAACCACGGAAGAGGACAGTAAGAGTTTAATAAATACAGTTGGATGTAAGAAGTTGGGCGGATAATGATATGCACAAATGTACAAAGGTTGCGGATGACGGGTATATTGTACAACGTTGTTCCTCTTTCTTGGGGATCCGGAGGTTTTACATTTCAATTTCAATGAACCGTCATATATTGCATGGTCGTTCTCATGCGAAATCGTCTTCGGGCTCGGCAGTGATCCCGTCTTCGTTCCAAATTGCCAAGAACTGGGAAAGTTGATAGTGAGTAGAGACCTATGTCCACAAATCAGATCAGTCGTACCGTGTCCCGCTGAGCGGCCATATCATCCGTCGTGAGCAGCGGCTGCGTCGCGAACGGTAGTCGCGTCCACTTAAGCGGCGCAGCGGCTGCACCTGAACGACGAGTCGCGGGCTTGTCACCCAGTGCGTTCTTCTTGCCCATCACCCACTTGAGGCATTTCCTATATTCCCATGTCAGGAAAAAGCCCAACCTTGAACCGAGAGTGATCCAGTACGCACTCTTCCGTCAGACCATAGAGGTTCTTCAAATGCACTTTGAGAAGCATGATCAACGCGATCATGACGGAAGTGCGCAGCAGGGGTAGTTTTTCGAGCGTCTGCCACGCCGGCGTCGCGGGACCTGCAGTTACCCTTGTAAGCAAAGACGACCACTCAAAGTATGCAACAGGATGAGTCTTTACCTTGCTCGGCCCGGTCGGCCGTCGCCGTAGCATCTGGCATACACGCATCCGGGCCCTCTGTTTGGCTCGGCGGCGGTGGCGGCGGCGGGGCAGTCGGCGCTTGCAGCTGTGCACGCAGGTGCCCGGGAGACAACGCCTCGACACACTGCATCCCAGAGGTTGACAATATGTTGGTGAGACTCTTGACTACCAGAAGCACCTCCTCCTGTGTCTTGTAGTCGAACGCAGCAAAGTTTTCTGCCATGTATCGTGCAAAGTCTATGTCTTCTTGCGCAGCGGAGAGCGAGGTGCCCACGTCGAACGCGCGTAGTAGTGCCTTGAGAAAATCTAGTTTCGGTGTGCGCTTTTCACGCACAAGTGCGAACCAGCGATGCAACAACGCCGTGCCGCCACGGACACCTTCAACAGCGCCGGAGCCCCCGCGCCCCTGCATGAGTTTAGCTTGGTAGGAGAAGGATGCTCGTGCGCTCAGTATAAATCGAGAGTTGAGCAGCGAAGCGTGCCTGCTGTGTAACATGGAATGCAGGGCGCTGGCACGGGCGCTCAGAGCCGTATTTGGGCTTGTTTCTAGGGCGACGATGACTGGGAAAGACTGGACCGGATGTGCCAAACCTTGCTTGATTGTGAAACTCAGGATGTCAACGGCGGTACCCTGGGTCTGCGGGTGTTGTGATAGTGCTGCATCCAAGATTTGACCTAAGTAACGTTGCACAATGGCAGAACTGACACTGAGCAAGTCATTAAGCACGACATGTCCCGCCATCTCTGCTATCATGCTCACCCAGAGTCCGCGAATCCATCGGTGTTGCCCACAAGTTCTTCCATGTCGACATCCGTTGGAGCTTGCTTGCCCTTCGTATTTGCCTTGCTCTTTTCCTTCTGGGCATGCTTGGCGGCCTCAGATGCAAGAAACCCTTGCATGATCTTTAGCAAGTGGGCACGGCCCTCCTCCTCTTGGGACGCGAACGTTGCATCCATAATCATATTGGATGACTCCAATGTCATCAATGTAGGTTGCGCACGGAATAGAAAACCTAATACACCCTGTTACAAAAAAGCGATATACGGAAAAGCTGCGACACGTACCGAGACATTGCAACGTGCGCCCTCTGAGTCCTGGTTCAGAGTGCTGTTGGTAAAGATTTAAGAGGCTATTATAAACGTGCTCAATGATTGAGCCCTAGGAAAACTTTCAGCAGTGAGAAGATGCGGGGAACGTAAGCTCACCTTGGAGACAGTGTCAAGGTCCGCCGAGAGTTCTAGAGCCAGTTTAGAAACCGTGTAAATCGATGGCCATTGGCTAATAATCACGTACCCGATTGCTCAGCTCTCAGGCGATCAAAGTTACAGTGCTCGACAAGAAGTGAGATGATGAAGATCAGGATGGACAGAGTGCGCAAATCAGGAGAAGTCATCTGCTTTTTTGAAGCCGCGGATTGAAGACGAGCTGGGGGAAACGATGAGTATAGCGCGGTGAAAGGTTGGGTTGGGTGTACCGTTGCAAGACTTCAATAGGCCGACGAGACGAGTGAAGTCGTGTGTCAGGTGTTGGACAACAGCACATAAGCACGCAACAGTTTCTTGTAACGCCTGGATTCCCGGTGTGATTCACAAAACCAACCCAGGACTACAATCGCCTACCTGAACACCGCCCGCCGTTGATGGTTTCAAGATCATGGGCTGCAGTGCCAGTTGCAGCTCACTACCAAACTTTGCGGCGGTCTTGGGCATGTGTGGAATCGATACTCGGAAGATTTTGAGCAGGTACTCAGATGTCACTTGCTCTTCGGTCTGCATGGAAGATGAAGATGAAGACCCTCAGTAATTGGAAGGAGACTTACCGACGTGGCATTCTTGAGATATGGGAGTAACGTGGACGCATTAGAACCGGAGAGAATTGCTGGATAGGCGGAACTGAGTAGGTAGATGGTCCGAACGCAGTTGATGACCGTCTAAAATGCAACTATTAAGATACACGACACCAAAGAATATTGAAGGTCCTCGCACAAAACCTGGGAGTTCAGATGCATCCACGAGGCCATCGATTAATACCTCGCAAATCTCGCTGTAACGCGCATGGAGTTGACCCGCATCTGCATCGTCCTTACATGCCATTATCTTATGGAGTACGTCTTCCAGAGGTGATTGCCGGTCCCTGAAGCTAGCCGCCACGCCCATAATAACGCACACCTTATTCAGGAGCTGTGTCTTATCGTGCTGCTCCGTCCCTTGGTTACCGTTTCGGAGCTTTTGCAGAGCTGGCTGAGATACCGTGCTCAGGAACCACAACTCCTCAAGAGTCTTGATGGATAGGTCTTTGACTGTATCATCTTCGTCGAACATCCTCAGTACAAGCTTTGTACAAATATCAGTGCGGCGCTTGATGTCGTCAGTAATGCCATGGAAGGCACGTAAGAGCTTGATCACACGCTTGCGAACGCCCAATCCGGTGTCCTGCAAATACTTAGAATTTGGCGCTGAAAAGATAATTCGACATACGGCAATGCGTTCGGCAATCTTTTGATAGTATTCACCCGCCACCTCAGGAGATTCAATCATGTACTTGCCAATGAGCTCCACGGCAGCGTCGCGAACTGCGGGCGAGCTATCGAGGAGGTGACTCTCAATTCCACGGCGCACGTTCGCCTAACGACAATCATTTCAAACGTCGTGCGTATTCAAAGATGAAAAGGACGCACAGAAGTCAAGATCGTCGGGTCACTCGTGACAATTTGACCTAACGCTCGTAACGCCTTCGTGCGCACAAAAACGGGCGGGGCGTCGAGGGCAAGTAACGTGACATTGAGAATCGGTTGGTAGGAATTCCTCAGGTCCTGGACTATGCCTATCTCTTCTGCGAGTCGGTCAATACGCGCAACCTCTTCAGGAGATCTATAAGAACGCTTGATGAGAGTGAATACCCAGAGGAAAAAGAAAGAACGTACCCAATATCAAAGACGTCCGCAGCTGCTTCCTTCCACACATCTCGTAGGGCTGACTTGACCTTACGTCCGAACGGGAGTAGAGAGGGTTGTTCGTCCTCTGAATCATCGCGGTGGCGAAGAGAGGCATTGCATTGCTTAAGGGCAATGGCGAGCTCTTGGCCCCATGTTACAGCAGTTAGCTCGCGTGCGCTCTACGCTACTTTTAATTGCTATCAAGCCATGTCATAAACGCTTGCTTACTTCGTAAGCCTGATCTTGAGCCGACCGCTTTGCCAGGTGTGTCGCTAAATCTTGGTGTGCCGCCGCCAGTCGCTCCAAACGTTTAAGGCTCGCGCGAGACAGAACCTATATAAAAAATAAGAACACAAATAGACAATATGGCGGAGGAAGTACTTCGTCTAGAGGTTTTAAGCCAACAAACCCATCACCGTCAGCCCCCTGCTTTACTTTCAGCATGCTCGAACGTATTCGGGCGGCAATGACGCCCAGATGATCTAATGCTATGGTCTTTGCAGCATTATTGTCAGTCTGGCTCGATGATTTCACGTCGTCAAGTGACGAGACCTAGCCAAAATACGATGCATGTAACTCAGGCACCAGGAGGATGAGCACAATGCTTACCATGAACTTGCATATGATACCTAACAAAAGGCTCGCAGCGGGCCATTCGGGCCAGAAGAGGACAACAAGGAGATCAGAAACGAGGTTGTCAAAAATTGCTCGATACTCGGCCTCATTCGAATTTTTGGTCGCTTTCCCCTTGCCGGATCTTTGTGTGAGGAACAAGACGATTGTCTTCGCGGCTTTTGTTGCCGATTCAAGACCGGACATATAAAGTTGAATTTCCTAAGACAAACATCATGCACTGCATGCTTTGCAATTTGGTTGTACAGTCATACCTCGTTGTCCTTCTCGTCCAAAAAAGGTCCTGGAGACTTCTCCGTCGGTGGCTCCGCCATGCTCTCCTGTCGGCGCATAGCAAGGGCCTGTTGTCGGGCCTTGGCAAGCCGTTTTGCCTGGATTCGCACACCATGGGCGGACGTCTGAACGAGTTGAAGAAGGAGCGCAGAGACGGTGCGTATTGACCTCCCGTCTCGAAGTCTAAGATCGATCGTAAGGATGTGTATTATGAAATTGTCACCATACGCACCGAAACTGTCCCGCCTTCTGCTTGGTATCAGATAGCTTGATCAATGAACTGAGGATCTCCTCGATGATCCATGAGCGTTGATCCTCATGATTCGCGAATATCTGGAACAATATCAGGTCTGAAAAGGCGATGTCGACGACTCCAATGAGACTTACACTTCGAATGAGTGATAGTGCCTCCAGCCTCAGGCCGCGCATGGCAGTTTGGCCAAGGGTGTTCACCACGAAGCTTTCTCTCTTTCCTTTGCTATCATTCGCCCCGGCTTCCGCAACGAAGAACGGGCCGATCGCGATGTAAACCCCTTGTATTATGATAGAGTCTGACATAGCAACGGTGTCGGCGCAGACCAGATTGTTAACTCTCGGGAGCACAGAAGCCAGGGCCTGGAACACTTCCGCAATTTGCGCACGATGTGCTTTCTCATGTCTAGACACATGTAGCAACAGTGCGGAGGTGTCCGAGTTCTCAACGAAAGGGTACACAATACGCTCAAGCTGATTTTTGACAGCACCAAGGCAGGCCGTTATGAGCTCTTCTGAGTATACTTGCTTTGGCAAACGATCGGCGCCCAGCAACGCCAGGCAACAATCTGCAGCGAGGATACTATCTCGTGCAAGTTCGAGATTATGAGCGAGAGTATCAAGCTCTGCATCTGTCACTGAAGGAGGCTCAGCAGTGTCTGCATTCGTGTCCACTTGCGGTTCGTCGGGTGGCTGAGACTGCAATCGCGAGTCAGATGTCGGCTTCTTGGAGACTTTGCTCTTCTTATTTGGCGAGGCAGAGGTGCGCATCTCCGGAGCTTTATCGGCTTTAAACGGGTCAAGGTCTTCACCTGCGCGCACGCTCCGTTCAAGCATCTTCAGAATACGAGAATGGATTGTCGTCTCAACATCCCCAATGCTGATGGGAACCGACGCATTCGGCGAAAGCGTAGCCGCAGTAGAGGAACGGAGACGCTTTATGGGGCGTGCGAGCCGGGAGATGAGCTTGGACAACTTCCGAATCAGATTCGGGTGCAGCTGCGGCCGAGAGGGATCAGGGGTGATAGGAGAAAAGAAGTCAGCTGGAAGAGATTCTTGGCTCGCATCGGCGGGAAGGGTGTCCTCGGCCTCGAATATGTCTTCCAGTAGAGTGATTAGTTTCTCCAAGGGTGCTGTAAACGGGGGGTTATTACTGCAGCGGTACCCAGGTATAAGGGGTGTATCACCTCGGTCATCTCGATCCCCTGTGCGCTTGGTAGAGGACCTCCCAGCCTCGGTCATGCTAAGACTTGTCTTCCTTAGCTTTTGAGGTGAGTCCTCTTCAGGACCGAATCCCCCGAGGTCGTCCTCTTCATCCATTTTCGTTCTGCCCTTGCTTCCGTGCGATACAACTGGGGGTTTTGCTTTCACCTTCTTTCCAGGTTGAGAGGGTTGTTGAACCGAAAGAAACTTGGGCGCAGGGGGTACTTCGATGTATGCCCGCATCTTGGGCTTATGGGACGGTACAGATCGAGAGGAAGAGACACCTTGTGATGATACAGGTGTTGCTCGGGTAGATATGGAGTCCTGGGATGATGAAGCAGGTGTAGTTGGCGGTCCCGAAGGCGATGAAGAAGACGGTGTTCTATGTAGTGTTTGTGCTCGCTTTACGGACGGAGACTGGAGTAGCTCTAATGATTTGCGCTTCTGCGGTGTGACAGACTGACTCAGCGGAAGTTCGAGTGGATCGGGGCTGGGATATCGCGGTATACTGAAGCTCCTATCATGTCGCGACGGGGTGGGTGGGTTGGTGTACTTGGCCACCTGCGCACGCTCGAGCTCACGGCTAGACTTGTCGAGAAAGTTGTTGAAAAAAGCAGTGGACTCCTGTTGAGGGTGTTGCCTTTTGGGTGGGATTGCACGGTCATCAAGTGCAAAGGCAAGGGAGGAAGAGGAGGAATGTATGCCAGGGGGAGGTGGAGCGGGATAGGAGAAGGGTGGCACGTTCTGTGGAACGACGGCCTGCACATTGGAGGGATAGGATGGGTAGGTATGGTAAGACGCGTATTGCATATGGTGGGGATATTCTTGATACTGGCTAAAGAAAGGAAACGCATATAGTCATCTACGGAAGACGGAGGAAGGAGTACCTACCTGTTAGATTGCCCCACATGATACCTCGACGTGTCACCTCCGACGGTAGTCCAATACCTTGATTCACCCTCTGAGTGCCGTAGGGATTGTGGTCGATTCAACTCGGTTGCATACTCCGTGTATGGGGGAGGGTTAGGAGAAGGGCAGTAGCCATTCGCGTTGTAATATTGTGGCTGTGCATAAGAAGGCGTGTGTCCACCCACGGACGGATGAGAATAGTGACGGGCCACTGTGGTATAAATAATGAGGGATTGCATCGGAGTTGTAGCAAAAATCCTCACCGTGCGTCGTTCGGGCGGCAGTCGCGAAAGGGTAGACTGCTGGGAGAGCCTGAGTGTCGTGAGCGCCAGTAGGGGTTAGCGTAGGTGCATTTGATGCGGGATTCTGTATAGGGTACGTATGCGGGTCGGTATTTGAACGCTGCAAGCTGTACCAGTTATTGGGATTCTGCATCTTGTATCGATCGTTAACGTCGAGCGCAAGCAGGCACGCCGCAATGGCAGGCGCGCTTCGAGAGCCTGAGAACTGCCTGAGGCTGAGGCTGAGCCTGATGAGCCTGATGGTTCAGAGGCTAACCGGGCCGGGCCGCCGTTTGTCAGCTCGTGCTCTGTGCTCTGGGTGTCAGGTGTCACGCATCCTCGTCCACGGTTTTGTATGTGACTTGCTTTCACAGTCATTCTCTCTATTGATGTTAATGCAACTGCAGAGGGCCTCTCACTGATTTGATTCTCTAAAATTTCGACGGATGTGGTACATGTTCCGTTGGAGATTGTCTACCTGTCAATGTCAGTCCTCGACCCGATCTCCACTTTGGCTACTAATTTAGGCGATAAGAGGAGCTTTAGTTGCTCCCGCGAGCCGTGACTGCGAAGGCCTTAACCGTGATCATTATCTGCATGCATTGTGCACTCGCACTTGTGGTGTTCGGTGGCAGACTAGTGTGCCGCTTTGGGTCCGGCCTCATCATTCTTGAGCACCACACGATCCGACCAAATAACCACATGGAAGTCTACTCAACACATGCCCTCGAAGAGATGGGGTATTCACAATGCACGGCCACTGGCCCAGACATGGTGTCAGACCAAAATCGGACAATTTACGAGCAGTCACCCACTTAAATGAATCAGTAACTTATCATGATACACCATATCAGGGGACTTCGTAGACGAGGAATCGTCGAATCGAAGGGGAAAGGAGCTGTCAAGTCAACCCTCATCCCACACCGACGACTCTTGCGAGATCATCAATAAGCCCATTGAGAACCAAGTAAGTGCTACTGAACAACCGTGAAATCACTTTATACAGGTATACAGGAGTTTGCTATATGGATGAGTGGCGTTGGCTTCCATGCGCCTGTCGGAGACCTGCCAGGACTGGGAGAGGTCGGTAGAGGTCGCTGAGACTCCAAGGAAATTAATCTGTAGGGGCGATTCAAGTATAGCGTATACAACGTTTGCGTTGGCATGATTGCTGGATGATGCTTTGAGCTCTGGAGAGAGAAACACTGATACTGTTACATCGAGGGCGTTCGGGAAACGGTCACAGTAGTTCAAGCAAGCTTTTTTTTTCTCTCTCGAACGCACTTAGCTGTCGCTGTCGGTGAAGCCCAAGTCTTTTGGATCTATCATACTATACAGTCTGTGCACAATACAGTAGTCTACATCAATGTTTGTAACCCGGCATTACGCCATTCCGATCTTGATCGGTTTGGTTTGAGATATACTGTACGGTTTTAAAAAAATTAATTAATTAATATGTATCGTTGAGTCCGACGACAAGCTGAGGTCTGACGATGTATCTACGTACACAGCGAGGGGTTTGGCTACGTAGGGTCAGAGTCCAGCGCTGGACTCAGAAGGTGGTGTTTCGCAGTGCGCGGTTGGACGAAGGGAGGAGAGGCCATTTAGATCGGGGGTATGAGCAAGTGTGGGTGCTGGTGGGGGAATCCGGATTTCTGAGATCTGCTCGCTACAATACTGATTCCGTATCCTCCAATGTCTTTCGCAGTTTCATGATCATCCGTTTCAAGGGCCATAACTGTGCACGGAATTCGAGCGGATGGGAAACAAACCCTTGAAATATCAGCCGAGATAGCCGAACGTCACGGTTGTGTGGGAAATCAGGGCGGGTCGAGAAGCAGCAGGGACGGTACTGTAGTGGGGGAGTGGTGAGACCGTAAATACGCACGTGGTAGGTTCTGAAGCCATGGGGCTGTACAGTGGTGAACAGCAAGCGGCCCGATATTCGGAGAACACAGAAAATACTTGAAGTGAGTGGTGTCGTTATCTCTTCGCCTATCTATCACCTCGACATAAGGGATTCAGGAGCTTTTTCTTTTTCGAATCTAATTTGTATTCAGTGTAAGGCACCCAGCCAGACTGTCCGGGCCACCGTTCCTGCCAAGGTGGGTTACAAACGGATACCGATGGGCAGTAGAACGACTGAACAAGGGTACTATAAACGAAAGGTTAAGAGGTTTGTCAAGTGGCTGTTGTGGCCCAAATAAATGACAAGGCGAAGGAAGGTCAGTAGGATGCCCCACCTTGGCGTGTCGCCGGGGATGGTGTCATTACGTAGGTAATTCGATTACCAGTCACCATCAGATGCACATGTGAGAAGAAGGGGTCCGAATACAGCCAAGAGTGTGCGCTACAGTATCCCTAGAGAAGAGGGGATGGGATCCAGTACTGTATTGGACGCGGGGAAAAGCCGTAACAGATGGTGGTCGTAGAGCGGCTCGTGCCAAATTCGGCAAACTGCGTCACAAACCTTATTCTCTTCGCCTCTCACTTCGAAGGACACAACCATCCAGACTACAAGAGCCTGAAGGTGAGCCCTCTATATGGTTTCGTGGCCCCATGGCTGGGTGTTTTATGAAGATGGAGGCAATAATTTGCTACCATGATGAGAATGAGGGGTGGATGGAATGACGAGAGTACGGATGGCATTTAGATGAACTGACACCGTCTGGCGAATCAATGACGGGTGCACTTTACTTCTGCGAGCCACATTGTGGTTTTTGTGGACTCTGGTTGATATCTCACATTTCACTCGAAGGATGCTAACCCCAGCTTGTTGCACTCTCAGATATATTAAAAAATGGCTACTGCAAAGGGCGCAAAGACCAAGGCTGCGGCCGCAAAAAGTACGTCGTGCTACCGTTGGTATATCGGGGTAGATAAAAATTGAGTAATCATTGCACAGCGACAAAGGACGTGGCCAAAGCCAAGACCGCAAAGAAAGCTGCGCTGCAGGGCGTGCACTCACACTCTGCTCGCAAGCCGCGGACGAGTGTGTCCTTCCATCGACCGAAGACCCTACGCCTTCCACGGGAACCTAAGTATCAGCGCAAGAGTGTCCTGCATGCGCCTCGTATGGATGAATTCCGCATTATTGTTTCGTGCGTGACCACTCGCGGACATGGTTGTCATTGAATGCCGGATGCTTATGCTACTCTTCACTACTAGTCCTCTGAACACTGAATCCGCGATGAAGAAGATCGAAGAACACAATACACTTGTATTCCTTGTTGACATCAAAGCAAACAAACGACAAATCAAGGATGCGGTGAAAAAGTTGTGGGATGTGCAAGCGGCGAGAGTGAACACGTTGATCCGGTCAGTGCGTTGAGATGTGTTGGATGAGAGGCTGATACAACGATGCTGTTGCACAGACCTGACGGAAAGAAGAAAGCATACGTACGGTTGACGTCGGATCACGACGCGCTGGATGTCGCCAACAAGGTGCGTGCGATGGTTAGTTTTACTCGCGACTGAGATGACCGACTGGTGTGCTCGGAGCGCAGATTGGGTTTATTTAAACATTAAACAGTTGGCATGGCATTGTTCTGGTACATGGACGCAAAAGAGTGTTTCTTTTTTTTTCATCTATAATGACAAGTTCGTTATCATGAGCTAAGATGAGGGAAAGGAAGGAATGATCGTGATCAAGCGGTACGATATTGCGGTGATATGAGATGAGAGAACGACGGGGGGGTTATTTAAATTTTGAAAAGAAGGGTCACACGGCTTTACAAACAAAGATGGATGGGGATTTGGCGGCCGTTGTCGTGTTGTGAAGCCGTGGAGCGCCAAGGTCGCTGGTCCCGCCCTGTCGCACTCCTGTCGCTTTTCCCTCGCCCCTCCCTCGCTTGCCTCCCTCGTCTGGCTTCCTTTCCCTTTCTCTCTTCCTCTTCCTCCTGTGCACTCATCGTGCTCCCACACTCCTTTGGTTACCCCTCCCTTTAACTTTCGTGGCTAATTCTAACTCGCCACACGTATGACCATGTCTCCAGACCGCAAGTTTGCTTTCGTCGCTCTTCTTTTCTTACTATTTCTTGTCTCGGTCGGTGCTGTCCATGGCCAACCCCCCCATCGCCGTCGTTCCCTTGCTCTCAAGAAGGGAATACATCGCCGGCTCGACATCCTCGGCGTGTCAGCTAGTGGTTTGCCTGCCGGACTCGATGACTTACTGAACGGTTCTCAAACATCGTCAGGTAAGTCATCGTAGTACTACCACATTGTTCCTTTTTCTAAACAGTACCTTTTATCCTCTTTTATCCAGACCCTGGTGGCTCCTCGTCTAGTAGTTCATCCTCCCCGCAGCCCTCCTCCACTGACACCTCGACTACTGACCCCCCATCGACATCCGACCCCCCGCAGACGTCTTCTGCACCTTCCTCTACTCCTGATCCACCCTCCACTTCACCAACGCCTTCCTCTCCTCCATCGACTAGTGACCCGTCCTCCCCTTCGCCTTCCTCTGACCCCGCTACCTCAAATTCACCCGTGCCCACGAGTCCTTCGTCGACTCCACCGCCTGAGACCTCATCCGCATCTCCCTCTGTCAACTGTCCTCTAGGTTTGGACCTTGCTGGCAATTGCGTGTTGCCTCCCGCGTCATCTCCGGCCGCTAGCAGCCCATCAGATACCCCTACGCAAACTCCCGCACCATCTACCCCTGCGCCGACTTCCACGTCTTCGACGCCTGATTCGTCGACGTCAGCTCCCAACTTGCCATCGGCAAGTGTCCCGCAGTCGGAGTCACCTCCGTCTTCGCAACCGCCTCCTTCGTCATCGAACCCTTCCTCACCTTCGCCGGTAATTTGTTTATCCCCCACGGTCCTCATTAATGGTGTCTGTGTTCTACCCTCATCGCCGAGCCCTTCCTCGCCTCCAGATAGTGCAACACCTGCACCATCTTCGTCTGCCCAGCAGTCTCCTCCGTCTTCCCAGCAGTCTCTTGCGTCTTCCCAGCAGTCTCCTCCGTCGAAGACCCCCACACCCTCGCCGGTGGTCTGTGTACCTCCCGCGGTCATCATCGATGATGTTTGTGTACTTCCCCAATCACCTGTTCCAGGAAGCGCAACGAATGGACAATCCTCATTTACGCAGCCAGCGCCCACATCTCAACCGGTCGTCACCTCTCCCTCAGCGAAGGACCAGTCGTCATCACCCTCTCCAGCGCCGTCGCCTTCTTCGCCGATCGATCCTTGTGGACCCTTGGGCCGATCCTTGGGCCTTTGCTCTACCAACCCAAGCTCTACTCCGAGCTCACCTGGGTCGTCGTCTCCACCGCAGCCGCTACCGACGTCGCAACCGCCTTCGTCATCATCTGGCGTTGTTTCATCTACACAACCTCCCTTGACGGTGTCCCTGCAGACGACTCCCGTCGAATCTTGTGGGCCCGATGGGATTGCCCAAGGCCTGTGTAGCGTCCCCTCCTCTGGATCGCCAAGTTCTAGCGTCTCAGGTACACCAGCAAGCAGTGGGTTGTCTCTCACCTTACCACCTACGACTTCAAGTCTTCAAAACAGCGCCTCTTCGAATCCTGGCAGTATTAGCTCACCCACAAGTGTTCCCTTCACTGGAACAAGCGGGATTTCATCCAGCGGGACTACTGGCTCTCTGACCTCGTGAGTTTATATTAGCTGATTCATCTGGTTACCATTTTCTAAAGTGGCCACTGGTATAGTTCGTCGTCTGGCCCCGTAATATCCTTCCCATCGGGTACGACCGACTCTCTTTCTCAGACGGGTAGTCTCTCCACGACGGTGTCCGCCGGTTCATCCTCCTCGACGTTCACGGCTTCCCCGAACTCACAATTCTCTTACGTCACGATGACCTCGCTGTTGGGCGCATCTGTCTCAAGCTCGTCAATTTCCATCACACAGACCAATCCCGATGCCCCACTCACAACTTTATCACTCTCAATGCCGTCCAACACCATTTCAGGCCCACCGTCAGCACCTACCCTCCCATCGAACCTCCCTGCGCGCATATATCCTCCGACTCAAGTCGACCCTAATTCTGTGGCCAGTGGATATACCTTCTGTAGCCTCCTCTTCACTGCCGCCCTTCGATGGGATTTCGTCGCCCAATACACCGAGTCTCAGGGACAAATTTTTGCTTGGACTCCGATCGCCATCGAGCAAGCACTCGGTATGAACGCGTCCTTCACGTTTGCGTTGCAGGTGTTTGTGCCTAGTGATTACCAAGGTCCCGGCGACGTTGATATGTTGCGCACCGAGTACCTTTTCTTCCTCCAGAATGATCAGGTTCCTGTGTTAGCAAATCAACTCAAGGTGCTAACGTCACGTTTCTACCAAGTGGACTTCCCTTTCAGGCAAATCTCGATGAACGTTGATGCTTCGTTTGCGCTGACTTCAGTCGCAAATCCTGATGTGATTCCCGGATCCCCCAGTGCTGCCACCTCCCGTGGGGACAAGTCACGGACGAACACAATCATCGGTGTCGTTAGCGGTCTTGGTGGCCTTGCGCTCATCGTCCTTGGTGTCCTCGTCTTTAATGGTGTCAAACGCAGCCGTGAATTGCGTCACCGTCGGTTGTCCGATCCCAACGTGCCGAATGATCCATACCCAGACCGGACGGGCCGCGACTTTGACCAAGACAGCATCGGTGGGCAGCGCAGGCGAAGTTTCTATTTTGCGGAAGACAGTTTGCGGGGACAGCAGGCGGTGGGGCAATCAGCTGTACCACAGGCACAAGTGCCGACACAGTACGTTGTGCAGCCAGGGTCACAGATCCAGTACAGTCAACGCACTAGCCCTGAGAGCATGCGCGAGCGTAGGCCCGCCGTCGGGCCTGTTTCCATTTCCGCGCCGGTTCTGACACAGAGCAGTCTTAATTGGTGAACTGGCGCAACTGGAATGTGATCGTGGGTTGGGATAACGTTGCAGGATGATGAATGGGTACGACTGCCTCGGGCCTTTGGAGCAAATGGACGATTTTCAAGTGTTGCAAGGTGATCCGGGCTAAAAAGATTCACGGTCTTTTGCATTGCAGTTATGTTGAACTTTGTCGCATTTCTTTATTCGGGTGTTTCACCGCGCAGTGACGTTTTTACACGTAACAATATTTATTCGGTTCAAAATTTTCCCCCATTTCCTCATCTCGGATTCGAGCTATTATACTTCAGAGTACCATCGTACCGCAGGACGCGTGCGCTTCTCTTGTGCGATGATGCTTTTTTATTCATATTATTCAGCATTCGCAACGTTTGTTCTGTTCTGAGATTTTGTATATGGGGTGGAACAAACGTATCTAGACTAACTGTGAGGTTATACCATTTGCACCATATTCGTCAATTACAGTAGACTGGAATCGGTGATGACGCGATGACGGCTGGAGTGACTTATGCTTCTAGCAGATACGTTCTGTGATTGTGCACATCGCCTGTTGAACAGAATCTGTCCATCATACTGTAACCCCACTGGCACCCGCATGATGCGAGGTTCTTCGGTGAATCCCCCGGGTGCATGTGACCGGCCAACTGGGTTGTTTCTTGAATGGTCCAAAACGTACTCAGCTCTTCTATCTAATAACCGGGACAGTAGGAGTAGCGTAGTGTTGCTGAGTTAATACCCCGTAAACTGGTGATGTTATCACCCGCATTCGAAATACGAGTACGGTAATTGAACTCAAACCAGGCGTTGTTTTCGTTATCGCAGCACCCAGCGATGGTTGCCGGCCGTTGTGTTGGAAACGAATGCTTCACTCATGATCAGTGGAGGTGAGGTGGAAGCACAATACAGCATTAATGCGGGTACAGTACGTGTTGTACTATGGAGTCATGGCCGAACCTCCCAACCCCAATGAATTTTTGCTCAACTGACTACTTTAGTGCCTGGGATCATACCTGCCGTAGGCTGTACAGTAGTCCCCAACCGACCGAAGTGTCATGGTCGTTACGGCCGTACACAGTGATGCACGTGGTTGGCCAATTGTGGCATTCTGAATGATGATGATTGGAAATGGGAAAACACCGGATTCCCGCAGATTCGGGAAGTCAGCACCTCCGGGTTCACGAAAAGAGACAATATCCCCGGTCCCATCAAAAGGAAGGTTGACTTGCACTGTATAGAAGCTGTCGGGCGCAGCGCCATCTACACATACATGACCAATTAGAGACGGCGCGCTGAGAAAGCAGCATCCGTTGTTGATAAGAAATGGTAGATTGGTTTCCATCTGTTGACCATTGATGCTATGATGTTCTGAATGCGCACTGTGATCATGAGGTGATACTTGTGTGAGTGTGCAGTGCAGTGGGGAGCAGTTAGCAATCTTGATAAACGGATCACAGATCATCACATGTCCAGCGGAGCCCATCCATCACGATCTGGGCGCCAAGTAGTATAGTTGGTTGGGGATACTAGTACCATAGCGCAAGACTCCTTCCGTTTTCAGGATCTGCTCTTAACCAACCCTTGGTATAAATATCATTCCATCTCCACGCGAACATGATACTTTGCCCCAACACTTTTCGTCTGACAAACACCCCGTTTTCACCACCTTAACATGCCTGTTATTCGTGATGGAGTAGAGTCGGTCGTCGACGGATTGCAATCCGCTTCCAACTTCTTGTCCACCCGTGGCTCACTGGATATTCACGGCAGGCGTCCAACTCCCCCCCTGCTGGAGCGGACCTTTGACGAGATTAAAAACGTCACCGAGCATGGCCCGCCCTTTTCCATTTTTGACATCGTGGGTGTTGGGCTTCTCTTGAGTGTCCACATCACCTATCGCTCATCACTTCTTCGATAGCCTGCGTATGTCGATGCCATAGTTCATCATGGCGCCATCGATGATCGAAAATATCTTGTATGCTATTATTCGTATTTTTCGCAAGGCACTGTCCGCGACTCATGTGCTATTTTATAGCTGGAGAAAGTCCTGACCTTGATGGCTACATTGGCTAGATTGCCCAAACATTCGCCCTTTAGCACGAAGCTGCAGCTGTTCGTTATCAGCATACGTGAGCACGTTCCTCCAGATTGCGGATTGTTCGCCTTTTCAACGGATTCGTTTAGTCTACAAGGACTTACCGCACCCTCCGGGTTCATATCTTGCCCTTCCTCCCCCTCGCCAACCCATGGCTCCCCTTACTGTAATTGGACCTGGCGATCCACGGCCAGGCCCTGTAACCTACGCGTACCGCCCCGCCGACGGTTCAAACTACAATCCATTCATCCCTACGATGGGCATGGCGGGCTCACCCTACGCTCGTTCTGTTCCGTCACTACATCGCATGTCTCCCGCTGCACTGCCACCCGCGGAATTGGTCTTCGACAGACTGTTAAAGCGAGACAAGTTTGTCGAACACCCTGGCGGAATCTCGTCTTTGTTCTTCGCCTTTGCAGATCTCATCATCCACAACATCTTCGATACCGACCACAGCTCGCCAGGTGATACGATAAATAAAGCAAACAACTATCTGGATCTGAGTCCTCTCTATGGCACTTCACCGGAGGCGGTTGATCGTGTGCGTTTAAACGATGGAACCGGGAGACTAAAGGAGGATGTATTTGCCGACCCCCGTCTGCTTGGCATGCCACCCGCTGTGTGCGCGCTTCTGGTCATTTTCAACCGGAATCACAACGTAAGTCCACCTGCTACATTTGACCCTATTATGCGACTGCTTCAATGTGTTTGAAAGTATGTGGCGCAAAAGATCCTCTCCATCAACGAGAAGGGGAACTTCGTGGATCCACCGCCCAGTAATGAAGACCATTGTCGTAAGGCCCAAGACGAGGAGATATTTCAACGAGCTCGCCTGGTAAATACTGCGTACTTTATGCAAGTTATCTTGCGGGACTACGTTGGTGCCATCCTTGGCTTGGCGCGTGACGGATCTTCGTGGCGTCTCGACCCCTTGGCGGTGAGCTGGATGTATGGCTTTTCTAGTCTGTTTGTTGATTGAGGTGTCATAGGACTCCCGTGACCTGGACCATCAAGTTTCTCCTCGTGGCCAGGGCAACGTTGTATCGGTCGAATTCAACTTACTATATCGCTGGCACGCAACCGTTTCTGAACCCGATACACAATGGACGGAGGAACTTTTTGCAAAGAACATGAAGGGTGCCGATCCTAGCACGGTAACACGTTTCTCGGTTGTTACATACTTTGTTGGGCTCAGTAGTCGCGCGAAACAGCTCTCCTCGAAGGATTTCGTTGCCGGCGCAAAGGATATGCTTATCACATTCAGCAAAAAAGATGTCACCGAGCGGACTTTCGGCGGGTCTGTGGTGTTGTTTGATTCCACGAAGAGGGCGACACTTATTCTTGGAATTACAGCATCACTCGTAAAAACGGCCGCTTTAACGATGCGGACCTGGCCAGAATTCTGCAGGATGCGACGGAGGCACCCGCGGGAGCATTCAAGGCGCGCGGAACGCCCGAAGTCTTACGTATCGTTGAACTTTTAAGTATTGAGCAAGGTCGGAAATGGGGTGCTTGCACGGTAAGCCGGCATACTCCATTTCGTGCCTTTCATCAGTCTCAGTCTGATCCCCCTGCTTTAGTTGAACGAGTTCCGCAAGTTCATGGGATTGAAACGTGGGCTCCTCACTTCTCATTACATACTGTAATGGGCCTAACCGGTAGTTATTAGCATACGACTCATTCCAGAAGTGGAATTCGAACACTGAGATTGCTGTGAGGTCTTATATTTCCTCTTCGAACCCCGACTTTCTCAACCCCCTCTTAAGAAAGCTGCCGAGGAACTGTACCATCACATCGATAACCTGGAGCTTCATGTAGGCATGCAAGCGGAGGAGGCAAAAGAGCCTAAGCCAGGCGCCGGACTATGCCCAGGGTTCACTATCTCTCGTGCCATTCTATCTGATGCCGTCGCCCTAACCCGAGGGGATCGCTTTATGACAGTTGACTTTACCCGTATGGAGATTTTGCCCCCTCTATATTGGCCACCTCTAAATGGTGTTCTATAGCACACAACCTCACAACTTGGGGCTATGATGATTGCCAGGCCAACACGTCAGATGGTGCCTACGGTGGCATGTTGACGAAACTTTTGTTCCGCCACCTTCCGAACGAATACCCACCGACGTCTACTTATGCTCATTTTCCATTCCTGGTGCCGAAAAAGATGAGGGAATACGCGACAGAGCTCGCTGGTGATATCGTGTCCAAGTATAACTGGCGCCGCCCCGACGTCTCGGCTACTTGCACAGTTGTGGCCAGGGAGTACTCAGATGTCAGGCATGTCCTCGCGGAGCCGATTTTCAAGTCGGGGGTTGCAGAGCGGCTCGAGAGGTTAACTCTCGGAGTCCAGCTCAACATTGCTCCTGTGGGACCACCCTACTCGAATCATCGAGTTGCCTAACATACACGTTTTAAAAGGTTGAGGCTGTTCTAGCAAAACAAGCAGATAGGGCGGCGAATGCCTTTTCTGAAATTACAAGAGAACTGATAAGCGAAAATACGTCTCAAGGTGGCAGCCCATACCTCGATGTTGTGGGTCACGTTATCAATTTAATTCCTGGGCGCTGGCTGTCGGAACGCATTGTAAAGACATCTTGTGTATTGTCTATGGGTCACCTCTGCTCACACTGTCCCCCTAGCTTGGGCTCCCATTAAAGATCGATTACACCGAAGAGGAGTTTTACACCAGGCTTACCGATATAGCCAAGTAAGCGCCTCGGGCTACTTCTCAGTCGAACAGTTGCTTAACTACGTTCTTCAGCTACGTTTACTGCAACACGGACAGTTCAAACGACTGGTTCCTGCGAGAGCAGTCGCAGGCTACCATTCGCAAGATAGAGCCGATCCTTAGGGGTCATCTTACGAGGCTAACACGAGGATCAGTACGTCGCCAATACCCTAACACGTTATCTAGGCTGTAAAGGCTCACACGGACGTTGAGGGTTTTACCGACGCGGCCCTTCGTTTGGTGGGATACAGGAACGACCACAGTGATGAGTTCTTGACCGAGTTGGTGGACGCTACGGGTTCACAATCAGGAAACAGCGCTTTGGATGGTCTTGCCGGCAGCCTTTTGGCGTCGGTTGTTCCCACTGCTGCGCTTTTCTCGCAAATTATTGCCCAAGTCGTTGATTTTTATCTTGATGCGGACATGGCGGGAAGAAGGGAACAAATTGCCCGACTGGCCGAAAGGGGCGCAAATGCTCAGGTCATGCCTTTCATCTTTGAGGCACTGCGTGAGTTCTATTCCAATCATTTGAGATGAAGGCTGAACAAGGGACTCAGGTCTAAGCCCTCCTGTGAGTCACAGAGACAAAAGGTGAGGAAGGGTGTACTGATCAAACGTGGGCAGTTGTCTAGCGTACTCCTGAAAGCGCAATCTCCAACTCTGTATGGGAATACTGAAGTTGCAGGACATCAACACGTTATAGCTAGCATTTTCGATGCCACTCATGACGTAGGTCACCATTCAGTGAACGTTCGGGTTATTCGCAATTAGTAATAACCGCCAACGTAAGGCCTCAACATTCCCGAATCCTAAGACGCCTAATTATGCGCGGTCCCCAGCGCATGTTGAATGCGTCCTTGGCTTAGATCGTAAAGGGTGATTCCATATTATAATACTTCTGTGATTTGTATTTATCGTTATGTTATAGCCTTCTCTCTCAGAAATTGTTCGAACGAGTAGGTCTGACCTGCTGACAACGGTTTTCAGCCTCTGACAGTTTGATCAGGTTGCGCCTGTCGTACTGCTGCATATCTTCAGGTTAAAGAATCTGCGCCGTTATCCGTGCCCATCTGGCCAGATGCCAAGACATCAGGAGAGGGTCCACGGTGTGCCCCACCAATTCTACACTGACCTGAATGGACGCGTCACGCCGTTCCCGGTGTCGCTTCTTGTTCAGGTACGCCGTATTTAATCTTTGCTACACTAGTAAGCTAACTACCGCTCAATAGTTTGATGAATGAAGATAGGAATGGTTATTATTTGATCCTGTAAGTATTTTTAGTGTGGAGGAAGCTCGATATGTATTATATATCTTCGCCTTTTGAGCCACGTCAATGTGAACATGTGATTTGGAGTTTCCGTATCCAGTGACGTCAGAGGAGTGACTGTTATGTATCGATCCGCCATAAATCCCCTGAACTGAGATCGAGCTTGAATATCTTGCCTTATCATCCCTCCCATCATGTCTTACACCGTCAACGTACGCTCCTTGTTCTTCTTCTCTTTTTTGGGCTCGTCAGTTTACTCTGGTAGGTTTCGGGTATTGCACCCTCAACAACAGAACAGCAACTTCATGATTACTTTTCGTATGTTGCTTATCGCATCTTGTCATTTATCCGCTGCTTAAGCTCCGTAGTTTTTGTGGAAGGTATAGTGATTCCTTCGGTGCTGCGTCTCCTCGTTTATCTGATCGGACATGTCAAGAATCTTGAAGATCGATTTCGATGAGACCAGCCCTTCGAAATCGGCTGCCATCTACTTTGAGAAGCCCTCAGCCGCGAAGACGGCTTTGATGGTATGTCTATTATCACTCGTTTCCTCGTGCGGATGGCATTGCTCAGCATCGACTCAGCTCAACGAAAGTTTACTTGATGGCAATCATCTGACTGTGCACTCAGACAAAGTGCATCCGGACGAGGAGGATTCAGGGGCAAATCACGTTCCTGGCGCACCTCTTGAACAGAGCGACAAACCCAGGGCAGGCAGTAAGCAACGTCTTGTTTTAGAGGTCGCCCACGATAGCTGGTGGCTATCTCCTAGTTGCTGCGGAATACCTGGCCAAGGGCTACAAACTCTCCGACAGTATTTTGCACCGCGCCATTCAACTTGATTGTGAGTTGGGACACTGTCTACTGTCATCAGTATTCTTGCGAAGTAACACCCAATCACGATAGCCGAGAAAGGGATCTCGGAACGCTTCCTCGGTTACTTTCAGTCCCTTGATTCCTCAATTGGTGCCAAGGCGCTTGGTCCTGATCAGACTGTAACCGGAAAGGTGTCCAGTACGATTCAAACAGCGACGCAGCACGCCAAGTCCGTGGACGAACAGAAGGGCTATACAAAAGTTGCGGGGGACGTGCGTTGGTGTTTGGGCCTTGCTCGGTTTGTTCACTCACGACTGGCACTCACAGTACTACACACGTGCTCTGGGTTCCTCTCTTGGCCAACGCGTGCGGGCATTCTATACAACAACCTCAAAGCAGATATTTGACATACACGAGGAGGCTCGTCGCATCGCAGACGAGCACAAGGCTTCTCAACAGACGCATCCCACTACTCATCCCAGCGCAGGCCCCCCTGGTGGGACACATGCCTCGGACAAAGACGAATCCTAGAGGAGATCACCATGGAGGTCCTCTACGAACGACTTGTTCTAGGTTGTGTGTAGAGAGCTCGATTAAGGTTGTTGCCAAACTTTGTTTGGAACATGTCATTCAATATTATTCGTTTATCCACGACTTTTGTTGATTGATTGATTCTCCTTTCTCGGCCTGTTACCACACTCTAGGTGCTGACGTCAGCACAGCACGAACGAATGGCTGTCCGATCCCCATCGGACTGCGATCTCCGTCGGTCGTGGTCGGCCGAACTTGAGGCGCTTCGGAAACAGATATCCGCAAGCAAGGCGCCAGTCCTATGGCAGTATAAGAGTGCGGGTGTATTCTATTGCGGCCGTACAACATTTCCTGTCCGCCAAAGATCGACATGGGCGGTCCAACTGCATCCGTTCCCCATCGCGACACTACGGGGTGGTCTGCAATGGTGTATAACAACGTGGCGCCTTATGTTTACTCTCCAGAAGCTACGGCACCGATTCTACAATTGCTTGGTGCGAGCCCGGGCGACAGAGTCCTCGACTTGGGCTGTGGGAGCGGAGAAGTAACAGCTAAGATCATGCAGCTCGTGGAACCCAAAGGGACTGTCGTTGGTGTCGACATGAGCCAGAGTATGGTAATCGCAATTGGCAGCTGGTCGGACAATATCTGGACGCTGACAGCATGAGCAGATCACGAAGGCTCGCGAAACTACCATGCTTTCGGATACGCAACTCATCGTAGGTGACATCCAAGGCCAAGAATTTCTTGAAGAGCTTCCGCCCGACTTCGTGGGAAGATGCAACAAGATATTCAGCAGCGCCACGCTACATTGGTGCAACAAGGATCCACTCGCGGTGTTGTTAAATGTTCACAAGATCTTGGAGGAAGGAGGTCTGTTTGTCGCTGAGATGGGAGGCAGTGGTAATGTAGCAAGTGCGAAACTCCATTCTGGATATTCCGACCCTAGCTGAACGCATATACCACGATCTAGGTGTCAGAGATGCCCTGCACGCTGCTTTGCAAAAGAGGGGAAAGGATCCGGTAGAAAAGGATCCGTGGTTTTTCCCAACGCCAGACCAGTATACGGGCTTGTTGAGGTCAGCGGGCCTAAACCCGTTACAGGTGTCTTTGCATCCTCGTGCGACACCTTTCGAAGATCTCGCGGAATGGGTCCGCCTCTTCGGTAAACAGTTCTTGGAAGGTACCGATCCGGACGACGAGCAGGAGCTGATTGATGAGGTTGTCGCGAGGTGTCGGCAGAGCGGTGGATGCCACTGGGATGAAGAGAAGAAGCTATGGTACCTTGATTATATGCGGCTGCGCGTCGTTGCGGTAAAAGCTGGTGGTCATGACGACTTGGATCAAGCGGGGATAAACAGGATAGGTTAAGGAGGTTGTGGAAATGACGGGATACATCTTATCCAATTACTTTGTTAACTTACAAGACTGCACTGATGGCCGCAAATGCATGACGCAACGTCTCAACTACTCAGGCTTATTCGGAAACTTCGACGGCTCCCGGTTTACCCGGGCTTCCTGCCGTCCGCCATGCTGCCAGAATAAGGTTGGCGACATCCTCGACTCCTTTGCCTTCTTTGACGCTGCAAAAGATAGTCGGACCATCCCCTCGCATCAGCTTGGAGTCTCGGTCCATGACTTCGAGCGAGGCATTAACGTATTGCGCAATATCGATCTGGAGAAAATAACACCGTTCAAACACATGGAGGATTACCACATAACTTTGCGTATCACACCTTGTTGATCACCAACAAGTCCGACTGCGATATTCCAGGGCCACCCTTTCTGGGAATCTTGTCGCCTCCCTGTGGATCGCCCATTGGTGGAAGGGAAGCGGATCAAGCAAAGGATGGACGCACGGAGACATCAATGACGTAGATAATGTAGTCCGCAAGTTCTCTTGAATAGTTTGCAGCTAGGTTGTCACCTCCGCTCTCCACGAACAGGAGCTGGCAGCCGAACTTTGCTTGTAAAGTCTCGAGGGCGCCCATGTTTGCGGATATATCTTCCCTGATCGCAGCGTGCGGGCAGCCACCTGTCTCGATCGCGAGGATACGCTCAGCGGGAAGAGCGCGATTCTTTATGAGGAACTCCTGATCCTCGCGGGTGAAAATGTCGTTCGTTACCGTGGCTAGATTGGAGTCAGGAAGTAGACAATTGCCAACATGTCATGGGTTCACACCGAGGTTGTACTGGGTCCGAAGGTGGCGGCAGAGGGCAAGAGTTAGTGCAGTTTTTCCAGAGCCAACAGGTCTGGAGCCCTGCTTTAAGACAGACCACCCAGAGAGAAGGGGGTGGATTGTGGCTTACCCTCCGATGCCGACAGTGAATCCACGCTCTTCGAAATTTCGTGACGGGTATTCGGGCATATCCCGTTCTGAGAATTTGCCTAAGTGACAGCCATAAGCTTATGAATCATCGAGCTACGAAAAGACCCGCCCGGATGCTCTAGATGCTCATGTGTGTGCCCATGCTCTCCAGGACCATGCGAATGAATATGTTCGCTCTCTATATCATGTGTGTGATGAGCCCTTGCTGTGCTCGGGTTGACCCCCGAAGAAAGGCTGTTGATGAATGGAACAGTTGTAGTCATTCGGTTGTACAATGCTTCAGGAGTGATACGCCAAGAAGTCCACTGATACGAGGCCAGCAAATCGTCCAAATTCTGAAGAGGCAGCGCGGCACTCGCGACTAGGGTCCGGGCCGGTACGAGGTCATGCCATGCCATCATCAACTGGCAAGCAGCTCAGCAGCATCGACGACTCCGGCATCATTTAGGTTAAGCGTTGCCCCACCAGGGAGCAGCAAGGGATCGACGCCACCAAATGCGGGCAGCGTCGGTTTTTTGTTCGGATTGCCTTCCCACATTACATCACCAATAACCACAGCTGCTACTGCAACGTCCACATCCCCTGCCTCCGGATCGATTTTTGGCTTCTCGTCGACAACACCCACTACATTGGCCTCTGCAACAGGAGCAGCAGGGGCAGGAACTGGAGGAGCACATGTGGCCGGATCAAGACGGGCATCGGTGTGTATAATACTGTACATACTTCCTTACTTGCTTGATTCTATCCCTTCTTTCAAGACTTAGCATTATTCTCCTTCCCCTTTTGTGCACGAGAGCAAAAAATGGTCTACCATACCGAAACAAGGCTTGAGAGAGCCACGGGAGAACCTGAGGACCTTCTGGTACGTGCACCCACACTCTTATCTGTGAGACTCCCCGCTCGCTGATCTTGGCGATGTCAGGTGATCATCAGAATTCTGCTAGATGGAATGCGAATGCGGAGCTGGGGCATGACCCGGAGGTGTGCTCGGCTGAGGCCATGCTCGCAGCAGCTAATGGTGCCTGATGAGGGGTGAGGAGAGTCACACATACTCGCTCCTGCCTGTGCTGTAAAATATTCTATGACAATCCGACCGTGTCTTTTTGTGGGCTGCTTTCAAGCCTCGAAGGTTGTTCGTTGACACCCTGATACAGAGAGGCTATGGATCCTTAGGTCAGCCCTGATTGTATCCCTCCCCTGGTCATATTTCTACTGTAAACATCAGAGTAATGGGTTGCGCCCAGGATTACATGGGACAAGTGGACGTCACTATGCTCCCTGCGACGCCTTTGTACAGCCGAGATGTGACATGACAGTAGGAATACACGCTGCGATACAGCAACAGGGTGTGGGGTATGGCCTAAGACAGACTTATACCCCATACACATTCCCATCCTCGACCTCGGCCTTCCTCTGTTCTGTCTCTGCCTCTACACGCCTAGCGTCCCTCAGCCGGGTGAGCACACATCGGGGGCACCGCACCATGCATCGGTGCGGGAGTTGGCCACTTGGAGTCGTCGCCTTCGCAGGCCTTGACGAGGGACTCGCGATCGTGCGGTGTTGTCGCTCGACGATGCCATTCGCACGGGTGTTGTACGGGGATGTGCGGAAGTGATGGATGTCATACCTGTCCGGGAGCCGGCAACGTAGGGTGTACCATTGACAGACGATCTCTTCGACGGCACCCCATCTACATAACACTTCCTCGAAAAGAAACGTACCCAGCGTGCGGCCGGTTTCTACGCGCAATGCTCGCCATTCCAACTGGTGGCTTCAACTCAACGGACGCGGAGACGTCCGAGATCCCCTTGCACAATGCTGGACTGGCGGCGTATAGATAGGTGTGCTGGGATGATTTGAGCGAGGTTGCCCTGCCAGAGCCAGTGACTAACTCATCGATGAGCTGTTGGTCTTCAGTGTTTGATTGATAGCGGTATTGAGGGGCGCTCTTGTGGGGTCGATCGGTGCAGTTGGCTTCGGAGGATCGCTCAGCGCGGGTCTGTGAAGAGGGCTTGGGCGGATGGGTGTGTGGCGTTGTGGGTGTCGACTTGCTGGGTCGAATTGCGCGAGTCGGCTTGTAGTGTGGTTGGCAGTTTCTTCTGCGCAGTGGCCTTGGGCAGGCGTGAGGGCTTGTGGGCGCGCTTCTTCTCGGTGGCGAAGACTCGGAATATATCTGGAGAGTCTGTGTCGATGTCGGTTTCAGGGCCGGTGAAGAGGTCGGGACTGAATATTCCAACTACCTGAGACGTGTATGAATCAGCGATCTCCTCAATGCGGCTAGTTGTGGTGATCAGGGAGGCATGCCGAGGCGGATCGCGTGGTGGGACAACGAAGCCTTGCGAGGTTGCAGAGGTGCTGGTCGATCACCCGGCGATCCAAGAGTCCATACCTGCTTGGAAGCCGCGTCCTGGGCCGTCGTTTGGTACTGGGTCGCCGTTGGGTAGGTGAATCCACCCGGCACGAATTGTGGCGCGGCCGGAGCGAATGTACTCTTCTGGGACCCTGCACTCCCGGATGAGGTGGCCTTTCTGGTTGCAGAAGGCACATCCTTCGGCGCCTGTTGAGACCGGAAGAACGAGTCGGCGTCGTCATAGCGCGAGGCCGTGGTGGTTGACGCAGGGGTTCATGGCCATTGTTGTGAGAGGTTGGGGTTGGCTGGGTGCTGGTGGTGTCTGGTATGTGTAAGTCGCTGGCGGTGGGACTGCTGAGGAAGCTCTGGTTTTGGATAGTCGTTAGCTACGCTCGGCCAACAACACCGGAGCTGTGCGTGAAGAATGGCGTAAGCCGAGTCCCGGACGTTAAAGGTCATGCATTGTGCTTATCAGCTCCTCCATATTTTGGTCTTCCTCTTGCTTTGTGAAACGGACAGTCCTGGTCTGAACTGCAGGGGTGGAAGGTTCGCGCTGAGGCTTGGTCGCGGGAGTATTCGCGATCGTGGCAGTTGTAGCTTCGGCAATAGTCGTGATCTTGTGGTCCGCGGTCGCGACGGCTGTTGTGCTCTCGCGGGTCTCTGCTGCGGTAGAAATCACGTCCTCGTGGGTCACGGTCGCGAGGATGGTCGCGCCTCCGTGGGCCGTGGTCGCAGCAGGGATCACGATTTCGTGAGTCTTCGTACTCTATGCGTTCCTCGAGCAACCCGTTGGATTTTGTTTTGAGAGGGAGAGAAGTGGGACCTGTGGGTATATGGGCGAGCGATCAAAACTAGGGGTTGAGGGCATCGGTTCAGAGTCATTGCGCCTTTGGACGGTGCATGAGAAGGGTACTCGTGGGTATAAGAGGAGAGGGGGGTAGGGCACCAATGCCCAGAGCAGTGATACTGTGCGAGAAGGGCTTGGTGGGTAAGCGATCAAAGCCAGGGGTTGAGGGTATCGGTTCAGTGTCGTCGTGCCTTCGTCTAGAGGAGCGGGACGGCAGCGAGGATAGTGTATAAGAGGGGAGGGGGTAGTACACCTATGGCCAGAGCAACAATACTACGCGAGGAGGGCTCGCACTCTAATGTGTGATTCAAGGTGTGAGGAGAGATGTGAGGGCGACTGGTCAGAACAGGGCCGAAAATTGGGGCGCTTACCCGGAGAGGTCACACCGAGCGGCATGGCAATGGGGGCAGGGGCGGCTCTAATGTGTGATTCAAGCTGTGAACTGGTCAAGACGCAGTGAGAAAGTGAGCAAATTTGGGGTACTCACTGCGATGGTTGGAACAAGGTTGGTCTGGTAGTTGTTCAAATCAACATTCAAAGTACCGTCGAACCGAAGGGACACACACACCGTAGTTGGTGAACAATTTGTGCCATGAGATGGTTCAATTTCATGAAAGTGGGTGGCGAGATGCCGAGAGTCGTTTTGGAGGTACCGTAAATCGCCTCATTGTCGACCTCCATATGAGATGGTTAATGTAATAATTATAAATTGTGCAGAGAAAAGAGTACCATAGAGGATCGGTCAGATTGCTGGAGGGCAGTATGTGTAGTGAGAATCGAGTTCCACAGCTCCACAACCGAGTTGGTGAGCGCCGGCGTAGGGTAGACACTAAACTCAAGCTTGCTCTTCTTTCCATGGTCTGTAGAGAGCCGCTCAAGGATGAGTGCACCAAGGCTGGAACCTGTTCCACCAACGGTTGAAGGTGAGGGTGAGCAAAGTAGTCAAATTCACAACGACAACTGGTAAGGAGACACATGGAAAAAGTGGGCCTGTGGGCGTCGTGGGTAACAGCAAAACAGCAAAAAAAAGTGCTGGCAGCAGGTAACTTAGCGGGACAAAGCGGTCAAAGGAAATTAACAATCGCGGCTTAGCCGGCTCAGTACAACCACCAGCTCGTACAGTATAATGAATGTAATTGTAGCTCCGTCTCCAGCTGAGCCGATGATAAGCAAGAGCCGTGGGAAAAAAGGTCAAGTGGCTCAATTTCATTTATACATCACGTCACGCCACGCACGAATTCAACCAACCACCAAGTCACCAATTATCTATGCCGGCGCCCAAGCCACTCCCTCCGCATCTCCCAGAATCTCTAAACTGCTCTGATGTAATCTCAGAGATACGTTCTGCGTATTCTAAGATTTTGCTACTAGAGGAGAAAGCTGCCGCTGATACCGATCGCAAAGTTAGTGAACAACGGCTTGTCCACGCAAGGATCCTTGGATATCTCATCCGGGAAGGACCTTCAATACGGGCCAGCGAACATGTAGCAAAAGAGGTGAACTCGTGCGAGGATAATGATCAGATGTTCAAGATCGGTGAAATGTATCACCTTCATTTCATCCGTCCCTGTTAGCCATCGCCGCTGCGTCGTTTTTACCTGTCTGACGGCCTCTTGATAGTCAAGAAATACAAAGGCGCCACACCTTTACCGTCCCTTCATCCTTCACGTCCTTCTTTTGAAACCAAAAAGGAGATGATGAAAGAGATGCTTCGCGACGGTGATGAGCCTCCTCAGAACCATACCAAAGCCAAGAAAAAAGTGAGTCATGCCCGCTCTCTGCAGGCCACAAATTTTCTTATCCGATACAATTTCCAAGGCCCTCATACGGGATGATTTTCGGTGCATCGTTACTGGCAATGTTGATTCTTGGTCTGCTCTGAAGAACGTCGAGCTTATGGAAGAAGCGGAGGAATCCAATTCGACGATAAGCAGCACTCAGTGCGCACACATTTTTCCTCAGTCGACCAACACGGACACTTCTGGCTCCAGCGAAGGCAGTGCTAAGGTACGCAGCCATGTGCTCCTCCGTCTCGGCCATCGCCAACTTCTTGCTCCTAGCTCGAGTATGCTGCGTCTGTATGGACTATTATCACACGTTTCGGTTACGAAGATCTTCCCAACAAACTGGTTGGTGCTGGTGTCCACAGTGTCGATAACATCATGACATTAGACACCTCTATGCACTCCTTTTTTGACGAGCTGCAACTCTGGTTTGAAGCCGTGGTGAGTGGTTTGCAACCTTCAGTCCTTACGCTGAATGTCTGCAGGATGGCAAGGAAAACACCTATCATGTCCGCGCGACGGCAAGACAACTCCTTAAGTGGTGCAAGGCAAATCCAATCGTGTTCAAAAGTGCACGCCCAGACCTTCCGTTGCCAAACCCCGTCTACCTCAGGATTCACGCCGCATGTTGTAGAGTTGCCCATTTATCTGGCGCCGGCGAGTACATGGACAAGATCCTAGAGGACTTAGAGGATATTCGAGTCCTGACTAAGGATGGCTCATCTGCACATCTCCTGTCATTTGCCCTACAACCTTATAGTCAAGAAATCGTCGTCCCTTAATCCCCAGACTCTTCACGTTTACCGTCGATCAAGTGAATACATTTCCAGCCTCTGTAACCACTACTTGTTACTTCTTTAACAATACATACTTTATTTTCCGTCGTATGTCCGACAGCAGCGCAATAAGCTTTCCTCATCGGAATTGTACTCGCCACATGGTAAATTTTCACTATTCAGAACAATAAGTGTATGCAGGCTAATTGTGTCACCTACAGTAAGTGTCACACTTAACCTGAGGTAGGTGGGG
>Ga0307510_10000553_pt1 | contig 37544 bp, 34 predicted proteins | sample 12_EM_MG_FD_207224 | JGI IMG/M metagenome (GOLD analysis project Ga0307510, IMG submission 207224) | Populus trichocarpa ectomycorrhiza microbial communities from riparian zone in the Pacific Northwest, United States - 12_EM | ecosystem: Host-associated > Plants > Roots > Unclassified | place...
GATGCCGGGCAGGTCGGCGCCCGATCCCTCATCGGCGATCGCCACCGCGACGGCCGCCGCGCGGTGCGCATGGTCGCCTACGGTGTGCAGATCGAACGCCTGCAGGCGCTCGCGCACGAGGGTTCGCAGGGCATCGTCGCGGCGCATGTTGTGTTGAGTCTCCTGAAATGAAAAAGGTGCCGCACTCGCGCGCGGCACCTTCTCGACAGTGGCTGGCTTGCTTACTTGGCCATCGCCTTGTCGGTCACCGCGTGCGTCCAGGCTGCGGCGCCCGGGTCCTTCTTGATCACCGGGTCGCTGCCGCCGGCCAGCAGCACCTTCACCGTGCGCGCATACGCGGCCGGGTCGAGCACGCCCATCTTCGGCGTGCCCGAGGTCGTGATCAGCTTGGCGACGTTCTCGAGCTGGCGCTTCTGCACCGCGGCGGTCGAGCCGCCGGAGGTGTCGGCGGCGAGCACGATCTTCACGGCTTCGTCCTGGTTCTTGACCGCGTATTCCCAGCCCTTGATCGAGGCCTTCACGAACTTCGCGAGCTTGGCGACATAGGCCGCGTCCTTCAGGTCGGGTTCGCGCGCATAGAGGCCGTCCTCGAGCGTGGCCACGCCCTGGTCTTCGTACGGGAAGGTGACGAGGTCGGAGGCCTTCACGCCGGCGTCGATCACCTGCCAGTACTCGTTGTAGATCATGGTCGAGATGCACGCGGCCTGGTTCTGCAGCAGCGGGTCGACATTGAAGCCCTGCTTGAGCACCTTGACGTCGGGCGACGCGCCGCTCGTCTTCAGGCCCAGCGTGCCCATCCAGCTCAGGAACGGGTACTCGTTGCCGCCGAACCAGACGCCCAGCGTCTTGCCCTTGAAGTCCTTCGAGGTGGTCACGCCGCTGGCTTTCTTGCAGGTCAGCATCATCCCTGAGCGGTTGAAGATCTGCGCGATGTTGACCATGGGCACGCCGGCCTCGCGCGCGGCGAGGGCGCTGGGCATCCAGTCGACGGTCACGTCGGCGCCCTTGGCGGCGAGCACCTGCGCGGGGGCGATGTCGGGGCCGCCTGGCTTGATCGTGACGTCGAGGTCGGCCTCCTTGTAGAAGCCCTTGGCGGCGGCCACGTAGTAGCCGGCGAACTGGGCTTGCGGCAGCCACTTGAGTTGCACCGTGACCTTGTCGGCGGCGGCGGCTGTGCCGGCGAGGCCAGCCAGCAGGAGTGAGAACGCGAGAGTCGTTTTACGCATGTCGAGAAACTCCGGAGGTTGTGCCTTGCGGCGTGAGGAACTTGTTGTTGGGCCGAGCAATGAGTCTTCGATTGGAACCGATTCAGCCGCCGCTGCGTATCGAGGGATGCCAGAAGGTGGCGCGCCGTTCGACCCAACCGAGCACGCCGTAGAGCACCGAGCCGGCGAGTGCCGCGACCAGGATCGCGGCCCACACCAGGCCCATGTTGAGCCGCGCCGCTTCGGTCGAGATGCGAAAGCCCAGGCCGGACACCGGCGAGCCGAAGAACTCGGCGACGATGGCGCCGATCATCGCCAGCGTCGAGTTGATCTTCAGCGCGTTGAACACGAAGGGCAGCGCGACCGGGATGCGCAGCGAGAAGAGGGTGCGCCAATAGCTCGCGCCGTAGGAGCGCATCAGGTCGCGCTCCATGTGGCCGCTTTCGGCGAGGCCGGCGAGCGTGTTCACCAGCATCGGGAAGACGGTCATGATGACGACGACGGCGGCCTTGGAATGCCAGTCGAAGCCGAACCACATCACCATGATGGGCGCGATGCCGATCAGCGGCACGGCACTCGCGAGCGAGGCCAGCGGCAGCAGCCCGCGCTGCAGGAACGGGCTGCGGTCGATCAGCACGCCGACGACGAAGCCGAGCGCGCAGCCGGCCACGAGGCCGATCAGCGCCGAGTGCAGCACGGTCTGCGCGAAATCATCGGCCAGGACCGGCAGGCTGGTGACCAGCGCGTGGCCGATCAGGCTGGGCGCGGGCAGCAGCACGCGCGGCACGTCGAACACATCCACACCGATCTGCCAGAACACCAGCACCCACGCGCCGAACAGCAGCGGCGTGCCGAAGCGGCCGACCATGCTGTGCTCGTCGAACGCCGCGAGCCAGCGCACGCTCAGGACCGCGAGCGCCAGCAACGCGACGAACACGAGCGTCAGCGTCAGGGCATTCACTTGCGGCCTCCTGGCGTGAGCGCACGTTCGGCAAACGCCACCGCGCCGGTGAGCACAAGACCCAGCAATGCCGACATCACCAGCGCCGACCAGATCTGCACCGTGTTGCCGTAGTACGAACCCGTGAGCAGCCGCGCGCCCAGCCCGGCCTGCGCGCCGGTGGGCAGCTCGCCGACGATGGCGCCGACCAGGCCCGCGGCGATGCCCACGCGCAGCGACGGGAACAGGAAGGGCAGCGAGGCCGGTACGCGCAGCTTCCAGAAGGTGTGGCTGCGGCTCGCGGCATAGGTGTGCAGCAGCTCGAGCTCCATCACGCCGGGCGAGCGCAGGCCCTTGACCAGCGCGACCGCGACCGGGAAGAAGCACAGGTACATCGAGATGATGGATTTCGGGAACAGCCCGGTCAGGCCGATGCTGCCGAGGATCACGATCACGATGGGCGCGATCGCCAGCACCGGCACGGTCTGCGACGCGATGATCCACGGGAACAGGCTGCGCTCCAGCGTGCGCGAGTGAACGATCAGCACCGCGAGCACCGCGCCCAGCAGCGTGCCCATCACGAAGCCGAGCAGCGTGGCCGAGCTGGTCACGGCGGCGTGGAACAGCAGATTGCGCGGCGAATCGATCGGCCAGCCGAAGATGGAGTCGACCAGGTCGAGCACGATCTGGTGCGGTGCGGGCAACACCGGGCGGTCCATGTTCAGCGTGAGGCGGATCAGGTCCGTCGCGCCCCAATCGGGTTGCGACGACAGCGTCCGTTCGATCACCTGCGGCGCGTTGAGCCACACCGCAGCGGCGTACCAGATCGCCAGCAGCACCGCACCGACCACCAGCACCGGGCCGGCGCGCCACCAGAGGCTGCGCGCCTCAGTGCTCGCCACCGTGTCCCTCCTGCAAGGCCACGCGCACGCGGTGCGCGATCTCGGTGAACTGCGCGGTGTCGCGGATGTCCAGCGTGCGGTCGGCCGGCAGGCCGGACTCGATCACGTCGACGATGCGGCCGGGCCGCGGCGACATCACGACGATGCGCGACGACAGGAACACCGCCTCGGGGATCGAGTGCGTGACGAACACGACCGTGCGCTTCTCTTTCTCCCACAGCCGCAGCAGCTGCTCGTTCAAGCGGTCGCGCGTGATCTCGTCGAGCGCGCCGAAGGGCTCGTCCATCATCAGCAGCTTGGGCTCGAAGCCCAGCGCACGCGCGATCGACACGCGCTGCTGCATGCCGCCCGACAACTGCCACGGGTACTTGCCTTCGAAGCCCTTCAGCCCGACGCGCTCCAGGTGCGCGAGCGCGGTCTGGCGCGCCTGCGCCTTCGCGATGCCGTGGATCTCCAGCGGCAGGCACACGTTGGCCAGCACGGTGCGCCAAGGGAACAGCGCCGGTGCCTGGAACACATAGCCGTAGGCGCGCGCCATGCGCGCATCGCGCGAGGTGAGGCCGTTGACACGCACGCTGCCGGAGCTGACCTGCTCCAGATCGGCGATCACGCGCAGCAGCGTCGTCTTGCCGCAGCCGGACGGGCCGATCAGCGAGATGAACTCGCCTTCGCGGATGTTCAGGCTGACCTTGTCCAGCGCGGTGACGGTGTGTTCCTTGGCGGGGTAGACGACCGAGACGTCCTGGACTTCGACGACGGATGTGGCGGGTGATGAGGAGGACAACAAGGGACTCGGACGTGGATCACACGCGGGCAGGGTTGTTCGGGTGCGTCGTCCAGTTGGCGTACGCGGCCGGCACGGATTGTCCGGTACGTGCGTCGATCTCTCCGGGCTGGAGCGCGTGCATCGTGATGCACTCCGGCACCGGGCACACCGACACGCACAGGTTGCAGCCCACGCACTCGTCGTCCATCACCTCGAAGTGGCGCTTGCCGTCCTTCGTGGCCATGATGGCTTGGTGCGAGGTGTCCTCGCACACCACATGGCAGCGGCCGCACTGGATGCAGGCTTCCTGGTTGATGAACGCCTTCTCGATGTGGTTCAGGTTGAGCTGGTTCCAGTTGACGATGCTCGGCACCGCGCGGCCGCGGAAGGCCTCGATGTCCGCGAAGCCCTTCTCGTCCATGTAGTTCGACAGGCCATCGCACATCTCCTGCACGATCTTGAAGCCGTAGGTCATGGCTGCAGTGCACACCTGCACGTTGCCGCAGCCCAGCGCGATGAACTCGGCCGCGTCCTTCCAGGTCGTGATGCCGCCGATGCCGGAGATCGGCAGCGTGGCCATCTGCGGCGTGCGCGCGATCTCGGCCACCATGTTCTGCGCGATCGGCTTCACCGCCGGGCCGCAGTAGCCGCCGTGCGAGCCGGTGCCGCCGGTGTTCGGGTAGATCAGCAGCGAGTCGAGATCGACGCCCATCACCGAGTTGATGGTGTTGATCAGCGAGACCGCATCGGCACCGCCGCGCTGCGCCGCGAGTGCGGGCGGCTTGATGTCGGCGATGTTGGGCGTGAGCTTCACGATGACGGGGAGCTTGCTGTACTGCTTGCACCAGCGCGTGACCATCTCGATGTACTCGGGCACCTGGCCCACCGCCGAGCCCATGCCGCGCTCGCTCATGCCGTGCGGGCAACCGAAGTTCAGCTCGATGCCATCGCAGCCGGTGTCTTCGACGCGCGGCAGGATCGCCTTCCAGCTCTGCTCGTCGCACGGCACCATGATGGAGACGATCATCGCGCGGTCGGGCCAGTTGCGCTTCACGCGCGTGATCTCGGCGAGGTTCACCTCGAGCGGCCGGTCGGTGATCAGCTCGATGTTGTTGAAGCCGATCAGGCGCCGGTCCTGCGAGTACAGCGCCGCATAGCGCGGGCCGTTCACGTTGACGACCGGCGGGCCGGCCTCGCCGAGCGTCTTCCAGACCACGCCGCCCCAGCCGGCCTCGAAAGCGCGGACGACGTTGATCTCCTTGTCGGTGGGCGGCGCGGAGGCGAGCCAGAACGGGTTCGGGCTCTTGATGCCGGCGAAGGTGGTGGCGAGGTTGGCCATGGGGTTCCTTGTCGGTCGCGGTTCAGGCCGCGCGGCGTGCGCGCTTGAAGGCCGGCGTGCTCGGGATCAGCGCACGGGTGATCGCATGCGCGGCGATCTTGCCGTGCTCGACGGCCTCGACCGTGAGGTCCTTGCCGCCGAACGTGCAGTCGCCGCCGGCCCAGACGGTGGGCAGCGAGGTGCGGCCATCGGCATCGACGACGATGCGGCCGCCGCGCAGTTGCAGCGTGGCCAACGTGGGGTCGGCCAGCACCAGCGTCTGGCCGATGGCCTTCAGCACGGTGTCGGCCTCCAGGCTCCAGCGTTCGCCGGTTTCCTGCAGCGCGCCGTCAACTTCGCGCACGCTCGCGAAGCTGGCCGAGGTGACCGCGCCTGCGTGCGCGCCCAGCGCCGCGAGCACGCTCCAGGTGCGTATCGTCACGCCGTTGAGCTGCGCCCATTCCTGCTCGTGGGTCGAGGCCGGCATGCGCTGCTGGTCGCGGCGGTAGACGATGGTGACCTCTTCGGCGCCGAGCTTGCGCGACTGCACCGCCGCGTCGACCGCGGTCATGCCGCCGCCGAGGACGACGACGCGCCGGCCCACCGGCAGCGCGGCGTAGTCGGTGGTCTGGCGCAGGCCGGCGATGAACTCGACGGCGTTGCTCACTCCGCCGATGCTCTCGCCCGCGATGCCCAGCGCGTTCACGCCGCCCAGGCCGAGACCGAGGAACACCGCGTCGAACTTCAGGCTCAGGTCGGCCAGCGTGATCTGCTCGCCCAGCGTCTGGCCGTACGCGATCGTGATGCCGCCGATGGACAGCAGCCACGCGATCTCCTGCTGCGCGAAGTCGTCGGTGGTCTTGTAGGTGGCCAGGCCGTATTCGTTCAGGCCGCCCGGCTTGGGCCTGGCCTCGAACACCGTGACCTCATGGCCGAGCATCGCCGCGCGGTGCGCGCACGACAGGCCGGCCGGCCCCGCGCCGACGACCGCGATGCGCTTGCCGGTGGCGGCCGCACGCGTGAACAGCGGTGCGCCGGGCGCGGCGAAGTAGGCGTCGGTCGCGTGGCGCTGCAGCATGCCGATCTCGACCGGCTTGTCCTCGCTGGTATTGCGCACGCAGGCCTGCTCGCACAGCACCTCGGTCGGGCAGACCCGCGCGCACATGCCGCCGAACACGTTGGCCTCGAGGATGGCCTTGGCCGCGCCGCGCAGGTTGTCCTCGCCGATGCGGCGGATGAACGACGGGATGTCGATGCCGGTCGGGCAGGCGGTGATGCAGGGCGCGTCGAAGCAGTAGTAGCAGCGCTCGGCCTCGATCGCGGCCTGCATCGCGGTGAGCGGCGGGTGCGCGTCGGAGAAGTTGTCGGCGTACTGGCAGGCGGAGAGGCGGCCGGGGCGGACGTCGGGCTGGATCTCGGGCAAAGGCGGGGACTTGGACATGGGCGGTCTTCCGGCGTCAGACGCTGCGGGCCATCGGGCGCGCCACGGCGTGCGGCGCGTGCAGGCTGGCCTGCCGCTTGACCGCGTCGAACATGGTCGCGAACGGCGGGCGGTTCACATAGCGGCCGGCGCCGCGCTCGGTGCGCAGCTCGCCGTTCATCCAGACGATCTTGCCGCGCGACAAGGTCACCACGGGCAGGCCCGTGACCTGGCGGCCCTCGAAAATGTTGTAGCCCACCTTCGAGATGCTGCCGGCGGTCGTGATGGTCTTGGTCGCGCTCGGGTCCCAGACCACCAGATCGGCATCGCTGCCGGCCTGCACCGCGCCCTTGCGCGGGTAGAGGTTGAAGATCTGCGCCGCGTTGGTCGAGGTGACCTTGACGAACTCGTTCGGCGTGAGCCGGCCGGTGTTCACGCCGGCGCTCCACAGCACCGACATGCGGTCTTCGACGCCCGCGCAGCCGTTCGGGATCTTCGCGAAGTTGTCGCGCCCCATGGCCTTCTGCTCGCCGCAGAAAGCGCAGTGGTCGGTCGCGGTGGTGTGCAGGTGACCGGCGGCGAGCGCGCCCCACAGCGCGTCCTGGTGGTGCTTGGCGCGAAACGGCGGGCTCATCACGTGGGCGGCCGCCACGTCCCAGTTTTCTTTCAGGTAGACAGACTCGTCTACCGTGAGGTGGCCGGCGAGCGCCTCGCCGTAGACGCGCTGGCCGTGGCTGCGCGCGCGGATGATGGCGTTGACCGAGTCCTCGCAGCTCACGTGCACGATGTACAGCGGCACGCCCAGCACCTCGGCGATGCGGATCGCGCGCTCGGCGGCTTCGGCCTCCACCGCTGGCGGGCGCGACAGCGGGTGGCCCTCGGGGCCGGTGATGCCTTGCGCCACGAGGCGCTGCTGCATCTGGAACACCAGCTCGCCGTTCTCGGCATGCACCGTGGGCAGCGCGCCGAGTTCGAGCGCGCGGGTGAAGCTGTTCACCAGCACCTCGTCGTCGGCCATGATGGCGTTCTTGTAGGCCATGAAGTGCTTGAAGCTGTTGACGCCGTGGTCGCGCACCAGCTTGCCCATGTCGTCGTGCACGCTCTGGTCCCACCAGGTCACGGCCACGTGGAAGCTGTAGTCGGCCGCCGACTTCTCGGCCCAGCCGCGCCAGTTGTTGAAGGCTTCCATCAGCGGCTGCTTCGGATCGGGGATCACGAAGTCGATGATCATGGTCGTGCCGCCGGACACGCCGGCCGAGGTGCCGGTGTAGAAATCGTCCTTGGTCACGGTGCCCATGAAGGGCAGCTCCATGTGCGTGTGCGGGTCGATGCCTCCGGGCATCACGAAAGCGCCACCGGCGTCGACGATGGTGGCGCCGGCCGGTGCCTGCAGGTCGGGGCCGACGGCGCGTATCGTGCCGCCTTCGGTCAGCACGTCGGCTTGGATGCTGTTGTCGGCATTGATGACGGTGCCGCCGCGGATCAGAACGCTGGTCATGGTGTGTTTCCTCTTTCGATCACGCTGGGTGGGCTGGGTGCTTCAGGCGACCGCCACGGTCGCGTTGCTCTTGAAGGTCTCGGGCAGCTCGTTGGCCTTGGCCAGCATCGCGCGGAACAGCACGTTGCCGCCGGCCTCGATCCACTCGGGCTTGGCGTCCTCGATCTCGTTGTGGCTGATGCCGCCGATGCAGGGCACGAAGACCATCGCGGTCGGCGTGACCTTGCTCATGTAGCAGGCGTCGTGGCCGGCGCCGGAGACGATGTCGCGCGTCACGTAGCCCAGCGCCTGCGCACCGTTGCGCACCATGGCCACGCAGCTCTCGTCGAAGTGGACGCAGTCGTACTGGAAGATCTGCTTCAGATCGTGTTCGAGCTTGCCGGCCGCGGCGATCTTCGCCACGCCTTCCTTCAGCTCGGCGTCCATCTTCGTGAGCTCGTCGTTGTCGGGGCAGCGGAAGTCGACGGTCAGGAACACCTTGCCCGGGATCACGTTGCGCGAGTTCGGGTAGACGTTGAGCATGCCGACGGTCGACACCGCCAGCGGCGCGTGCTTCAGCCCGATCTCGTTGACGAGCTGGATCACCTTGGCAGCGCCCAGCAGCGCGTCCTTGCGCACCGGCATCGGCGTGGGGCCGGCGTGCGAGTCCTGGCCGGTCAGCACCAGCTCGTACCAGCGCTGGCCTTGCGCATCGGTGACCACGCCGATGGTCTGGCCTTCGGCTTCGAGGATGGGGCCTTGCTCGATGTGCGTCTCGAAGAACGCATGCACAGGTCGGTTGCCCATGGGCTCGCTGCCGGCATAGCCGATGCGCTTGAGCTCGTCGCCCAGCGTCTTGCCTTCCTGATCGGTGCGAGAGTGGCCGTACTCGAGCGAGAACACGCCGGCGTACACGCCCGAGCCGACCATCGCCGGCGCGAAGCGCGAACCTTCCTCGTTGGTCCAGACCGAGGCCTCGACCGGGCGCTCGGTCTCGATGCCCAGGTCGTTCAGCGTGCGGATCACCTCCAGCCCGGCGAGCACGCCGTAGACGCCGTCGAAGCGGCCACCGGTGGGCTGGCTGTCGAGGTGGCTGCCGGTGCCCACCGGCGCGAGGCTGTTGTTGCGGCCGGGGCGGCGCGCGAAGATGTTGCCCATCTGGTCGACCTTCACGCTGCAGCCGGCCTCCTCGCACCATTTGACGAACAGGTCGCGGCCCTGCTTGTCCAGATCGGTGAGCGTGAGGCGGCACACGCCGCCCTTGGGTGTGGCGCCGATCTTGGCCATCTCCATCAGGCTGGCCCAGAGGCGGTCCCCGTTGATCTTCAGTTCGGCCATCGCGTGCTCCTGTGCGGTTCGTTGGAGTCGGGTTTATGCACCCATAAGCGGCGTGCGTCCACCAGTGGCCATCAGCATGCAACCGCCGTGCCAGTTTGACCATATGGACAAACACCGATCCCGGCGCAGGGCTGTGGGAGACTCGGCCACTGCACAAGCCGGAGCCGATCGCCCGTGGTGACCCGCAAGAAGAAGACCGTCGAACCGATCAAGGACAAGCGCAGCGCGGTGCTGCACGCCGCGCTCGGCTTGTTCTCGCGCTACGGGCTGCACGGCACCAGCGTGGACCAGGTGGCAGCGCGCGCGGGTGTGTCCAAGAGCAACCTGCTGTATTACTTCGCGAACAAGGAAGAGCTTTACGTCTGCGTGCTGCGCGACCTGCTGGAGGTGTGGCTCGCGCCGCTGCGCGAATTCAGTGCCGAGCAGGACCCGCAGCAGGTGATTGGCGACTACATCCGCCGCAAGCTCGCGGTCTCGCGCGACAGCCCGGATGCCTCGCGCCTGTTCTGCCTCGAGATCATCCAGGGCGCGCCGCTGATGCGCGACGAGCTCGACCGCGAACTGCGCGATCTGGTCGAGCACAAGTCGGCGGTGATCCAGGCCTGGGTCGACGCGGGCCGGCTCGCGCCGGTCGACCCGCAGCACCTGCTGTTCATGATCTGGGCGACGACGCAGCACTACGCCGACTTCGCGGTGCAGGTCGAGGCGATGACCGGGCAGACGCTGGCCAACCCCGAGTTCTTCGAGCGCACCGTGGCGAGCGTGCAGGCCGTGGTGTTGCGCGGCGTGGGGCCACGCTAGCCGGTACGCCGCGTGGGGCTTGCGTTCGTGCCGCGGGCCGATAGCATGCGCCAGCGCGCTCATTCCGTGGCCGCACAACGAGGTCACGACGACATGGGCATGCGCGAGATCGACACCGACTACCTGATCATCGGCAGCGGCACCACGGGCCTGGCCTTCGCCGACACGCTGCTCGCCGAGACCGACGCGCACCTCACCATCGTCGACCGCCACGGCCAACCCGGCGGCCACTGGAACGATGCCTACCCGTTCGTCACGCTGCACCAGCCCTCGGCCTTCTACGGCGTGAACTCGCTCGAGCTCGGCAGCGGGCGCAAGGACAGCATCGGTCTCAACAAAGGTCTGTACGAGCTCGCCTCCGGCCCCGAGGTCACCGGCTATTTCGACCGCGTGATGAACCACCGGCTGCTGCCCAGCGGCCGCGTGAGCTTCCATCCGCTGTGCAACCACCTCGGCGACGGCGTGTTCGAGTCGCTGCTGTCGGGCGCGCGCACGCGGGTGAACGTGCGCCGCAAGATCGTCGACGCCACGCTCTACAGCCCGCCGGTGCCGGCCACGCACGCGCCGCGCTTCGAGATCGGCGCCGGGGTTCGCATCGTGCCGCCGAACGCGCTGCCGAACCTGTGGCACACCGCGCACGGTGCGAACGCGGCGCCGCTGCCGCGCCGCTTCGTCGTGATCGGCGCGGGCAAGACCGCGATGGACGTGTGCGTGTGGCTGACGCAGTCGGGCGCCGACCCGGAGGCGATCCGCTGGATCGTGCCGCGCGACTCGTGGGTGGTGAACCGCGTCACCACGCAGAACGGCCCCGAGTTCTTCAATGAAGCGATCGGCGGCCAGGCGGATCAGATGCAGGCCTTCGCCGATGCGAACTCGGTCGAAGACCTGTTCCTGCGCCTGGAAGCCTGCGGCGCGATGCGGCGCATCGACACCACGCGCATGCCGACGATGTTCCACTTCGCGACGCTGGCGCCCGATGAAGTGACGCTGCTGCGCGGCATCCGCAACGTGATCCGCATGGGGCGCGTGCAGGCCCTGAGCGCGAAGGAGATTGTGATGGCGCAGGGCCGCGTGCCGGTCGACGCCGACACCTTGTTCATCGACTGCACCGCGTCGGCCGTCGATGTGCGCGCCGCGCAACCCACGTTCCAGGGCAAGCTGATCGTGCCGCAGATGCTGCGCGCGCCGCTGATCTCGTTCAGCGCCGCGCTCACCGCCTACATCGAGGCGCACCACGACGACGAGGCGCTGAAGAACCGGCTGTGCGCGCCGGTGCCGTTCCCGCATTCGCTCGCCGACTATCCGCACACGATGATGGCCAACATGCTGAACCAGTTCCAGTGGTCGCAGGACAAGTCGCTGCGCGAGTGGATGCGCGCGAGCCGGCTCGATGGCTTTGCGAAGCTGATGTCGGGCGTCGACAAGAACGACGCGCCCAGGCAGGCCGTGCTCGCGCGCTACAAGGAGCAGGCGATGCGCGCGATGGGCAACCTGCCGCGGCTCACGACGGCGGGCACCGCTTCATGATGACGAATCGCGTGCTCGTCTCCGGCGGCAGCGGCTACATCGCCGGCTTCCTGATCCGCCAGCTCGTGGCCGAGGGCTGGATGGTGCACACGACGGTGCGCAGCCTCGCCAAGGAAGCGGCGGTGCGCCGGCTGCTCGCGGTCGACGACAGCCGGCTCAAGTTCTTCGAGGCCGACCTCAACGCCGACGCCGGCTGGGCCGACGCGATGGCCGGCTGCAACGCCGTCGCGCACGTGGCCTCGCCGCTGCCGGCCGGCGTGCCCAAGGATGCGAACGAGCTGATCGTGCCGGCCCGCGACGGCGCGCTGCGTGCGCTGCAGGCGGCGCGCGCCGCGGGCGTGCAGCGTTTCGTGATGACCTCGTCGGTAGCCGCGATCTCGTATGGCCGCGGGCGTGGCGTGCACCACTTCACCGAGGCCGACTGGACGCCGCTGGACGCGCCCGGCCTCACGCCCTACGTGCAGTCGAAGACGGTGGCCGAACGCGCCGCGCGCGAGTGGGTTGCGCGCGAAGGCGCGGGCATGGCGTTCTGCACCATCAACCCGTCGGTGGTGCTCGGGCCGGTGTGGAGCAGCGACTACTCGGCCTCGGTCGTCGTGGTGCAGAAGCTGCTCGACGGCAGCATGCGCGCCTGCCCGAACTTCGGCTTCGGCGTGGTCGATGTGCGCGACGTGGCCGATCTGCATGTGCGCGCGCTCACGGCGCCGGGCCTCGCCGGCGAGCGCTTCATCGCCTCGGGCCGCTTCATGACGCTGCGCAATGTGGCCGATGCGTTGCGCGCCGGCCTGGGCGCGCAGGCGCACAAGGTGACGACGCGCGACGTGCCCGACTGGCTGGTGAAGGTCGCTGCGCTGTTCGATCCGATGGCGAAGATGGTGGTGCGCGAACTCGGCGCCGTGCGGCATCAGGATGCATCGCATGCCAAGGCCGTGCTCGGCTGGGCCACGCGGCGCGAGGAAGACAGCATTCTTGACACCGCGCGCAGCCTGATCGCGCTCGGCGTCGTCAAGCCCTGAAGGGCGTGCGGCACTCAGGCGGACCAGCAGCGCTCGAACTCGTGCCGCGCGAACTGCGCGACGATGAAGTCGACGAAGCAGCGCACCTTGGCCGGCAGGTGGCGCCGCGTCGGGTAGGCGATGTTGATGGTCAGCGGCTGCAGTTGCCACTCGGCGAGCACGCGCTGCAGTCGGCCGGCGACCAGGTCGTCGTGGATGATGTAGGTCGGCTGCAGCAGGATGCCCAGATCATGGTGCGCGGCGGCGCGCAGCACCTGGCCATCGTTGGCTTCGAGCACGCCGCGCACATGCACCGTGCAGCGCTCGTCGCCGCGTGCGAAGCGCCACTCGTGCGGGTGGTTGGCCAGCGTGTAGACCAGCAGGCGATGCTGCTTCAGGTCTTCGGGCGCGAGCGGCGCGCCGAAGCGCTTCAGATAGGCCGGTGACGCCGCGAGCACGCGCTGCGTGTCGGCCAGCCGGCGTACGGTGATGCCCGATTCGCTCTCGAACTCGCGGTTGCGTATCGCCACGTCGATGTTGTTCTCGAGCAGGTCGGTGTAGTGGTTCGAGGTGACGATCTCGACGCGCAGCTCGGGATACAGCGCGTTGAACTCTGCCAGCAGCGGCGCGATCACCATCATCGAGAACGACAGCGAGGCCATCACGCGCAATTGCCCGGTGGGCTTGAGCGCGGCCTCGTTGACCGCGCTCTCGGCGTCGCGCAGTTCGGTGAGCAGCGGCTTGCAGCGGCGGTAGAACGCATCGCCCACGTCGGTGAGGTGCAGGTGGCGCGTGTTGCGCTGCACGAGTCGCGCCGACAGCCGCTGTTCGAGCGCGGCCAGATGCCGGCTCGCGGCAGCATTCGAGAGCCCGGTGGCCGCAGCGGCGCGCGACAGGCTGCCGAGTTCGGCGACCTGCACGAAGAGCTCGATCTCGGTCCAGCGATCCACGGGAATACCCCCAGTTTTCCGCCGCGCGGAACACAGCTTTGCGGCGCGTGCGCTTCCATGTGCGCGAGGCGGAGTCTAGTGTCGCGGCCATGATCAGACACGTGGTGATGTGGTCGGTGCGCGGCGACGATGCCGCGGCCCGCGCGCGCAATGCGCGCGTGGTGCGGGACGCGTTCGCGCAGCTGCGCGGGCAGGTGCCGGGCCTGCTCGCGCTCGACGTGGGCATCGACGACAGCCGCGTCGACTACGCCTGCGACGTGGTGCTGATCGCCGACTTCGCGACGCGCGCGGCGCTCGCCGATTACGCGACGCACCCGGCGCATCTGCAGGTGCGCGCGCGCCTGGGCGACCTGCGCAGTGCGCGGCACCAGGTCGACTATGAGGTCGCTGACGCCGACAGCGGCCTCAGCGACGGCCACACCATCAAGACCGCGGGCAACGCACCCGCCGGCTAGACCTTGCGCACGAGCGCGCCCGGGCCCGCGCGGGATTCGCGGGCGACAACCACGACAGCGGAGACAAGGACATGTGCATACTCTGTGAACGAAGCCGGGCGAACCGGCTCTGGAATTCGCGACGCGGCTTTCTGAAGGCCGCGGCGGCAAGCACCGCGATGGTCGCCGGCACCTCCACGCTGTTCGCGCCGCGGCCCGCGCAGGCGCATGGGCGCGACGATGACGACGATTCGCGCGAGCCCGAGTACAGCGGCCAGCGCGGCCGGCGCTACCTGATCCGCGGCGGCGCGGTGATGTCGATGGACCCGGCGGTCGGCGACTTCGCCTCGGCCGATGTGCTCGTCGAAGGCAAGAAGATCCTCGCGGTCGGCCCGCGGCTGGCAGCGCCCGGCATCCCGGTGATCGAGGCGCGCGGCCGCATCGTGATGCCCGGCTTCATCGACACCCACCACCACCAGTTCGAGACCGCGCTGCGCAGCTTCCTGGCAGACGGCATCCTGATCAACGACGGTTCCAATTCGCCGAGCGGCAACAACACCTACTACGAGAAGATCCTGCAGACCTTCGCGCCGGTGTACCGGCCGCACGATGTCTACATCAGCGAATTGTTCGGCGGCCTGAGTCAGCTCGACGATGGCGTGACCACGGTGCACGACATCTCGCAGATCCACCATTCGGCGCAGCACTCGGATGCCGCGATCCAGGCACTGTTCGACACCGGCCGGCGCGCTGCCTTCGGCTACTTCGAGGGCGCCGGCGCGACGCACGGCCCGGGCTACGTGTACCCGCAGGACGCGCAACGCATCGTCAAGAAGTGGTTCTCGTCGAGCGACCAGCTGGTGCACATGATCATGGGCGGCGAGGTCTATCTCGGCCCCGAGACCTACACGCAGGCCTGGACCATCGGCCGTGCGCTCGGGCTGCAGGTCGCGGCGCACGTGCTGTCGCCGTTCGGCATCCGGCCGATTCTCGATCTGCTCGCGCAGGGCCGCGGCGGCGTCAACAACAACATCGGGCTCGGACCGGACAACCTGTTCATCCACATGACGGGCATGTCCGACATGGCCTGGCAGCGCGCGAAGGACGTGGGCGTGCAGGTGTCGCTCGCGGTGCCGATCGAGATGAACATGCGCCACGGCACGCCGCCCATCCTGAAGATGCAGAGCCTGGGCATGGAGCCGTCGCTCAGCGTGGACGTGGAGTGCACGCTGACGGCCGACTTCTTCACGCAGATGCGCTCGATGATGAACATGCAGCGCATGGTCGTGAACCAGAGCGTGCTCGAACCGAACCTGGCCAGCGGCAACTGGTGGCCCACACCGCCGGCCGGCACGCCGCCATTGCTGACGACGCGCGACGTGCTGCGCTTCGCCACCATCAACGGCGCGAAGCATCTGCGGCTGGACAAGAAGGTCGGCTCGCTGACGCCGGGCAAGGAGGCCGATATCCTGATCCTGGACGCGACCTCGCTCAATGTCGCGCCGCTGAACCATGTGCCGGGCGCGGTCGTGTCGCTGATGGACCGCAGCAATGTCGAGACGGTGATCGTCGCCGGCAAGGTCCGCAAGTGGAAGGGCCGGCTGCTCGATGTGGACCTGCGCCGCCTGCGCCAGCAGCTGGAGGATTCGCGCGACTACCTGTTCGCGGCGGCCGGCATCCCGCAGGACGTGTTCAGTCCGAACTAGCGTCGAGGCTGTCGATCAGAACGTCAGCTCGAGCACCGTGAGTTCGTTGTTCGCCGTGGGCCACGCGCGGCCCACGATGCGTTCGCCGTTGAACGAGCCCAGCACCATGCGGCCGGCTGCGTCGGTGATGCGCACCTTCGAGGCCGAGATGCCTGCCGTGCCGGGCGGAATGCCGGGCGCGGGCGTCTGGCCGTCCAGGCTGACCTGGTCGCGCGGCAGGCCGAAGTAGCCGCGCGGCCGGCTCAGCGTGACGATGGCCAGCGCGGTCTTGTCGGCGTCGACCAGGCGCTCGGCGCGCAGGTTCACGATGTCGGACGAGCGCGGGAAGGCCGAGCGGTAGAGGTGCGTCGTGGCATAGCCGGCGGCGCCGCTGATGACGAACTCGCAGGCGGTCTGCGCGTCCACGTCGATCGGGCCCCACAGACCGTCGGTGCCTATGGTCTTGCGATGCACCGCCGTGCCGACGCGCTCGCCGGTGGCAGCGTTCACTGCATAGATCTCGACGACCGCGCCGACCAGCGGCAGGTTGCTCGGCGCCGTGCCGACCGCGTTGTTCACGCCATAGCCGCTGACCTTGCCGTTGAGCACCACGCGCGGCTGCGGCGCGATCGCGAGCGTCGCGGGGGCGCGGCCGGTGATGAAGCGGAACATCGGCTCGAAGGCCTTCGCGCTGAACGCGGTCTCGCGGTGGTCGATGCCGGCGATCACGACGTTCTCCGCGCCCTTCAGCGCAGGGCCCTCGTTCGTGACGTGGGTCGGCGTGCCTTTCGCGCCTATCCACACGCCGTCGGGTTGCGCGAACTTGTCGTTGTTGTCGGAGCGGATCGTCATCCACTTCGGGCCGGGCGTGACCTCGTCGCCGTTCGGCCCCTTGGGCGCGTTCAGTGCGGTGAGGAAGGGCCCGGCGCCGTTGAACTCGTTGCCGGTGCGGCTGGCCGGGTCGGCCCACACGCCGTGGTTGGGCGTGCCGCCGAGGATGGCGTGCGAGACCTTGGCCGCACCGCCGCCATTGGCGATGTAGTTGCGCACCGCGTTGCCGCCGCGCGAATTGGCGATCAGCACGACGCGGCTCGCGCCGGTGAGGCGCAGCACGCGATCGACCTCGGCGCTCAGGAACTGCATGCTCTCCAGCGTGCTGCTGCGGCCTTCCTGCGGCACGGCATCGACATCGCGCGACAGCGGGTAGGGCATGTCGAGCGCGACGAGGCGCTCGCGCGGCCAGCCGTTGCTCTCGAAGCGCCACAGTGTGGTGGTCCACAGCGCGGCGGTGTCGCCGTTGCCGTGCACGAAGACGATGGGCGGTGTCGTGTCGACCGACGGGGTCGTCGCGCAGGCGGCAAGCATGGTGGTGGCGGCAGCGCCGAGCACGAGGTGCCGGCGGGTCAGTGAAATGGACATCGAGCGTCTCCGATCTTGTTGTCGATGATTGTGGGTCAGCGCGTGGGGTCGGCGCGTGTTGTTGCCGCGCGGTTCAGCGGCCGGCGAGGTCGGCCGCGCAGGGCAGCGTGGGCAGGCCGGGGCCGGCGAGCGAGGTGGCCGCGCGCACGCCGCGCACCACGGCCGTGGCCATCACCTCGGCCGCGAGCGCGCCCAGCAGCGTGAGGTGCGCGCTTTGGCCGCTCGCGCCGGTGGCGAGCGCGAAGATGGTGTCGCCGTCGGTCATCGTGTGGACCGGATTGATGCTGCGCGCGAAGCCGTCGTGCGCCATCTGCGCGAGCTTGTTGGCCTGCGCCTTGGTCAGCACCGCATCGGTCGCGACCACGCCGATGGTCGTGGCCGAGCCGGCCTGCAGCGGCGCCATCAGCTCGCCGCGCAGCATCGCGCGCATCGTGCCGTGCAGTTGCCGGCCGTCTTCGCTGCGTGCGCCGGCGATGGGCTGGCCGGTGGCCGGATCGATCACGTCGCCGATCGCGTTGACCGCGACCAGCGCCGCGACCGTGATACCGCCCACGGTGACCGATGCACTGCCGAGCCCGCCGCGCATCGCCCGCGCGATGCCGAACAGCTTGCCCACCGCGGCGCCGGTGCCGGCACCCACGTTGCCCTCGACGACCGCGTCGCTCGTGGCCGCGTCGCACGCGGCATAGCCCGCCGCCGCGTCGGGCCGTATCGTGTGATCGCCGACCCACAGGTCGAACAGGATCGCCGCCGGCACGATGGGCACGCGTGCCGGGCCGACCTGCACGCCGATGCCGCGTTCCTCCAGCCAGCGCATCACGCCGCCGGCCGCGTCGAGGCCGAACGCGCTGCCGCCCGCGAGCATGATCGCGTGGACCTTCTCGATCGAGTTGGTCGGCGCGAGCAGTTCGGTCTCGCGCGTGCCCGGCGCGGCGCCGCGCACATCGACGCCGGCCACCGCGCCTTCGGGCGCGAGGATCACGGTGCAGCCGGTGGGCCGGCGCGTTTCGGTGAAATGGCCGACGCGCAGGCCGCGCACGTCGGTGAGGCTGCCCGGTCGGGCCGCGGTCGATGGGTTCATCGGCGCGATGCTGCCACGAAGGCGTCGCGCGCGCTGACGGCCAGGTCGGAATAGTTGCTGAACATGCCGTCCAGCCCCATCGCGAGGAAGGCCTTGTATTCGTCGGCGGCCGCGGCAGCATCGGGCTTCGCGAAGGTCCAGCCATGCACTGCGAGGCCGGCGGCATGCGCCTGGTCGACGAAGCCTTTCGTGAGCGGGTACTTGGCGTTGCCGATGCCCACGCCGACGCCGTTCGCGAAGCCGGCCACGTCCTTCAGGCTCACTGCACGTCCGCCGGGCACGGCCATCATCGCGGTGCCGTCTGCGGTGGTGATCGCATAGCCGAGCAGGATCAGCGGCAGCTTCAGCCCAAGTGCGCGCTGCTTGGCGTCCAGGCTGCGCACGGTGGCGTCGCTGAACGACTGCACGAACACCTTGTCGGCCGCGCCGGCGTAGCCGTGCTGCTTCAGCGTCGCGAGGATCTGGTCTTCCATCACCGGATCGGCCTGCTTGGCTTCCGGGTAGATGCCGACCGTGCGGCCTGCGCTCGCGCTCTGCGCCTTGGCGAGCGCGATGACCTCGTCGAAGGTCGGCACGCGCAGCTCGGGCGAGGCGGGCGTGAAGCCGGGGTACGCGGTTTGGCCGGTGCCGGTGGGCACGACGGTGAGCGTCTTGATCTCGGCGAGCGTGAACTCGGCGACCTTGTAGCCGCCGTTGCGCGCGGCGAACAGCGAGGCGACGTTGGTGGTGCGCTGCAGCGTCTCGTCGTGCATCGCGACGAGCACGTTGTCGCGCGTGAGCTGCAGATCGGGCTCGATGTAGTCGGCGCCCAGGCGCACCGCGAGCTCGTAGCCGGCGAGCGTGTGCTCCGGCAGGTAGCCGCTCGCGCCGCGGTGGGCGATGACCAGCGGCGCCTGATCGGCCGCATGCGCCGACGTGGCGCCGAACAGGCACGCCAGCAGCAGCGCAGCGACGCGCATCACGCGCGGATCAAGCGAAAACACCTGCGGTGCGCATCAAACGAACACACCTGCGGTGTGGATCAAGCAAAAACACCTGCGGTGTTTTGCATCCGCGCCGACACCTCGCCGACCTGATGCAGCGTGTCGCCGTAGGTCATCTCCATCACGGTGAGCCGCTTGAAGTAGTGGCTCGCGATGTACTCGTCCGTCACGCCGATGCCGCCGTGCAGCTGGATGCACTGCTGGCCGACGAAGCGCATCGACTGGCCGAGCTGCAGCTTGGCCTGCGCGAGTGCGCGGCGCCGTGCGGGTGCGGGTTCGTTCAGCTTCAGGCTGGCGAAGTAGCTCATCGAGCGCGCGAGTTCGAGCTGCATCTTCACATCGGCGATGCGGTGGCGCAGCGCCTGGAAGGTGCCGATGGCCACGCCGAACTGCTTGCGCGTGTTCATGTACTCGACCGTGATCGCGACCAGCTTGTCCATCGCGCCGACGCCCTCGGCGCACAGCGCCGCGATGCCAATGTCGATCGCGTGCTCGAGCACGCCGAACGCTTCGCCGGCGGGCAGCAGTTGGGTCGCGCTGGCGTTGGTCAGCACGAGGTCGGCCGCGCTGGCGCCGTCTTGGGTGCCGTAGCCGCTGACCTTGACACCGCCTTCACCGCGCGAGACGAGGAAGAGGGCGATGCCGGAGGCGTCATCCGCCGCGCCGCTGACGCGCGCCGGCACGATGAAGGCACCGGCATGCGCGCCTGCGGGCACGACGGTCTTGGTGCCGTTCAGTTGCCACGTGCCGCCGACGTTCTTCGCGGTCGTCTCGACATGGTTCAGGCGGTAGCGCGCCTTGCGCTCCTGGTGCGCGAGCACCACGAGCTCCTTGCCCTCGGCGATGCCTTGGAGCCATGTTTCGGCGGCCGGCGCCTTCGACGCGGTCAACAGGCTGGCCGCCACCAGCGACACCGCCGCGAACGGCTCCATCACGATGCCGCGACCCAGCTCTTCCATCACCACCATCGCGTCGACCGGGCCGAAGCCCATGCCGCCCTGCGCCTCGGGCACGTACAGGCCGGTCAGGCCGAGATCGGCCAGGCCGGTCCAGGCCTCCTTCGAGAAGCCGCCCGCCTTGACGATCGCGCGGCGGCGCTCGAAGGTGTAGTCCTTGTCGACCCACTTGCGCACCGTGTCGCGCAGCATTTCCTGGTCGTCGTTGAAGTCGAAGTCCATGTGATCACCTAAGCAGTCAATCTCAATCTTCTTGCTGGAACCCCTGTCCTCTCGGAGGAAAGGGGCAGGGGAAAGGAGCAATCCTGGCTGCGCTCGCGCAGACGGTGCTGGGCGTCAGCCCAGTACCGTTTGCGCAACGATGTTGCGCTGGACCTCGTTGCTGCCACCGTAGATCGTCGTCTTGCGCACGTTGAAGTAGGTGCCGGCGAGCGGCGCGACGAAGGTCGCACCGGCCATGTCGCCTTGCCAGCCGGCTTCCATCGCCTCGACGATGAAGGGCACGGTGGCCGGGCCAGCGGCCAGCATCATCAGTTCGGTGTAGCGCTGCTGGATCTCGCTGCCGCGGATCTTCAGCAGGCCGGCCACATCCAGCGCGGCCTTGCCGCTCTTCTCGGCGCTGAGCACGCGCAGCACCATCATCTCGAGCGCGACCACATCGACCTCGAGCTTGGCGATCTCGTCACGGAAACGCACGTCGTCGTACACGCCCTCGGCCTTGGCGATGCGCTTCAGGCGTTCGAGTTCGCGCTTGGCGCGGTTCACGTCGGCGATGTTGGTGCGCTCGTGCGCGAGCAAATGCTTGGCGTACGTCCAGCCCTTGTTCTCTTCGCCGATGAGCTGGTCGGCCGGGACCTCGACGTTGTCGAACCAGACCTCGTTGACCTCGTGCTCGCCGTCCATCGTGATGATGGGCCGCACGCTGACGCCGGGGCTCTTCATGTCGATCAGCAGGAAGCTGATGCCGGTCTGCGGCTTGCCTTCGTTGCTGGTGCGCACGAGGCAGAAGATCCAGTCGCCGTACTGGCCCAGCGTGGTCCAGGTCTTCTGGCCGTTGACGAGGTAGTAGTCGCCCTTGCGCTCGGCCTTGGTCTTGACCGACGCGATGTCGGAGCCCGAACCCGGTTCGCTGTAGCCCTGGCTCCACCAGACCTTGCCGCTCATGATGTCGGGCAGGAAGCGCTGCTGCTGCGCCGGAGTGCCGAAGGCCATGATCACCGGGGCGACCATCACCGGGCCGAACGGGATCACGCGCGGCGCACCGGCCAGCGCGCATTCTTCTTCGAACAGGTGCTTCTGGATCGCGTTCCAGCCCGGCCCGCCGAACTCCTTCGGCCAACCCCAACCGTGCCAGCCCTTGGCGCCGAGGATCTTGGCCCAGCGCTGGAGATCGTCCTTGCTCAGGCGCAGCGCGTTGTGCACCTTGTGGCTGATGTCCTTGGGCAGGTTCTCGGCCACCCAGCTGCGAATCTGCGCGCGGAAGGCTTGTTCTTCGGGGGTGAAATTCAGGTCCATGGCTCGTCTCCGATCTTCGTGGTTCGGGTTTTAGCACGACCGTGCGATTTTCTTCTGTCCCTGCCGTGACAGCGGCGGGGTCGGCCAGGCGGGCGCCGCCTCAGAACCGCTTCGTGAGCGTCATCGTGTCGTTCTCGCGCTTCATCTGGAAGCGCGTGAGGAAACTGTTGCCGAGCAACACCGCTTCCATCGGCTGCTGGCTCACCAGCCCGTCGACATCGTAGATCTGCACATCGCCGACGCGCACCGACGCGAGCTTGACGCGGTAGGCGATCGCCTGTCCATTCGCAGTGTTGACGAAGCCGCGCTGGCCCTTGGTGAAATCGATGCCCAATGCTTGCGCATCGGACGAACCCATCGAGACGAAGGTGGCGCCGGTGTCGACGACGAACTGCACGCTCTTGCCGTTGATCGAGCCCAGCGTGAAGAAGTGCCCGCCGCTGCCGGCCGTCAACACGATCTGCGAGCCGCCGCCTTCGCTCGCGGCGCCGCCGAGGTTGACCTGCGCGCCGCCCATGCTCAGCGTCACGCGCTTGCCCTTGACTTCGACCACCGCATCGCTGCCGCTGACCGACACGAGCTTGACGCCCTGCACCGTGGCGCCGGTGGCCACCGTGCGCGGGCTGCCGTCGATCACGAGCAGCGCCTTGTCGCCCAGGCTGCCGCTCATCGAGACGCTTTGCGCGAACGCGGGCAGCGCCAGGCAGAGCACCGCAGCCATTGAAAGTTGACGCATGGGCACGGGTCTCGGTTGGATGACGACGGCCGTGCGGCAGCGTCGCATCATTTGTATTCGATCAGCTTGGACTTGCGTCCCAGCAACTGCAACACCACGAACTTGAGCTGGCCCAGGGCCTGCGGGAACTTGCCGAGCACGACGAAGAACGCGTGCGTGAGCCGGCGGCTCCACGACCCGTAGCTCGGCGTGGACAACCTCAGCACCTGGGCCGGGTAGATCAGCAAGCCCAGCAGCGCGATGGGCCCGAAGACGAACATCGCCGCCAGCACGAGCGCAGGAATGCCGACGCCCCAGAGCCAGCCGCTGCGGGTCTCGCGCACCCAGTGGCGTTCGGGCGGCGCGCCGTGCAGGTGCGCGCCTTCGGCGAACGCGAAGCCGGTGCGTGTGGAGCGCTTCCACCACTGGCTGAACTTGGTCATCGCGGCGTCGTGCTCGGTCATCTCGGCGCCGAGCCGCCAGATGCGCCAGCCCTTGGCGCGCAGCCGCACGCACAGCTCGGGCTCTTCGCCGGCGATGAGGTCGTCGCGGTAGCCGCCGGCCTGCTCCAGCGCTGCGGCGCGGATCAGCACGTCGCCGCCGAAGGCGCGCACCGCGCCGGGCGGCTGGTTCCAGTCGAGATCGCACAGCCAGTTGTAGACGGAGCGCTCCGGAAACCGCTCGCGCCTGCGGCCGGCAACGGCCACGACATCCGGGTGCGCCAGCAGGAACGTGACCGCGGTGTCCAGCCAATCGGCGGCGACCTTGCAATCGCCGTCGACGAACTGAATCCATTCGATCTCGGGCGCGAGCTGTTTGACCCGCTCGAAGCCGGCGTTGCGCGCGCGTGCGGCGGTGAAGGGCTGGCTCATGTCCAGGTTCACGACGACGGCGCCGCGCGCCAGCGCCGCGGCGACCGAATCGTCGGTGGACCCCGAATCGACGTACACCACCAGCGCGGACCGCGAACGCACCGAATCAAGGCACTGGTGCAGGCGCTCGCCCTCGTTGCGGCCGATCGCGATGACCGCGATGCCGGGTCGATCGGGCGGGCTAGACATGCAAGGAATCAGTCATGCGTGCAAACGGGAAACATATCAACAAACCCCCTCGAAAACCGCCCGGTTCTGCTGGCTCCGGACTTCGGGCGTGGCAGATGACACGGTGCGCGCGGTGCAGCGCAAGGAAAAAACGTGCCAGTGTGCCGGCGCTGCGCCGCTCAGTCGCGAAAGTTCGTGAACGACAGCGGCGCGTCGGCGATCTCCTTGCGGATCATCGCCATCGCCACCTGCAGGTCATCGCGCTTGGTGCCGGTCACACGCACCGTGTCGCCCTGGATCGCAGCCTGCACCTTCATCTTGCTTTGCTTGATGAAATTCTGGATTTTCTTGGCGGTCTCGGAGTCGATGCCGTTCTTCACGACGATGAGCTGCTTGACCTTGTCGCCGCCGATTTTCTCGATCTTGGCGCTGCGGTCGAGAAAGCGGATGTCGACGCTGCGCTTGGTGAGCTTGGCGAACAGGATGTCGAGCACCTGGCCGATCTGGAAATCGCTGTCGGCCCACACCGTGAGTTCCTTTTCCTTCAGCTCGACGCGCGCCGACGAGCCCTTGAAATCGAAGCGCGTGCCGATCTCCTTGGCGGTCTGGTCGACGGCGTTGCGCACCTCGACGAGGTTGGGTTCAAGAACGGTATCGAAGCTGGGCATGGGCGTGGTCGCAAAGGATCAGGATGAGCGAAAATTGTGGCATGCAAATCGAGTCGGGCGTGAGCCTCAAACCCTACAACAGTTTCAGCCTGCCAGCGGTGGCGCAGACGCTGGTGCGGGTGGCGAGCGATGCCGATGTGCGCCGCGTGGTCGATCATCCCACGCTGGGCATGGCGCCCAAGTTCGTGCTCGGCGGCGGCAGCAACATCATTCTCACGCGCGACATGCCGCAGCTCGTCGTCAAGGTCGAGGTGCGCGGCATGCGGCTGGTGGCCGAACGCGACGACGCCTGGATCGTCGAGGCCGGCGCGGGCGAGTCCTGGCACGAGCTCGTCGACTACACGCTGGCCAACGGCTGGCCAGGCCTGGAGAACATGGCGCTGATCCCCGGCACGGTCGGCGCGGCGCCGGTGCAGAACATCGGCGCCTACGGCATCGAGCTGAAAGACCGTTTCGAGTCGCTCGATGCGGTCGATCTGGTCACCGGGCGCAGCGTCACGCTGTGGCCCGAGATCTGTGCATTCGGTTACCGCGACAGCGTCTTCAAGCACTCGCTGAACAACCGCAGCGTGATCACCCGCGTGCGCTTTCGCCTGCCCAAGCCGTGGCAGCCGGTGCTTGGCTACCTCGACCTCGAACGCAAGATGCACGAGACCGGCAACCGCTCGCCCACGCCGCGGCAGATCTTCGACTGGGTCTGCGCGATCCGGCGCGCCAAGTTGCCCGATCCGCAGGTGATCGGCAATGCCGGCAGCTTCTTCAAGAACCCGGTGGTCACGCCCGAGCAGTGCCGCGACATCATCGGCCGCGATCCCGAGATCGTGCATTACCCGATGCCCGACGGCAGCGTGAAGCTGGCCGCCGGCTGGCTCATCGATGCCTGCGGCTGGAAAGGCAAGACCATGGGGCAGGCCGGCGTCTACGAGAAGCAGGCACTGGTGCTCGTGAACCGCGGCCACGCGATCGGCTCCGAGGTGATGCTGCTGGCCGGCGCGATCCAGGAAAGCGTCTACGGACGCTTCGGCATCAGGCTGGAGCCCGAGCCGCTGGTGGTCTGACGCCTCCTGCGTCGCCTCCTGCGTCGCCTGTTGCGTCGCCTGTTGCGTCGATCAGCCCGCTGCGCACGCACTCGGCCACGCTGCGCTCGAACGCCGTGTCGAGTTCGTCGAGCAACTGCATGAGTTCGTGAGTGGGCGCGTGCGGCGTGCTGCTCTGCAGACGCTGCGCGACCGCACTCACGGCGCACAGGCCGAGGCTCGCGGACGCGCCCTTGAGCGAATGCGCGGCGCTGCGCAGATCGGCATGCGCGGCCACGGCAGCGGCTTGCCGCAGCTCGGCGACGACGACGCTGCGGCTGTCGAGAAACCGGCCCAGCAACTCGCTGTACTTGCGCGGCGTGAGTGCCTGGCTGACATCCTGGATCGTGGGCATGTCGAGCAGCACGGTCGGCTCATCTAGCGGCGCGGCGCTGGCATCGAGCGTCAGGTCTGCCGCGGCAAACGCGGTGACGCCCGAGCCGTAGCGCTGAAGTGCTTCGCGCAACTGCGGCAGGTGCGCCGGCTTGGTCAGGAAGCCTTCCATGCCGGCGTCGCGCGCGAGCTCGCGCGAGATCTGGAAGGCATCGGCCGTGAGCGCGACGATGGGCACGCGGCCGCGCGGTGCAGCCATCGCGCGGATCGTGCGCGCGGCGGTGAAGCCGTCCATGTCGGGCATGTGCAGGTCCATCAGCACGATGTCGAACATCTCGGCGAGCGGCTGCGACTGCACCGCTTCGACCGCGGCGTGGCCGTCGGTGACGAAGCGGCCGCGGTGGCCCAGCTTCTCGAGCACGGCCTCGAGGTAAGCGCGGTTCACCGCGTGGTCCTCGGCGACCAGCACGCGCAGCGGCCGCACGACCGCGGCATCGGCGGCCTGGCTGCTGTCGGCCGCGCTGAGCGCCGGTGCGCCCACCGAGGCGAGCGGCAGCGACACGGTGAAGCGGCTGCCCTGGCCGGGCGCGCTGTGCACCGCGATGTCGCCGCCCATCAGCCGCGCGAGGTCGCGCGAGATCTGCAGGCCGAGACCGGTGCCGCTGGTACGCCGCGAAGGCCGCTCGTCGCCCTGCATGAAGCGCTGGAACAACCGCGCCTGCGTGGGCTCGTCCATGCCGATGCCGGAGTCGAGCACCGCGAAATCGATGTGGCCCGGCGCGCCGTTGGTCAGCAGCAATGCGACCTCGCCGTCGCTGGTGAACTTCAGCGCATTGCTGAGCAGGTTGAACAGGATCTGGCGCACGCGTGTGGGGTCGGCGCGCACCCAGCGCGGCACATCGGGCGCCACGTCGACGCGCAGCGCAAGGCCCTTGGCGAGTGCCTGCGCGCGCATCAGCGAATCGACCTGGTGTACGAGCTGCAGCAGGTCCACCGTCTGCGGCGACACCTGCAGCTTGCCGGACTCGAGCTGCGAGATGTCGAGGATGTCGTTCAGGATCGTCAGCAGGTGGTGCGCCGATTCGCGCGCGGTGTCGAGGTAGACCGCCTGCTTCGGCGCGAGGCCGCTGTCCTGCAGCAGCGACATCATGCCCAGCATGCCGTGGAACGGCGTGCGGATCTCGTGGCTCATGTTGGCCAGGAAGGCGCTCTTCGCGCGGTTCGCGGCCTCGGCGCCCTGGCGCGCCGCACTCAGGCTGGCGGCGAGCGCCTCGAGGTTGATGCGGCGCTCGGTCAGCGTGCGCAACTGGCGCAGCACGACCATCGCCAGCGCGATCAGCAGCACGACCTGGAAAACCGTCAGCGCGACGCCCAGCTCGCTCTGCTGGCGCACCGCCAGATTGCGATCGGTGGCGCGCTGGTAGAGCAGGTGCGACGCGCCCAGCGAGAGATCGTGCAGCGGCACGTTCAGTGCGTCGAGGTGCGCCAGAAGCTGCTGCGCGTTCGCCGGCGAGAGCGGCTCCACCGGCGGCTGGCCGAGCACGACGTCGGCCTGCTTGATGAAGGCACGCACCTGCGCCATCGCCGGCTGGTAGGCCATCTGGTCCTGCATGATGCCGGCCGCGCGCGGGTGGTCGACCAGGCTGATGCGGCTCACGAAGATGTCGTAGCGCAGCTGCACCTTGTCGACGCCGCGGTGCTGCGGGTCGGCGAGGTAGCGCTGCATCTCGTTGGTCAGGCGCAGTTGCTCGGTCTCGAGCTGCGAGAAGCTCCAGCCGAGCGCGTCGTTCTGGAAATGCGCCGCGGTGTCGAGCAGCTTGTACTGACGCCATTGCACATAGGCCACCGCCAGCACCACGGCACTGAGCACGCCCACCATCACGAACAGCCATGCGCGCTGCGGCAGCGAGCCGCTGTCGGCGCCGATGTTCCGGTTCATCGCAGCTCGAGGCTCCTGAGTTGCCACACCGCGCGGCTGTACTGCACGGCATTGCGCAGCTCGGGGCGGTCGCTGAAGGGGAAGATGATGACGAGCGGGCCCTTCTCGCGCACCGGCATCGGCTGGTCGTCGAGCAGGTAGGCGATCATCGCGCCGTTCTTGACGAGCTCGGCGACCGGCAGGTCGGCGCGGTAGTCGTTGAGCGCCACCGCGCGTGCTGTGCCGGCCTTGGAGCCGACCGCGTCGAGCAGGTCGCGCACCAGCACGCCGGTGAACTTGCGCGGTTGCGGATACCACGGCGTCGTGGTCGAGAAGCTGGTCTGCGGCAGCGCGGCGAGCTGCGCCATGTCGAACGACGCGGCGCCGTTGTCGTTCGGCCGCGTCAGCGCGCCGGTGACCGACAGCAGCACCGGGCCCTTGGGGGCGTCGGCTGCGAACGCGGCACCATGCAGCGCGCCCGCGCAGGCGACAGCGCATGCGAGCGACGCGGCGTCAGCGAGCCAGGATCGACGGGAACAGCGCGTGGTGTCCATGCGGTCGATTTTGGCATGGCCACCCGCACGCTCCCAGGCGCCGACGCCGCGCCGCCTGGGGTCACCCGTCTAGACCGCGGTCAGAACGTGAACGGCTTGCTCAGCGCCACATACAGCGTGCGCCGCGGCGCGAACTGCGGCGCGCCCACGCCGATGCCGCTGCCGTCGCGCAGCTGGTAGCTGCGGTCGAACAGGTTGATCGCCGAGAGACGCACGTCGAATGGGCCGAAGCTGCCGCCGGCGTCGAAGGTGTGCGACACCGCAGCGTTGATCTGCACCGAGCTCGGCAGGTGCTCGGTGTTCGCGAAGCCGTTGCGCAGGCCGCTGCCGTACAGCAGGTCGGCGCCGAGCACGGTGCCGTCGCCCAGGCGGTACGAGACGCCCGTCGAGGCGACGAACTTCTGCTCGTGGTCCAGGTGCACCCAGTGGTTCTGGATGTAGGCGAGCTCGTCGGCCTCGAAGTTGAACTGCCCCGTCTCGATGCCCTTGCCGCGCGCGGCCGTGAAGCCGAGGTTGGCGTAGGCCGAGAGCTGCCTGTCCTTGTACGAGGCCGACAGTTCCAGCCCGTAGATGCGGCCCTGCTCGAAGTTGAAGGCCGAGTAGATCAGCGCGTTGCCGAACTGGCCTTCGTCCTGCAGATGCTGGACCTTGCGGTAGTAGGCGTCGGCGCCGAGCGTGATCTGTGGCGTGAGCTGGTGCGAGATGCCGAGGTCGAAATAATGCGAGCGTTCCGAGCGCACCGCGGTGTCGGCGTCGGATGGCAGCGCGTTGGTCGTGCCGAGGAATTTCGCGACCGAGGTCGTGTCGATCTTCTCGGTGGGCGGCGGCGTGAAGTAGCGCGCATAGCCGGCGTGCACGCGCGTGTCGGCGCCGAGCTGGTAGACGGCGCCCAGGCGCGGGCTCAGCTGCGATTCGGCCGTGACCGTGTTGACGCGGTCATACCGCAGTCCGTAGTTGACCGTGAGCGCCTTGGTCGGCTGCCACTCGTCCTGCACATACACGCCGATCATGTGGCCGCCGATGCGGCTGTCGTCCTGGATCGTCAGCGGCGTGTCGCTGGTCTGGTTGCCGTCGGCATCGGCCGGGAACACGGTGGACGCGTTGGCCACCGAGCCGCGCTCGCGCTGCAGATACAGGCCCGCGCGCAGCGTGTGCTGGGCATTGAGCTGGCGGCTCGCGTCGAACTGCAGGCCGGTGGCGACATTGCGACGCGTCACGTCGGCGGCCACGCCGTTGTAGGTCAGGTCGCCGATCGGGTCGGGCTGGTAGTGCACGCTGCTGACGCGGTTGAAGAGCGAGACCTGGTAGTCGGTCGCGTCGTCCAGGCTGGACTGAAAGCTCAGCACCTGGAAGTTGTTGCGCTCGCGCTGGTTCGCGTCGAGGCTTTCCGAGGCCGGCGGCGTGGTGCCCGCCAGCGCGAAGCTCGGCGATTCGCCCGGCACGTTGGGGATCTGGAAGCGGCTCTGCGCGGTGGCCAGCATCAGGCTCACGCGGCTGCGCTCGCCGAGCAGGTAGCTCAGGTAGGCGAAGCCCTTGGTCTGGCGCGTGTCGTCGTGGATCGCGTTCTTCTCTGCCGTGGGGTTCTCGATGCCGATCTCGTTCTGCAGGTAGGAACCGGTCACGAAATACTGCAGATCGCCTGCGGTGCCGCCGATGTTCGCGCTCGTCTCGCGGTGACCGCGGCTGCCCAGCACCACCTCGACGCTGCCGGCGTTGGCCAGGTCGGCACCCTTGGTGCGGATGTCGACGACGCCGGCCGTGCGGTAGCCGTACTGCGCCGGCAGCGCGCCCGTGAGCACGTTGACCTGGTCGGCGAAGCGCGTGTCCAGCGCCTGGCCGAAACCGCTGATCGACTCCGGAATCACGACGCCGTTGATGCGGTACTGCAGGTTCGCGTGGTCGCCGCGCACGTGCAGCTGGCCGTACGAATCGCCGACCACGCCGGGCGCGCGCAGCAGCACCTGGTTCATCGGCGTGGCATCGCCCAGCGGCAGCCTGGCGATGTCGGCCTTGTCGAAGCGGTAGATGGTGCTGCCGGTCTCGGGCGAGAGCGAACTGCGCGCTTCGTCGAGGCGTTGGCGCTGGCCCTTGACCTCGACGCGTTCGAGCTGGGAAGGCGCGGCGGCCGACGCGGCCGTGTCGGGCGAAGGGGCGGACTCGGCCGCGTGCGCATGCGCGCAGGCCAGCGCGATCGCGCCGGCGAGTGGGGACAACTTGAACATGATGATCCTGGAAATGGAGACGGCGAGCGCGCGGCAATGGCGCGGTCACGCGAGAACGGAGTGCGCGCAGGCGGGCTGCGCGGCGACGTCGGTTCAGCCCAGGATCGGTGGCGCTCGGGAGTGGAAGCCCAGGCGCAGCAGGCCTGGCGAGATGGCCAGCGGCGGCGGCGCGACCAGCGCGTGCTGCGCCGTGGTGAGCGGCAGCGCCGCCGCGGTGCTCGGCGGGGCGGAGCCGATGCCGGCGAGCGCCAGACATTCATCGCAATGGTCGGTCGCCGGTGCGGTCTTGCTGGCCTTGGCCTGTGTGGCCTCGACCGCGTGCGACAGCCAGTGCAGCGCCGCCTGCTGCTGCGAGAACAGCAGCGCGATCGCGAGCAGGCCGCGACCGAGCAGAACTTTCAGCGAATTGGGGAGCGCACGCATCGGAGCCGATCCTATCTCACTCGGTCGCCGATCGGTGTGTCGGCTTCAGGCGCCGTCCTTGCTGGTCAGGCGCAGCACCTCGGTCGAGACGTCGCCGGTGAGCAGGCCGGCGCCGGCATAGATGCCGAGCTTCTCGCGCGTGTCGGCGATGTCGAGGTTGCGCATCGTCAGCTGGCCGATGCGGTCCTGCGGCGAGAACGCGCCTTCGACCTTTTCCATGCTCAGCCGCTCGGGCTTGTAGGTGAGGTTGTTCGAGACCGTGTTCAGGATCGAGTAGTCGTTGCCGCGGCGCAGCTCGACCGTGACCTCGCCGGTGATCGCGCGCGCGATCCAGCGCTGCGCGGTCTCGCGCAGCATGATGGCCTGCGGGTCGAACCAGCGGCCTTGGTACAGCAGCCGGCCGAGGCGGCGGCCGTGGTCGCGGTACTGTTCGATCGTGTCCTCGTTGTGGATGCCGGTCACGAGGCGCTCGTAGGCGATGAACAGCAGCGCCAGCCCCGGCGCCTCGTAGATGCCGCGGCTCTTGGCTTCGATGATGCGGTTCTCGATCTGGTCGCTCATGCCCAGGCCGTGGCGGCCGCCGATGCGGTTGGCTTCGAGCAGCAGCTCGACGAGATTCGGAAACTCGACGCCGTTCAGCGCCACCGGCTGGCCCTCTTCGAAGCGCACCGTGACCTCTTCGGCCTTCACCGCGACATCGTCGCGCCAGAACGCCACGCCCATGATCGGGTTGACGATCTTGATGCCGCTGTTCAGGTGCTCGAGATCCTTGGCCTCGTGCGTTGCGCCCAGCATGTTGGAGTCGGTCGAGTAGGCCTTCTCGGCCGACATCTTGTAGCCGAAGCCGGCCTTGCTCAGGAACTCCGACATCTCGGCGCGGCCGCCGAGTTCGTCGATGAAGAGCTGGTCGAGCCAGGGCTTGTAGATCTTGAGCGCCGGGTTCGCGAGCAGGCCGTAGCGGTAGAAGCGCTCGATGTCGTTGCCCTTGTAGGTGCTGCCGTCGCCCCAGATGTTGACGTTGTCGTCCTTCATCGCCGCGACCAGCATCGTGCCGGTGACGGCGCGCCCGAGCGGCGTGGTGTTGAAGTAGGTGATGCCGGCGGTCGAGATGTGGAAGGCGCCGCTCTGCAATGCGGCGATGCCTTCGGCCGCGAGCTGCGAGCGGCAGTCGATCAGGCGCGCCTGCTCGGCGCCGTAGAGCATGGCCTTGCGCGGGATATCGTCGTAGTCGGGCTCGTCCGGCTGGCCGAGGTTGGCGGTGTAGGCGTAGGGAATCGCGCCCTTGAGCTTCATCCAGTGCAGCGCGGCGCTGGTGTCCAGGCCGCCGGAGAACGCGATGCCGACTTTCTGCCCGGCGGGCAGATGCTGAAGAATGGTTGCCATGGTGGGGATGCGTTGCGGTACGACCGCACGGAGCTGAGGTTTTTGCCGAGGGCCAGCCTTTGATTTTAGGTGCAAGGCCGCGGAGCATCGACTTACACTGGCGCGCCCCTCATTCCGACGAGTTCTCGTCAGGCCCATGACCGACGAATCGACACCTCCGACCCCTGCCGCGCGGCCGAACCACGAAGCGTTGCCGCACGGCACGCGCTTCGGCGAATTCGAGATCATCCGGGTGCTCGGCGTCGGTGGCTTCGGCGTCGTCTACCTCGCCAACGACTACTCGCTCGAACGCCAGGTCGCGCTGAAGGAATACATGCCGGCTTCGCTCGCGGTGCGCGGCGAGGGCGCGCTCATCACGCTGCGCTCCGAGGCCATGGCCGAGACCTATGCGGTGGGCCTGCGCTCGTTCATCAACGAGGCGCGGCTGCTGGCGCGCTTCGACCACCCGTCGCTGGTCAAGGTCTACCGCTTCTGGGAGAACAACGGCACCGCCTACATGGTGATGCCGTATCTGCAGGGCACCACGCTGCGCGATACGCGCCGCGCGATGACGCACGCGCCCGAGGAAGCCTGGATACGCGGCGTGCTCGACCCCATGCTGAACGCGCTCGAGCAACTGCACAACGAAGGCGTGTTTCACCGCGACGTGGCGCCCGACAACATCCTGCTGCCGCCAAACGGCTCGCCCATCCTGCTCGACTTCGGCGCCGCGCGCCGTGTCATCAGCGACCGCACGCAATCGCTCACCGCCATCCTCAAGCCGAGCTACGCGCCGATCGAGCAATACGCCGACATGGCCGGCATGCGCCAGGGCCCGTGGACCGACCTTTATGCGCTTGGCGCGGTGATGCACTTCCTGCTGTTCGGTGCGCCGCCCGCGCCGGCCACCGCGCGCGCGGTACAAGACGACGCCGAGGAGATCGAGCAGCGTGTGGTCGCCGGCGTGTCGCCGCGCTTCATGAGCCTGGTCGCGTGGATGCTCGGCGTGCGACCACTGGAGCGGCCGCAGAACGTCGCGACGGTGCGCGCCGCGCTGCGCGGCGAGATCGCGATCCCGTCGCGCGTGCGGCGCGACGTGACGGTGCCGGGCGAGACCGCGCTGCTGCATGTCGGCACGCCGGTGCCGTTCGCGGCGACGCGCATCGAGCCGCCGTTCGAGCCGACGCTGCGCGTCGAAGGGAGTTATTCGGCGCCGACGCGTGTCGACACCGCACACCAGCCGACGCGGCTGGACACCGCGCATCAGCCGACGGTGGTCGTGAGCCCGACGATGGGCGCGGCGCGTGTGGATGCGCCGTCGCCCGCTGCGGCGCCTGCAGCGCCGCCGATGTCGCCACCCCGCGCCGAGCCCGCGCGTGCGCAAGCCGGCGCATCGGCCGCACGCGCGGCGGCTGCCGAGTCGGGTGGCGCGCGCGGCAATAGTCTGGTGCTGGCCGGCGTCGCGCTGGCCATGCTGATCGTGGCCGTCGCGGCTTGGCAGTTCGGCGGCTTCGGCCGGGCGGCGGTGCCGGCCGTGGTGCAGGCCGCACCGGCGCAAGCCGCGCCCGTGGTGGCCACGACGCCGGATGTCGGGCCGTCGATCTCCAACGTGGCCAGCGTGCCGCAGTGGGGCAATGGCGCGTCGGCGCCTCGCCGCTAACCGTGGATCGACGACAGGAACTGCTTCAATTCCGGCGTCTGCGGCGAACCGAAGAGTTGCTCCGGCGGCCCGATCTCGTGGATGCGGCCGGCGTGCATGAAGACCAGCCGGTCCGAGACCTTGCGTGCGAAGTTCATCTCGTGCGTGACCATCAGCAGCGTCATGCCTTCGTCGGCGAGCGACTCCACCACGCGCAGCACTTCGCCGACCAGCTCGGGGTCGAGCGCGGAGGTGATCTCGTCGCACAGCAGCACGGCCGGCTCCATCGCCAGCGCGCGCGCGATCGCCACGCGCTGCTGCTGGCCGCCTGAGAGCTGATCCGGCTGCGCATCGAACTTCTCGGCCAGGCCGACGCGCGCGAGCAGCTTCTTCGCCTGCTCCACGGCGGCATCGGCGTGGCGCTTCTTCACCAGCGTGGGCGCGAGCATGACGTTGCGGCCGACGCTCAGGTGCGGGAACAGGTTGAAGCCCTGGAAGATCATGCCGACGTGCTGGCGCAGCGTGCGCATCGCGCGGGCATCGCCGTGCAGCAGCGGGTTGCCGTCGACGCTGAGCGTGCCTTCGTTGAAGACCTCGAGGCCGTTGATGCAACGCAGCAGCGTGCTCTTGCCCGAGCCGCTCTTGCCGATGATCGCGATGACCTCGCCGCGCTTGACGGTCAGGTCGATGCCCTTCAACACCTCGTTCGTGCCGAAGCGCTTCTTCAGCCCCTTGATCTCGACGATGCCAGCGGATGCTTCAACGACCACGATGCATTTTCCTCTCCAGTGACTTGCTCCATGCGGAGATCGGGTAGCACAGCGCGAAGTACATCAGCGCCAGGCACGCATACACGGTGAACGGGCGGAAGGTGGCGTTGGTGATCATCGTGCCGGCCTTCGTGAGCTCGACGAAACCGATCACCGAGGCGAGCGCCGTGCCCTTGATCACCTGCACCAGAAAGCCCACCGTCGGCGGCACCGCGACGCGCAGCGCCTGCGGCCCGATCACGTAGCGCAACTGCTCGCGCAGGCTCAGCGCGAGCGCTGCCGAGGCTTCCCATTGGCCCTTGTTCACCGAGGCGACGCAGCCGCGCCAGATCTCGGTGAGAAAGGCGCTGGTGTACAGCGTGAGCGCCAGCGCCGCGGCCACCCAGGCCGAGACGTTGATGCCCAGCAGCGCCAGGCCGAAGTAGGCGAGGAAGAGCTGCATCAGCAGCGGCGTGCCCTGGAACAGCTGCACATAGCCGCCCACCAGCGGTTCGGCGCCGCGCAGCTTGGCGATGCGCGCGATCAGCAACCCGATGCCGACCAGCCCGCCGCCGACGAACGCGATCAGCGACAGCAGCACGGTCCAGCGCGCGGCCAGCAGCAGGTTGCGGAAGATGTCCCAGAGCGAGAATTCAAGCATGGGTCATCTGCCGAAGATGAAACGCGGCCCGGCCCAGTTCAGCAGCTTGCGCAGCGCGATCGCCAGCACGAGGTAGATCGCGGTGCCGATCAGGTAGGCCTCGAACGCGCGGAAGTTGCGCGACTGGATCAGGTTGACCGCGTACTGCAGTTCGGGCGTGGAGATCTGTCCGCACACCGCCGAGCCCAGCATCACGATGATGATCTGGCTCACCAGCGCCGGCCACACGCGCTTGAGCGCGGGCGGCAGCACGACGCGCGTGAACACCTGCATCTCCGAGAGCGCCAGGCTTTGCGCGGCCTCGATCTGCCCCTTGGGCGTGGTGGCGATGCCGGCGCGCACGATCTCGGCCGAATAGGCGCCGAGGTTCACGACCATCGCGATCACCGAGGCCGCTTCGGGCGAGAGCTTCACGCCGATGCCCGGCAGCCCGAAGAAGATGAAGAACAGCTGCACGATGAACGGCGTGTTGCGGATCAGCTCCACATAAACGCTGACGATCGTTCGCAGCCACGCCGCGCCGTGCACGCGCGCCCAGGCGCAGGCCACGCCGAGGGCCACGCCCACGCTCGCCGAGATGGCGGTCAGTGCGAGCGTCGCGCCCACGCCTTTGGCCAGCAATGGCCACTCCGCGAGAACCGCGGGGAAGTCGAGGGCGATCACGAAGGCGTCAGCCGTTCAGCGTGTGCACAGGGGCATCGAACGATCAGGACGGCAGGTCGCCCAGCGGGCGGCCCAGCCACTTCAGCGCGAGCTTGTTCAGTTCGCCCGAGGCCTTGGCCGCGGTGATGATCTCGTTGACCTTCAGGCGCAGCTTGTCCTCGCCCTTGGCCACGCCGATGTAGTTCGGCGAGTCCTTCAGCAGCAGCTTGAACTCGGTGCTGACCTGCGGGTTCTTCGCCATGAAGTTGCCGGCCACCGACGCGCCCACGCCCATCAGTTGCACCTGGCCCGCGGCGTACGCCGAGACCGTGCCGTTCATGTCTTCGAAGCGCTTGATGTCGACGCCGGCCGGCGCGATCTTGCTGACTTCCTGGTCCTCCATCGCGCCGCGCGTCACGCCGACGGTCTTGCCCGCCAGATCGGCCGGCGTCTTCACGACGAGTGCCTTCGGCCCGAAGACGGCCTGGAAGAAGGGCGAGTAGGCGATCGTGAAATCGATGACCTTCTCGCGGTCCGGGTTCTTGCCCAGCGTCGAGATCACCAGGTCGGCCTTCTTGGTCTGCAGATATGGAATCCGGTTGGCGCTGGTCACCGGCACGAGCTCGACCTTGACGCCGAGCTTGGCGCCGATCAGCTCGGCCGTGTCGATGTCCAGGCCTTGCGGCTTCAGGTCGGTGCCGACATAGCCATAGGGCGCCGAATCGGTCGGGATCGCGACCACGAGCAGCTTCTTGGCCATGATGTCGTCCAGCGCCGTCTGGGCGAATGCGGTCTGGGCGAGCAGGGCAGGGGCGAACGCGAGTGCGCAGGCGATCTTCAGGAATGGGCGGGATGGCATGGACGGGTCTCCGGTAACTTTCTCAGTCAAGCGGAGTAGCAAGCCCCGTGCCGGTGCGCTGTCAGCTCACGGTGGCGTCGGCGGCAGCGGGGCGCGCAGGCGGATCAGCGTGCGCTGCAGGATCTTTGCATCGGAGCTGGCGCGGTGGCGCTGCAGGCGCATCTCGGTCGTCACCTGCTTCTTCACGACCTCCCAGTGCGCCGCCTCGCGCTCGGTCAGCAGCCCGCGCAGGTTGTCGAGCCGGAACGACGGCGTGAGGTCGGCGGCCTCGAACAGCACGTTGAGCCAGACGTAATCATGGGCCCAGCCGTCGCAATACAGCGTGAGCCCGCGCAGGCGCTCGTTCAGAAGCTCGGCGACTTCGCGCGCGTCGCGGCCGTGGGTGCGCGCCGTCTCCTGCGAGATGCGGTGCAGGCGCTCGGCCTCGGCGTCCCAGTGGGTCCAGCCCGGCGCCGGGCGGATCAGGCTGCAGTAGGTTTCGCCATCGGGCAGCACGAAGCCGATCTCGATCGGGTAGCTGCTGTGGCCGAAGCCGGAGGCCTCGATGTCCATGACCGCAGGCGCGTCGACAGCAACGGGCGGGGCGGTGACACTGGGCATGCGCCGAGCATAGTCTCCAACGCGACAGCGCGTTCCCCCAAGTTGAAGGGGGCGCTGTCATCATCGGTCGCGATCAGCCCGGTGCCCTCGGGTTCCCGCCGTAGAGGCCTTGGCCTCGCTGCGCTATACCTGCGAGCTGGCTGATCTTCTTCATCTCCGGAGCCCGATGTGAACCCGACCGCAGTACCTTTCCGCCCGCACCACAAGATCTGGCCCAAGCGCCTGCCGCGCGAACTCGTCGTGCCCGCGACCACGCTGTGGTTCAACCTCGAGTTCGCGGCGGCGCGCTTTCCGGACAAGGCCGCCTATCTCTTCTTTGGCGAACCGCTGAGCTTCGGCGCGCTGAAGCACCAGGCCGAAGCGGTGGCGGG
>Ga0307510_10000554_pt1 | contig 37517 bp, 46 predicted proteins | sample 12_EM_MG_FD_207224 | JGI IMG/M metagenome (GOLD analysis project Ga0307510, IMG submission 207224) | Populus trichocarpa ectomycorrhiza microbial communities from riparian zone in the Pacific Northwest, United States - 12_EM | ecosystem: Host-associated > Plants > Roots > Unclassified | place...
CAAAAATGGAGAAAAGAAGACAGGGAGCTTGTCATTCAAGTACTGACAAGAAAATCCGGCGGCGTGTGAGGAATTAATCCCATCATTCATCATGACCTCTTACACCTGCGAAATAGGTTCAGATGGGTGTATTGCCAGCTTCAATACCTCAGACACTGTTGCCGACAATCCATCCGGCGCACTCTCTATGAATTGCCAAACACGCTCGAAGAGGCATACGACCGCACGTTGGAAGACATTGGCAAGCACAACTGGGAATACACACACAGACTCTTGCAGTTTGTCGCAGCAGCTTCTTGCCCACTTCGTGTCGAGGAGCTTGTTGAGTTCCTCGCATTCGATTTCAACACAGATTCAACTCCCATACTCCGGGACGATTGGCGCAAGGAGGACCCAGCGCAGACGGTGCGGTCCACATGTTCTAGTCTGCTTTCCATCGTCAAAGTGGATGGATCGTCCGTCATCCAATTTGCGCATTTTTCGGTGAAGGAGTACCTGACCTCAAATCGCCTCGCGGGATCAAAGGAGACTATTTCCCGATTCCATGTTTCTATGACACTGGCACGTACGATCATTGCGCAAGCCTGTCTAGGTGTTATATTTCACATCGATGAAAAGATCACCAAGGACGAACTAGACAGGTTTCCTCTCGCCGTATATGCCGCGAAGAACTGGGTGGACTATGCCCGATTCCAGGATGTCTTACCAACCATCCAAGATGAGGTGAAACGTCTCTTTGACCCTAACAATCACCATGTTTCTGTCTGGGTCTGGCTTTACGATCCAGATCTCAAAGTCGGAGACTGCAGATCCAAACGCCCGTCACGGGCCAGGGCGACTCCCTTACATTATGCGGCATTTTGTGGCCTGAACGACATCGTCCAGCTTCTGATCGTCGAGCGATCCCAGAATGTCAACACCCTGGGCTTTGGTGAAGACATGACACCGCTGGGTGAAGCATCTTGAAAGGGATATACCAAAATTACTCAAGTCCTCCTCGAACATCGCGCGGATACGGAAATCACGGACAACAAGGGACGCAGCCCGTTGTATCGTGCGTCGGAAAACGGACATGTAGAAGTGGTTCGGGTGCTTCTAGATCACCATGCGGACATGAACTTCCAAGGCGGGGGTGACTATACTGCCTTGCATGCGGCATCGATGTCCGGACAAGTCGCTGTGGCTCGGGTGCTCCTAGTGAACAGCGCTGATGCAAATGCCAAGACAAAAGTCAACAAGACCCCCCTTCATTTTGCATGTAACGAGGGGGTTGCTCGTGTTCTTCTAGAGTACAACGCAGATCCGAATGCACGTGACAAAAGAGATCGGACTCCGTTGCATCGTGTACTGGAAGATGGAAGTGGGGAAGTCTCTTGGGTGCTTCTCGAGAGTGGGGTAGATCCGAATGCACAAGACAACTGGAACCGGACTCCATTACACGTGGCGTCCGAAGTGGGACACCTCGATGGCGTACGGCTGCTGCTTCAGCACAGCGCCGATATCCATGCACAGGACAACAATGACCTGACACCATTCCGGCCAGCGTCGATATCAGCATCAGTGTCGAAATTTCCCAGGAAATATCAGGACGTAATGCAGTTATTACTGGAGCATGGAGCAGAGGGTCATGGAGAAGAGGATTTGGAGGGTGCAATAGCTACATACTCAGAGCCCAGAGCGTTGTATTAGACCCCAGGTATCGTCGCAGTATTCATAGGCTGTATGTGACCTTGATATTGTGAAGTTAATTTCCGTAAACCTGGGATTCTAATCCCATAGAAATATCAGCACCGTACATGAATCTTCAACCCATCAGGCCATCGCCCAAAGCGAGCGATCACTCGACGAATAACAACCTGAAATATACATTGGACGTTGGGACTGATCCGGATAACCTTCACTTCTACCTTCTACTACACAGAAGCTTTCCTTCCTTTCATGCGTCAAATTGTTTGATCACGTAAAGCTCCAATACACAAGGCGTGATTGAGGGGATACGATCGCCAGTCACATGAGAAAAACCCACGGGCTGCATGTCACTGGCACATATATGGCCTTTTGTCCGCTCCGGAGGTATCCGGGGCCTGAAGCATTGTGGTTTAGGTGGACACACCTCCCGACGATCTAGGTGCAGGTTGACGAGAGGCATTGACATCGCGGGGACAACGTATGAATACATGAACACTGGCAGCCTCCCTGGTCGTTTCGAAGGTGGGTCTTCGTAATAGCGAATGGGCCCAAGTGCTGTCTCAAGACCCTGCTTGTATGACGCGACGGCGGCCAAGTATACGACGGTTGGTAGTTTTGCCGATCACTCAAAACACCATTCGACGAGACGCTCAGGCTCAGCTCGCTCGATTGGACTGACCCACTGTGGAATCCAGCTAGGGTAAACAATTCAATTGCTTTCATTTACCCACCTTCATGATGGATAGATACAGGATGCCATTACAACAGAAACACAACCACTACGGGGACTGTGGCGGCGCTAAATACCTCTTCCAACCCAAAAGGGAACATGACTAGCTTCGCGTAATTCGAGTGGCTCGGAGTGAAGGAAGCGCACATGAACCCGACAAATCAGGAGGAGCAAACGCTGTGAAACCATGGGTCCGCAGCCTTTGGGTTAGTTGATCATCGAAATGATTCTGAAGAGAAAGGTTATTGTATTGCGTAGCATCGGATGTAGTAGAGACGGGATGCTGAGGAGAGGTTGATATTGATTGTTGTGTCATATTGTTGGTTTCACTTGATGCTCAGGGTGCGGGTGGAGGGGCAATGAACGTACGAGGATGCGGAAAGCGGGAGCTAGTGTTGCTGTTCGCAGAGAGTTGTCAACGTGCGATGGCCCTGCCTCTGGGGCTAAATTTGATGACCCAGATGGTAGATGGTGGAGGAACACAGATCATGCTGGGCAGGGACTGAGAGGAACCAGCTGGAGTGGGATGATAAGAATTGATTGGGAGAGTATAATGAGGATAGGGATGAGAAAACGGTGAGGATTAGGATAGCAAGACCGAGCACTGTTTCGAGATTGAGTGGATGATGGACAAGTATTCAACGAGATGGCGCTTGGGTCGTTCGAGGCGGAGACGGGGAGGTGGCTGAGCGGGTGGAAGCTCAGAGCTCAGACGTCCGAATTGTGTGCTTGGGAGAACGCGCAAGGGGGGAGTTGTAGGGCCGGAGCCAAGAGGGCAAGCCCGGTCTGTGATGCTGGTGACGGCAGGGCGGCGGCGGCAGAGGAGGATGATGGGGCTGTTGGGATAATTTGGTGCGGGGCTGTTGTCGGGGAGGAGAGGTCCCCATTGGGAAGAGGGCCTTCAGAGCCACCAGATTCAAAGGTAGGACACAAGCGTCGGCAACCCATCAGTTCTTGGAGCATAAGTAGGAAGAACCGGACACACAACAGACTTCCTTATGGGCACACAGGAAGACTCACTCCTTCATAGAGAGAATATCGAATACACGCACAGTTTAGTTGCATGATACACTTGTGAGCAAGTTCCTATGTAGAGCCCATGCGAGAGTTTGGATCGTATTATTGTGCTGATGGGTAGATGATATCGCATCAATGTGCTTGTTATATAACACCAGGCAGGGTATGAGGTACATACAGCATTAATTGCAAGCCCAGTTCCAGGGCGGGATCCGAGAACTTGAGGAGATTGTCCTTGCTGTCAGACACGAGTAGGTCCATTGTCAGATGCCATCGAAGCACTTGGCGTTCCATCTGTGACCCGGAAGACGTGTTCCTCTCGACCTTCGGGGAAAGACCAGACATGCGCAGTAGAGTCGTCGCTTGCTGAGGCGAAGCACACGACGTTCGGCAAGAAACTGAGACTATGCATAGTTTCTTGATGTGCAGGCGAGTGCTGTGAGCTTGTTTATGTATTTGGCGATTCCAGACTCGTCTGCGGACGCGATGTGGGTGCCAGTGTAGTTGGAGGCCAGCGCACAGATAGCAGTATCATGCGCTTGTAAGATAGTTTCAAAGTTGAACGGCAACCAGTTCTAAGCCGTGAACTCCTCACTGGTGGAACCAGTCAGTATGCAGCATCTCTCTGTCATCCACTAGGTAGCGACACCAGGTGGGGAAAAAGACCGACGACACATCAGAGAAAATGACGAACTGTGACCGCATTGAAAGGGATCTTGGCACGCGACATGCGTGTGGTAGTCGAGATTGTTTACCACCATGATGGTTTCGTTCTTGGAAACTGATCTGTGTAAGGTGTACACGGATTTGCTTAAACATCAAAGGTTTGAGAATCATACAAGCTATCTGTTGCGCACCAGGGGAAGACCCGCGGTGAAGACGGAGTCAAAGGGATAAGGAGAACGACGTGGCGTACCTGTCCGTCAAGGACCCTCTGCATAATCGTCAAGCATTAACCTCCTGTCTATACACGGTTGGACTCATAGCCTTCTGTCAGATCTTTCGAGATAGTAAAGACAGCAGGTGGGGCTTAGCAGTTGTGTGAAAGAGCGAAGTGATGATGGCAAGCCACTCGAGTTGGAACGATAAAGTCCTTTGGAACTCAGAAGATGACGTGGAAGACAAGGCAACGTGACGCTTGAGCGCTTGAGCGGCCATTGAGGGGTCTTCAGAAGAGGTTGTGGTTATATCTGAGGACGGGAAAGACGACAATGGGCGAAAAAAAGAGAAGGCAAAGGGGAGGGGAGAGGACCTGACCAAGGTGGTTGTCTCTGGTGAGAAAATTGGATGGCGGTTTAGCGTTCCAACTCTGGCCGGAAACATGGAAATCAAACAGGTGAGGTTGAGGGTCAAGGCGAGCATCAGAATCAATCCCTTGGTGGGTCAGAAAACAGGACGTTGGATTGAGGATTTGTCCTTGTCGGAGGTCGCCTGAGAGGAATGGCCGGGGTATGGAGTGTGAAAGACGGAAGAGGCCAATATGACAACGGTGCATAGTATGACAATAGACGTTCAACGCATCAATGCACCAGCCTCAGGTCGACAAGGCGATCGCAGGTAAAACCGCCTAAACACGGATCATTGAGAGAACTTGGGTGAGTCCGGTTTCTCGGCAACTCCCGATTGACCACCGTTTCGGTCATGTTCCTCACGATTCATCCATGGGCCCATGGCACGTGTCCCCCTGTCGGTGGACCACGAAACGTCTTATATCCACCACCTGGAATTACTGACTTGGCCGTATTTGTCACCTTACTGGGTGTATTCAAACCGACGACCTTTCAACTCTGTGTACTTTGGTTCTATCTTCCGCTGTATTCCGAAAATTCAGGCGTCATGCTTGGGTCATGCGACTCATGCCACAATCATGTGTGCATGAGCGCCAAGTCTATGATAGCCTATTCCAACAAATCCCAGCGCTTCTGTGCCCGAAATACTTACAGGCACACCATGTGTCCCCGTGGGAAACTCTTATCGATGGAAACATGAGGCAGTACACTTCTCCTGCCCAGCTCGTAACCCTCTACCACAAAGTCCCGCCATCTATCTGCCATAATCCAACCAAGGGCTACATTCTGTTTCATCTCCTACATCTATTTGATTCCAGTTATGAGTCTCTCACCTTCCGCGTCCTTTCTGTTGTTGTACAATTCCGCATTGCAAGATTATACAACCCAGACGGGGACAAACTTAGTTGATCATCCGTTTGCCAAACAACTCGAGAAGTGCGAATCTGTCGATTCTATTTCATCTCTTCTTCAAGAAAATGTACAGAGATTCCGCAAATTTCGAGGAGAAGATGGAAAGATCATCAAATCACTCAAGTGTGCCGTCCATGTCCTCCACACTCTGTCTACCAGCACTGCCCTCGGTGAGAGTATCGGTCTAGTGCGTCCCAAGGCAGTTATCCTCATTTTATATCCCTGACGCGTATTCCATAGCCGTTTCCACCTGCAAAGGCGGTATTTGCTGCATTTGCAATCTTACTTGGGGTAAGTGTCGTTCTACAACTCTTATTCCTATATCCTTGTGACGTTCAAGTGCATTAGGCGGTCAAGGATATTAGTTCGAGCTATGATGCCCTTGTCGAGTTGTTTGAGTCCATTGAGAGATTCCTCAACAGACTTGATATTTACACAAGGATCCCTCTTACGCCAGCCATTACCGACATTGTCATAAAAATATTGGTGGAAGTTCTATCCACTCTTGCTATGGCAACGAGGCAGGTCAAGCAGGGGCGATTAAGTGAGTCTCATCCTTGCTGATGTGGCGCCTTTCCTGAATGGAATGCGGCACAGAGAAATTTGTAAAGAAAATTCTTGGAGAGAATGACATCAAGGCTGTCCTGCAGCGGCTAGACAGGCTCACTCTGGATGAGGCTCGGGCCACAGGAGCACAGACGCTCGAGGTTGTGTACGGCCTCGTCCAACACAGGCGGATTGTTTTGGATGGTGAGGAACTTTTACCTGCCATGTTTGTCGCATGTCGATGTATGATCATGTCTCTAGACCTAGACGACAAGGCATCAGCGGACAATATCAGGATGACTCTTGGTCAGTTTTTTGATGAGAATTAAACATTTACCTGACTTCCTGGTAGAACTGTTGCAGAAAATTTCGAGCGACCTCAACAAGTCAAAGCGTGAGTTATTCCTCGATGGCACCGCTACTGGCTATGAATGCTGACAGTTTGAGATGATGGTCTCGCAGGTGAAGAATTGCAGCAAAAAATTCAAAATTGGCTCTCTCCTCCTGATCCTTGGAAGAATCACAACACCGCACGCGAATCTCAACACACCGGAACCGCGACATGGTGGATCCATGGTGAAACCTTCTCAAACTGGAAACATTCTAGTCCAAGTTCACTCTTGTGGCTACATGGGAAGCGTCAGTGTTTGCGCAGTCATTATTTCCCCACAACTCATGATAGTTGCCGTTGCAGCGGGAGCAGGGAAGAGCATTCTCTGGTACAATCATGTCTTCGCGTTTTCCCTCCAGAAACTAATAAGTGCCATCGCCCAGTTCCTCAATCATCCAGGATATCCGCAGCATGTGCGAATTAGGCCTCGCATCACTTGCCTTCTTTTATTGCGACTTCAGAGAAGATCAAAAGAGGCACCGCCGCGGACTACTTTCCTCCCTCCTGGTCCAGCTTTGTCAACAATCTGATGCCTATTGCGATGCCCTCTCTGCATTATATTTGGCACACCGCCGTGGCTCGCAACATGCGAGCGATACTGAACTGGCCCAATGTCTGAAGCATTTACTTGCACTCCCAGAACAAGCCACAGCATATATTGTCATTGATGGCCTTGATGAATGTCCAATAACGACCGGATTACCGTCCCCCCGCAAAGAAGTCTTACGTTTTGTGGAGGAGCTTGTCAGATTGCATGTTGCGAGTATGCGGATTTGTGTCACGAGCAGACCCGAGGCCGACATTGAGCTTGTCCTCAACCCTTTGGCATTCTGTTCTGTGTCGTTGCACGGAGAGAACGGTCAAGTTCAGGACATCGAAGACTACATCAAATTCATCATTAGCACGGATGTTAAGATGAAAAAATGGAGAAAAGAAGACAAGGAGCTTGTAATTGAAGTACTCACGAGAAAGGCCAGCGGGATGTGAGGAATTACTCCCATCGTCCACCATGGTTTCCTGCTTACACTCGTAGAATAGGTTCAGATGGGTGGCCTGCCAGCTCCAATACCTCAGGCACTGTCTCCGACAACGCATCCGACGGGCTCTCGATGAATTACCAGACACGCTCAACAAGACATACGATCGCACGTTGGAAGAAATCGGCAAGCAAAACTGGGAATACGCACACCGGCTCTTCCAGTGTGTCGCAGCAGCTGCCCGCCCACTTCGCGTCGAGGAGCTCGCCGAGTTCCTCGCATTCGATTTCGACGCTGATTCAATCCCCACACTTCGGGAGGATTGGCGCGAGGAGGACCCAGCACACGCTGTGCGATTCACATGTTCCAGTCTGCTTGCCATTGTCGACGTGGATGGATCGTCTGTTATCCAATTTTCCCATTTTTCGGTGAAGGAGTACTTGACATCGAAGCGCCTTTCCGAATCAAAGGAAACTATTTCCCAATTCCATGTTTCAATGACACCGGCCCATACGAGCATCGCACAAGCCTGCCTAGGTGTTCTGCTACAGATTGATGAAAACGTCACCAAGGACGATCTGGAGAAGTTTCCTCTAGCTTCATATGCCGCCAAGCATTGGGCGGGCCACGCCCGATTCGAGGGTGTATCACCAAACATCGAAGATGGGATGAAACGTCTCTTTGACCCTAACAATCACCATTTTTCCGTCTGGGTCAGGATTTACCGTCCAGAACGGCCCGTGGGCATACGCTCTATATATGAACGCCCGCCGCACGTCAGGGCGACTCCCTTGCATTATGCGGGATGGCATGGCCTGTACGAGGTTGTCGAATTTCTGATCATCGAGCGATCCCAGAACGTAAACGCTCGGGGCTTTCGTCGCCAAGAGACTCCGCTGAGTGTGGCGTCTCGGCAGGGCTATTCTGAAGTTGCTCGAGTCCTCCTTGAACATGGCGCAGATACGGAAACCAGGGACAATGAAACCTTCAGCCCATTGGAATGGTCTTCGACAAATGGAGATGTGGAAGTGGTTCGGGTGCTTCTGGAGAACCACGCGGATGTGAACTTCTTCGACGAGAAAAACTGGACGGCCTTGCATTTGGCATCGAGATCGGGACATGTGGCGGTAGCCCGGGTTCTCCTCGGAAACGGCGCGGATGCAAGTGCCAAGACCAAGGATAGTGTGACTCCACTGCATTTGGCGCGTACCGAAGGGGTTACTCGAATTCTCCTCGAGTACGGCGCAGATCCGAACGCACGGGACAGCTTCAATCAGACTCCGTTGCATTATGCACTGGAAAGGAATTACGCGGAAGTCGCTCGCGTGCTTTTCGAGAATGGCGTAGATGCGAATGCAAGAGATGGCGAGAACCGAACTCCGTTACATGTGGCGTCCGGGTACGGACGTCTTGATTGCATACGATTGCTTCTCCAGCACAGCGCCGATATTCATGCGCGGGACGACGACGGTCGGACACCGTTCCGATATGCATCAGCATGGGGAACCCAAAGAGCAATGCAGTTATTACTGGAGCGTGGAGCGGAGGATGACAGGTAATAGCTTTGTACTCGGAGCCCGAGATATCGTCGCTGTATTCATACGCGGTATGTGACCTCGATAGTAAGATAAATCCAGTAAAACCAGGATTCCAATCTCATAGAAACGTCATTTCAACCAGAACCGGACGTGTATCTTCAACCCACCGCCCGGAGCGAGCAATCGCTCGACGAACAATGTCCTATACTCTCTGTTGGGACTGGTTCTGAAAATATTTATTTCCACCTTCTACTAAATAGGGGCTTCCCTTCCTTCAATCCCTAATGTCAAGACAAGGTTTCCAATGTCAATCACTCTTCGCACGCTCAGACTTTCACACATATAATCACCCGCGTATAGAACCCGGCCACCGCAGGGTCAGTTCCTATATTCACGGGTGATAAGAGTAGGTGAACTTACATGTTGAACAACTTCTCGACATGGTCCAGCGCCACGAGTTTATGGACTGAAATATCCTGTGGACCGTCTTGTCAATTAATGACTTGCGCAAGCTAAGGCTCAGTGGCAGGCTTGACATGAAATACTCACCGGCAATGCCCTATGAAATTATAAAAAGCAACACCATCATCAGTCCTGTTCCCTTTTTTTAAACACCACAGAGAATGGACATAGACGCACTATATCATCGTCTTCTGCGGCAGCGTTCGCCTTTCCCGTCTTTGGCGTCTTGTCTGAGCCACTCCTGCGTTGTTTCTCGATAAGCCGACCGAAAGGCCCGCAAGGAACCAGATGGGGATGGCATCGTCGGTCTCTGAGTCAACGAGGGTGTTTGGTGAGACTGGTATATCTTCCGAGCCCGAGGACGCACGGCGTGGTTGCTCGTGGTTCTGAGATCCCTACTCCTTGTCCGACTCATCCGACCGTCCCGCACTCTTGTCAGCACGCGTATCGAGCCGGAACGCATTTGAGGCGGGGCGGGATGGGCGCGGCGAGCGCGTGGAAGACTGAAGCCGATCGAGCCACGCGATCACGTTTTGTCGGTGTTGGCCGGCAGTAGGTGTTGCTTTGCGGTATTCCTCGATCGAGACAGGTGTGGAGAGGTACGGACTATGAATCTAGGGAGTGAGAGACGGGATGATATGATCAACAAAATGCGCATATACTTAGTTAGTAGGATGTGGGAAAGACGAGCCTGCTCGAGGAGGTAATCGATAAGATCATATTTCTGCCTCATCTGGGCGAGGAGGTACTCGCGTTTACTAAAGGGCGAGAATGGGCATTCGTCGCCATCAAGAGAAGTACAAGATGAAGTCGGGCGGGAAATAGCACGATCGAGCATTTTGGGGGAACGTGGAGAGGTGGGAGGAGGGACCAAGACACAGGAGGATATTCCGCAGAATAAGGCCTCCCAAATAAAATTGGACGCCACTGGGGGTGAGAGAGAGACGGCTCACTTTGGGGCACTACTGGGTTTTCGGCCTTCAACAATACAGTGGTGGTACGTGCCCGGTTTGCAGCTTGCAAATGTTCTCGCCAGGAGGAAAATGACATTTGGTCTAATGGAGCGCACAAGATTAGTGGTGCAAAGGGATATTCGGGCTTTTTGAGTTGGCGACACGAATTAGACAGGGCGTCAGGGCCACATGATTGAACTTGTTAACGGGAAGAACCCACCTTGCGACGCTTGAAATATGTGCACGCTCCGTGACTGTGTGTGTAGCGGGAAGTGCGGGGGACGAGGTAGAGTGTCAGTGTAAACCCGCGGTTACAAGTGGTCCGAGATGACATGTGTGAATGGGAGGGTGCCAGGGCAAGGATGTGGATGGATCACGGGGTAAAATTTGTTCGATGAGAACCCAAAAAGAGAAGAAAAAAAGGCAAAAAGAAAAAGAGTAGGTCCAGGCAACAGTAGCCGAAGAAACGTGAAGAATGAAGCGAAGGATGGTGTCAGCAAGGGTGTCAGTTCATTGGGAATTTTACAATATCAAACGGGGGCTACTCACACTCAGGCCGAGACAGGTCCGGACCAACGCCCGGGCTCAATAGGTCGTCGCCGTCACCACATTTGATTCGGCGCTTTGATGCTTACGCTTTGATTTAGCCTTTTTATCTTTTCGTCTTGGAGGTGCGATGACCGTGTCAACCGTGGTGAGGGTGTTGGACGGGCCGGTGCCGCCGGTAATGGCTGGCCCAATCGGATGAGATATGCCGCGCTAGGGCCACCGTGGCGAAGTGGTTCTGACGGTCGGGTAAACCGACTCGTGTTTGGGAGCTCGAGGGTTCAAACCTGGCTGCTGCCATCAGGGGGGTTTTAGTGGGTATTCCTTCTAAGGAAGGTGAGTCCCACACTACCGGCTGATCTTCGGAGAAGCAGGTGTGCGTAAATCGGCATTTCCCCCCGGAGGCCCTGACGGTGCACGCCGTTAAGGCTCCATGCCGTAGGTGGGGCCTGTTGCCGGGCACCCGGGGTGACGTAAGTCACTACTCGTGCCCACCTACAACTGCCGCCTATGGGTAAACCGTAGGACTTAAAGGAACAAGGCATTTCAAAAAAAAAAAAAAAAAAAGAGATATGCGGCACTGTCTGATGGTGGATTCAACGGAGGTCTCAAAGTTTCTTGACGAGCCGACAAATTTTTATTCACAAGACTGAGCGTCCATCCTACAAAATTCAAGCACAACAGTCGCCACTTTATGACGAGCTTGCGCCACTTGCTACTGCAACTCCTGGTTCTGTATTTTCTCTTATCTTTTCTTACAATTACTGCTGACGAAAAGTAGGGTACTTGTAAGATATAAAAAGGTGGCGCCACGGTAAGACCAAGAAAATGTATCTGCGTTGAATTTTCCCTCTCCTCCAAAAACTCCTTCGCGTGCTAAAACTCCCATGTGACCGAAGTGCTCTAAGTCACCCTTGCTTTCATCTCTCGCGCTCCCGTTGGAGCCGTCCTCGATTGACTCCCGGACCGTTAACCTTCTTCAGTGCCGACACCCAATCCTGGTGCGATGCATTCAGCTGATTGGGATTGGTGCTCATCATGCATCTCTAGGTTGGGATACTGGTTGATCAGGTCATTGATGTAAGCTTGATGTTCGGAGGTGGTGGGTTTGTGGGACCAGTGTTTGACGGCTGGGACCGGTCCTTGGTATGCGGTTATACGGGCTGAGTCACGCGCTGGGGTTGCAGACTTGGAGTTTGTGGTGGCTGATCATCGAATGGATTCTGATGCGCCAGGTGGTTGTATCGTAAAGCATTAGAGGTGGTGGAGAGGTAATGTTGCGGAACACATCATCGGCATCGATTGTGATGGCGTGTCGTTGTTGGTCGCGCTTGATGTCAGGGCAGTTGTCCGTGGTTGAGGGCTGATGAGCATAAGATGAGGATGCGGCAAGCGGGATCTGGTGTTGCTGTTCGTAGGAAGATGTCCACTCATGATAGTTCTGCGTCTGGCGCCGGACTTGAGCTTGATGGTCCGGATCATGAAAGGTGGGAGGAGCGCTGATTATGCCGCGCCAAATGAGCGGAACTAGATGGACTGAGATGGTTTAAATGACCTGAGAAATGATAGGGAGCAGAGGAACGACAGGATGGTGAGGGTTGGGATGGGAAAGGCCAAGAAGTGTTTTGAATTGAGAGGGAGCAGATGATGTGGAAGTATTAAACCAAGCAATGCCTCAGCGGTCCTCTGAGGGATCTCTGGAGGAAACACCGGCTGTGTCTAATTGAGGAAAGGGGCGTTGAGGGAAGGAAAGAAGAGAATGGGAAAGGGGGGATGGACCGACGGAGAGCAGTGCCTGCCTCCGAGGAAAGAGGAGGGCCGCGCTGGAGGTTGCCAGAGTCAGCCGAAGACACTGGAACTAGAAAAGGGAGGGTAGGTGAGGACAAACAGAAATTCCTAGTTGGGTCAGAAAACGAGACCGGTCGATGAATATTTCGACTATGTCAGGTTTGGAGGAGAGGCCACGCCGGAGGGTAAACCGGTAAAGTGTGATATGTATGGGAGAGGGGTCTTACAGTTGGGACAGTGGTCACAAGCAGAGCGTCGGTTTCCCTAATCGACAGGGAAGTGGCCACGGACATCGCAGGTAAACGCGGATCGTAGTGAGAATCTGACAAAGTTTGGAAATCGGGACGTGCCACGATCTTCGATCTTGTGGTTGATAACGGCACCATCGCATCCCTCTCATACAGCCTCATGCGCGCATCCCAGGTTTTGGTAGCGACCTCTTGAATAATTCCATACATCCAACTCATTTCAGTGCCTGAGGGGAATGACCAAGTCTCGCATAAAGCCGCCTTCTGGGGTACAGTGCTCTGGTAACATGTCATCATGTTGGGTGCCCTCAGTCCATGTACACCCTTCCACGGATGCTTTTATATCAGGACGCAATTGGACGTTCCTGTCTTCACCTATTAAATCCGTGTCCATTTCTACTCACTGACAATTGACCTTGTGCTTGCCTAGTTCGCAAATAGTCACAGGCCAGTAGGCTGCTTATTTTCCTCTCACCCGCTAACGCGGCCGTTTCCATTCATGTCAAACTTGGACAAGCAGATGACAAAAGGCTAGGGAACAGAAGCGGGCGGAATGCGCACCGATGTAGACAAATTCAATGGGTCAAAGTTCTCACAGGCAATCTGGGACAGCTGCCATGGCGTCTGTTGATGCAGCACTGGGTCACTTGTCAGGTGCGGTGAGCCGCTTTCCAAGTCGGAAATTATGGTAACATGGCATGGCTGGGGTACTGAATCGCCACCACATGTCCTACACCGGCTCCTACAGTTCCTGCGATAATTCTCCGTCCTGCTGTGAAATCTCAACAACCTGAGAGAAATCAGGACACTGGTCCTTTGAGGGGGAGATGAGGAGGTGGCCGAGCGGGTGGAAGCTCAGTGCTCAGACAATCAAGTCAGGTGCTTTGGAGAGCATCACACGAGGGGGTAGTTGTGGGGCCGCAGCTGAGAGGGCAGGCCCGGCCTGTGATGCTGGTGAGGTGGCAGTGCCGATGGTGGTGGAGGGTGGTGGGCCTGTTGGAATAATTGGCACGGGCCGGTGTCGGGGAGGGGAGGTCCCAGTAGGGGAGGGACTTCGGAGCCACCAGATACGAAGATAGGACACAAGAGTCGACAGCCCGTCAGTTCTTGGAGAATAAAGAGGAAGAAGTGGACACACACCAGACTTTACGGCCACGCAGGAGGACCCACTCCTTCACAGGGAGAATATCGAACGTCTGCAGTTTGGTCGCGTGATACACTTGTGAGCAGGTTCCCATGTGGAGCCCATGCGAGGGTTTGAATCATATTTTTGTGTCAATGGCTAGAGGATTTCGCATCCATGTGTTTGTTATATGTCACTAGGCAGAATATAAGGCACATACAGCATCGTGAGCCCGATTCCAGGGCGGGATCCAAGAACTTGATGAGGTTGTCCTTGCTGTCGGACATGAGCAGGCCCATCGTCGGATGCCACTCGACGCATTTGACGTCCAATCCGTGACCCAGAAGGACATGTTCCTCTCGACCCTCGGGGAAAGACCTGACACGCACAGTAGAGTCGTCACTAGCTGGGGCAAATCGTGCATCGTTTGGCAAGAAACTGAGACCACGCATGGCTTCTTGATGCGCGGGTGATCCCATGAGGTTGTTTGTGTATTGATGATGCCCGATTCGTCTGCGGACACGATGTGGGTGCCGGTGCGGTTGGAGGCCAGCGCACAGATGGCAGTATCCTATGCTCATAAGATGGTTTCAAAGTTGAACGTCAACCAGTTCCAAGCCGTGAACTCCCCACTTGTTGAACTGGTCAGTACATGGCGTCTCTCTGTCATCCACTAGGTAGCGGTATCAGTTGAGGAAAAAGACTGACGACATATCAGCGAAAATGACGAACCGTGACCGCATTGACGGGGGTTCTTGGCGCGTGTTATGCGTGTGGCTGTCAAGGTTGTTTACCGCCATGATGTTATCGCTCTCGGACACTGACCGGTGTAAGGTGTGTACTGATATTCCTAAACATCAAAGGGTTGAGAATCATACAAGCGATCAGTGGCGCATCAGGGGAGGATGCCCGATGAGGACGGTGTCAAAGGGATAAGGAGAACGATGTGGCGTACCTATCTGTCAAGGACCCTTTGGATACTCATCAAGCATTACTCCCTGTCTATGCATAGTCCGGTCCCACAGCCTTATATTGGATTTTAGAGACGGTAAATGACAGTAGGTGGGGCTTGGTAGTTGTGTGAAAGAGCAAATTGATGATGGCAAGCCACTCGGGTTGGAACGGTAACGTCCTTTCTAACTGAGAAGAGGATGTGGAAGACGAGGTGACGCGACGCTTGAGCGGTCCGTCAAGGGTTGTCAGAAGAGGACGTGGTTGCATCTGGGATTCTGGGGATGGGAAGAACAATAATGGGAGCAAAGAAGAGAAGGTGGGGGGGAAGAGCTTACAGAGAGTTGCCTGTCTCCGATGAGAGAAGCGGAAGGCGGTTCAGTGTGGCAACACTTCCCGGGAGGATGTAAACTAAACGGGTAAGGTTGAGGGTCAAGGCGTGCCTAGTGGATCGGTGAATTGAGATTTTGTCCTTGTCAGAGGTCGCGCAAGAGGAATCGCCGGGGTATGGAGTGTGAACGACGGAAGGGTGTCGCACCCATGAGGCCAATATGACAAGGGTACTGTACACATTATGACAACAGACGTTCAACGCATCAGCCTCAGGTAACAGGTTCGAGGCGATCGCGGGTAAAACCACTTAAACGCGGATCGTAGAGAAGATGGGATTCTTCAGAAGGGAATTGTGATATTCGGTTTCTCGGCAACTCCCGATGAACCACCGTTGAGAGGTGCGCAATTGTAGCAGGTGCGCAATTGTAGCGGACCATGACAGGTAGAGTCACGTCCCATAAAAGGAGCGTTTCCGGAAGTTTGGTTTTCACTGCGACAGCTGTCAGACTACTGTCAGAATTTCGTACTCAGCAGAATAAAACGATCTCGGAAAATTTAATGTAAGAAAAACAAACATAAAACACGTGCCGCTAAGGCACGTTATTGTTGAGTTGAGTGGGGGAGGCCCAGGGATGAATGGACGCGTGCGAGGGCATTTCCGGGCATTATTTCAGCCTGGAAAGTGATTTTTGGGGAGGTCCCCACATGTGCAAGCCTTGAATTGGCAGAGGAAGGGGGCATGGACGCAGGCCCGGTGGAAGTGGCTGAAAGTTGCGAAAACGCACCTGCAGGTGCAGCACTTGAGGGGGGATGTGCAGCTGGGGCCACTGCGGACGGATTTGTGCAAGTGGAAAGGCATGTAGTGGGGTTGGCCGGTGCAGCGGAAGGGGACGCGCGGTTGGGGGTGAGCACAGAGGAGCGAATGCGCATGATGCCAGGTGCCTGGCGGTGCCCAGCCCTTCCACCTTCTCAATGAAATATCAACTTGTACAATATTTGGTGTCCGCGTCACGTGTCCTGACAATCGGACTGCTTCGTGCCGCTGATATTATTAATTTTTGCAGCAAAAAAAACTTGCACTACCATGGAATCAAACCAATGACCCGCCCCACCGGGACATGAAACCACAGAGATAACAACCACTGCACCACTTTTCCCTATCACTAATATTCCACTTATAATATATGACTAGCTTTTACAAATAAGGAACCCTTCCTCTGCCAGTTCAGGGGTGCACATGTGAAAACAACAGCGCTTTCCGGGCCTAAATAATGCCCAGAAACACCCTTGCGCTCGGTTATTCTCTGGGCCTTCCCCCACTTGACTCAGCAAGCAATAATGTGCACGTGTTTTATGTTTGTTTTTCTTACATTAAATTTTCCGAGATCGTTTTATTCTGCTGAGTACAAAATTCTGACAGTAGTCTGACAGCTGTCGCAGTGAAAACCAAACTTCCGGAAATGCTCCTTTTATGGGACGTGACTCTACCTGTCACGGTCCGCTACAATTGCGCACCTACCATTGAGATGTTGAGGTCACACTTTCCCCACGATTCCATGAATGGCCATGGCAAGGGGGTCCTGGGCCGGGATTCCGGGACTGGGGGATGGGTAGTTAGTTCGACCCCCAGCCACAGTATGAAAAAAAATGACCCCCTCAAAATTTAAAAATCTGAGATCTAATGTGCTGGTTATGGTCAAAACCATTGCTTTTCTGTTCGGGCACACAGTCTCTGAGTGCACGCACATTGTTGATCATTAAGCGCCCAGCATTATTGTGAGGTGGCCTTGGATTCGGCCATTTCCAACTACATGACAGCCTCTGCGCACTCTCTGTGCCTGCCAGTGCCACTCGACATGTCAATGATACCTTCACATGCTTGGCTCGTCCCCTCACCTCTCTGTTTCCATTGCCTTCCAATCGATGCCCTTTTCCTTGTGCTTTCCATATCTCGCCTCAAATCTCACTACTGACAATATTCGATCACCAAGAGCCACCAGTACAACAGTCATGCACAGCCTCAAGGACGGTGAAATAGGCCCAAGCACCACGGCTTTGTCGGATGGGATCGTAGGCTATTGATTTCCATGCTCTTTCGTACATTTATCACTTGTTTTTTCTATCAGAACACCTGCTCGCTTTCTCCTTTTACCTTAGTACTCCCTTATCTGACCTTGTGCCTGCTGTCATGCCCCCAAAACCAAACATCGTCAGCAAGACCAACTCTTTCTACCTTCCTTTTACATTCTGCAATCTCTCACTATTGTCGTAGCATACTTGTCCCTTAATCGCATCAGCACAATGTATAAAAACCTGTTGCCCAGCCTTGCTGAGAAGCAGGCAACTGTGGCCCAAGATCCCCCTTCCTTCTTGTGTGTATGCCAGGCGACCGAGCCCCTTTCCTCTCCTTTCCTTCTTGCTTGAATATGACCCCTAGCGGACGTGTGATCACTACTTGCCATCTGTCCCTCATTTGTCCCCACGGCGCGCTCTCAGACTCTCAGGAACGCAGCTTGGATCTTATTGTATCCTTCCTCCATCCTCTTGTTCTTGAACTCATGCGGCAGTTGAGCGATTAACAACCGCCAATCCGCCAGCCTCTCATTTCATTTCATTTCATTTCATCTTATCCTTCCTTTTGAACTCATGCGCGGACCATCGGTCTGCGATACATGGTTATTAAGCGCAGCCTCAACTGGCCACTCTGGGAGGCCTCTGCAGAGGAATCAGCCACACACAAGGCATGCCCAGTCATGCAAGGATCCAATCACACCGGCAGCATCGACATCAACGATCCTGAGCAGTCAGACCATGGAAGACGCACCATCCATCCATTGCAGCTGGTGTACATCAACGCCACCTTCCCTTGCCACCAACTCACCAGCTTCAAGTTATTCTCAATGCCGATGGACCTGGTGGTCCCTCTTTCCACCGATCACACACCAGCCAGCGCAGCAGAGACCTGCATCACATGTGATATGCCCCGTTGCAAGGCTGTCTGTTACGCTCCTGGGCACTTGGCCCACATTTTTCTTTCTTTCTTGTCCGTTATGTACTTATATGATCACATGATCTCGACTCACATGACCGCTTACCTGTACAACAGAGCCACCTTGTCAGGAACTCCATTGTTCCCTCCTTTTGTATGTTCTCTATTGTTCTCTCCTTATGGTAGTCTGTGACCACCATTGTTCGTGACCCCATTGTTCTGTGACGCTTATTGTCTGTGACTCCATTGTTCTCTACTTTTGTACGCTTAGTCAGGTAGCTGCCCTTTTGTATATAAGCTGGACTTATATCCTAGAGTTGGGCCTTAAGCCTGACTTAGTTTGCAATCTATTGTGTTCTCTGTCCTTGTTGCTTGAACCAATTCTTTCTCTTTTTCACTTCTTTGGAATTATCTTCAAGTCCTTGAAGATATTCCCCATTCCTCTTTATTATCACCTAGACATTGGTCTTAGCAACCTTCTCGCTTTTATCACCTTCCAAAGCACTTCAGGTTACTAAGGGAATTACAACCCTTGTGACTTCGTCACTGCTGCATATCTCACCTTTGCGCACGTCGCGCCTTAAGGTTCAATAGGCCTTAACATAAGTCAGGCTTTCCTCGAACGTCCTTGAAACATAGGACAACACCAGTTACACCCTGGCGGCAGTAGTACTCATCGGAACTCTTGAACAAAACAAGAGAGTTCACAGGAGACAACAAGACGATCTCCCAGCACACATCAAAGGACAAGCATACTTCAAAAACCATGGAACCAGACATAAAGACACCGGATACTATGTCGATCTCCCAAAGAAATCACATGGAGTTGTTGAATTCGTCAAAGTAGAAGACGAAGACTTTTGGGTAAAAATCCTCTGGAAAGATAACCAGTGGTATACAAACCAAGGAGGAATACTCCATACCTCACAACTCAGTTTTTGGAAAGAAACAGACCCTCAGCACCCACATTACGTCAACCCAACACACTATAGCCCAACACTCCACACTGCTGTCGAGCAATCACCAGATGAAGAAATACTTGCAGGAGGAATTCACCACATCGCAACCCTCCAAGGAAGTAACCCATTTACAGAACAAACCCTTATTCTTCCTCAAATTGAAACAGCAGTCCAACAAGGCATCACTATCCCTCTTGACACTGTCCCAATTGCCGCTGTTCAACCCCAGTTATTCATCCAAACCACAATGGCAGCACAACAAGAAGAAATTAATGTCGCTACTGGACAAAGTGAACAGGAAGCACAAAGGATCAACATCATCACTAGTCCTGCCAATGGTGCTCTTAAAGGGAACCCACCACCCATCTTCAATGGAGACAGGAGCACAACCAGAAAGTTTATCAATAACTTTGACCTCTGGAAAGCAATTAACCGACACAATGACACCATGAAGAAACCCTTTTCCAGGGTCATCACCCTCCTTACCTACATGGACGGTTCCCTGGTAGATGCCTGGAAGGAGGAACAAATGCACAAACTCCAGGAAGCGATAGATGATGGAACTCAGGAAACAGACGAAGACCTCTGGGATAGCTTCATAGAAAGGTTCAAAACAGCCTTCACCAATCAAAACCAAAAGGAGGAAGCCTATCAGAAACTATGCAAACTCAAGCAAGGAGAAAGCCTCAACGACTTTTTCGCTAAATTTAAGCAACTTGCTCATGAAGCAGGAGTTCCCCTAGACGACAAAGGAACTGTAGAAACCCTCAAACATGCCATGAATGAACCACTTACTAGAGCGGTTATACAATCCCCTGATTTCAACCCAAACGCAGAAGTCCCATGGACTTTTAAAAAATGGGAAGACCAGGCTAGAATGTCCCACCAGAAGTGGCTAGCCGCCTCTCAATACAGTCAGCAAAAACGAGGACTGGGGCGGACGGGGGCTCCTTGAACCGCGACCACCACCAGGCGCGGTTTTCCCATGGTTGAAACCGGGGCACGGAGTGGTGAAGGCTGCATGCACCAATGCCCCCAGGTACCCCAGAGAAACAACCTTGTAACGAATCACACCAACAGTAACCAAAGATGTGTAAAAAACATAGAAATAGTTAGAAAACATCAGAAACGTTGTCAAGCCAAGACTCATGAGATACCCGAACACCACCCAACGTGGGTTTCCCACGGTTGAAACCGGGGCAGGGAGTGACAAAGGCTGCATGCAGCAATGCCTCTGGGTACCCCAGAGAACAACCTTGTGATGAATCACACCAACAGTAACCAAAGATATAAAATGTCCAAAGTGTCGCCCACCCAAGACTCATGAGATACCCAACCACCACCAGACACAGGTTTCCCACAATTGAAACTGGGGTAAGGAGCGGCAAAACATCACATGCAACAACGCCCCCGTGTATCCCAGTGAACAACCCTGTAACGAATCACACCAATAGTAACCAAAGACATGTAAAACATATAGAAAGACATAAAACACCCAATACATCATCCACCCAAAACTCATAAGATATCCCATACACCATAAGGACACAAACCAATGCATCACACAAACCACTCTGAACAATGAACCCAACACTACTCAACATCCCACAGACAGAATGAACACCTGTGAAAGGAAATAGGCCGACAGATAAAAGACCATAAAGCACCACAGGAAATAAAGAAAACAACCATCTCCAACTCACCTGCAAAGCCATAAAAATGAGTAACCAGAAACAATGAAACTGCTGCATGACAGTGTCCAGGGCAATGAGGAAGGCGACATGCTGGTGAAATAAGGAGCGGACAAAAGAACTCCAGACTTGCTGAACTTGGAGATCCCTAAGGAATTCAATGTCCAGGGTGCGAAGCTGTTGACCTTAATGAAAGTGACCACAAATAGAGGAATCATAGAAAGGAAACAACCCAAGGCAAGGAACACTTCCGAAAAAAAAAAAAAAGTCACTCATAGGACATAGTCGAAAAACTGGACAAGTGAGTTGTAAAATGCAACGACATCCCCGGAGCATGCCCAGACAGACTATACGGAAACATGGAGAAATGGAGTAACGCAAACACCTCCTCGACTGCCCGGACAGGCCTAGGAGAAACCATCAGCAATGAGAAAATAAGACTACCCACCAATGCCTGATCCAACTTCTCTGAATCCCGACGTGGCTGCACCAGCCTACTACTGGACAGACCAAGGGGAAGCAGCCAACAAAGACAGCAAACAAGTAATCTGGACAGACTGAGAAGACATAACCAGCGATAACAGAAAGAGCGACACACTGCAATCAGCGACGAAACAAAAAGATAACCCACCTCAGGCCAACCAGGCTCTTCCAAATCATTCTATCTGAATCAGCTTACTTGATCTGGGTATTGAGATGTGAAAAGGTCATACAAGAGAAAGGGTTCTCTGAAAGAGAGATAAGAGTGAGATGGTACCGTGCGATCAACGAAAGGCTCACCATTGATAAGGTCACTGTGACAAAAATTAAACGAAACCACAAATTCACAAGAACAGTGATAGCAACCTGGGAACTGGCATTGAAAAAAGAAAAGGAAATCCCAGCAAACTGGATACAGTGTGGTGAGGTTTTAGTGGGTAGGACTGTATGATGGGCCCACCTGTTAGGAGGGTCACATCGTGCTTTGAGCCCCACACTACCCCTAACCCAGGGGTGTGTGTAAATGCATTTTTTTCCTCACAACCGGACCTTGGTCTGGCTATAGCGCGATAGGCGGGGCTGGTCTATCCTCCTGCCACCTATCACTTATTGTTGAAATAATTTCTATTGAGTGCAAACAAAATAGACATTATACAACAATAAAACGCAATAAAAAAAAAAAAAAAAAAAAAAAAAAACAAGGACTGTACAAAGCCTTTGGACTGAAGCCAAACCAAGGGAAAAGCAACCAGTACGGAAGAAACAGAACTTCTGGACCATGCACCACCTCCCAAGGAGGATATGCCATGGACGTCGACGCCAATAGAATGGGACAAACCCATTCCAACGCCAAAAAGCAGCAACTTATGAATGAAAACAAATGTTTCTATTGCAAAATCCAAGGACATCAAGCTCGTGTCTGTCACAAGAAAATAGCAGACCGCACCAAAAGTGGCAGAACCGCTAAAAGCGACAACCCTACTGTTAGGAACCAGGACCCCATTGATATGACCCCAGACGACATCTCTGGTTTCTTGAAAGACCACATGGGCTTGCTTGATGAAGGTACCAAGCTGAGCATCATCGAATCCCTTATGCCGAAGGATTTTCCTCAAGCCCAAAACTAGCTGCCATAGTTAGGGCATTCTGCCTCGATAGTGTTTTTGTAAATCGCTCAAATTCTGTGCAAATAAAAGTTGCGTTTTCACACTATCAAGGGAAGGCAGAAGAAACAGTCCTACTTGACACTGGGGCAACTGAAAATTTCATCAACCATACAACTGTCATTAAACTACGCTTAGGAATGAAGAAACTCCCCTATCCCCGCCCAGTATTCAATGTCGATGGAACCCTTAACCGCCATGGAACAATTACTCACGCCTGTGACTTACTTGTTACTAAAGGCAACAAAAGGGAACGTCAAAGATTCTTTGTCACTAATCTAGGATGGGATCGACTTCTCTTTGGCTATCCATGGTTTAAAGCTTTTAAACCAGAAATCAATTGGGAAAAGGGAACACTCTTAGGCCCAAAAGTTCAAATGGAAACTCTACTATTTGGAACTCTCCAACGAGCAAAAACATGGGTCAAAAGCAAAATACCAGTTAATGAAGACCTTATCCTTGAAGCACAGCAAACTAGGTGCAATCCATAGTTGGGAGTAACCCCTTTAGAAATAAAGGGAGGCCCAGTGGAAGTCAATCGCACCCATACAGCGGTAGAAATGGCCCATAAGTATGCAACGGAACATGGGAAGGAGGAAATCACCCTCCCAGAAAAATTCAAACGTCATACAGCATTATTCTCAGATGAAGAAGCGAACAACTTTCCACCAACTTGTGGTGAAGGAGACCATAAAATCGTACTAATGGACACCGCACTCACTCGCTTCAACTGCAAAGTTTATCCACTTTCAAGGGATGAGCAAAAAGCAGAGGATCAATTCATCAATGAAAACTTGGCCAAAGGATATATCATACCATCGGACTCCCCCTACGGTTTTTCAACCTTTATGGTTCCTAAAAAGGACTCTAAAGAGAAATGGTACATTATTGATTACCGACCCCTCAATGCGGTCACCAGGAAAGATGTCACCCCACTCCCTAACCTTAAACAATGCATTGAAAACCTACAGGGAATGGAATTATTCAGTAAATTTGACATCCGCTGGGGCTATAATAACATCCGGATACGTGAAGGGGACCAATGGAAAGCTGCTTTCAAAACCTGTCAAGGACTATTTGAACCAAAAGTAATGTTCTTTGGCATGAGCAACTCACCAGCAAGTTTTCAACGCTTTATGAATGGTATTCTTGAAGAGTTGTACGAATACTTTGAGAAGAAAGGTATACTTGAAATACGGCACATACTCCAAAACTACATGGATGATTGTGGAATAGGAACCCTACTCAAAGACTTCAACCTTCACATTGACATTATCCACTTCCTATTCGACCTCCTCACGCGCCATGGTCTACATCTCAAATTATTGAAATCTGTCTTTATGCAGCCACAAATGGACTTCTTGGGTGTCCGAATATCAAAAGACAGAGCCACAGTTGACCCAGCTAAAGTTGCAGGACTCAGAGACTACCCACAAGAACTCAAAGACAAGCGACAAGTCCATGGTTTCCTAGGAATCTCTGGATATCACCGCATGTTCTGCCCCAATTTCAGTATCATCGCCATACCACTCACAAAACTCACTGGAAAAGACGTACCTTTCGAATGGGGGCCCCAACAAAAGGAGGCTCAAAACAAACTTATCGACATGATTACCCATGCACCAGTACTCGCTCGACCAGACCCAGACCGACAATTCGAACTCGAAACAGATGCATCACAAATTGGAACAGGTGCCATATTATACCAGTGGGATCCTCCCATTACAAAACCAGACGGCACCCAAAAACCAGGACCAAGATGACCAATTGGTTTTCATTCCCAGAAATTCACCCAAACTGAACAAAACTACCCCATCTACGACCGAGAATTCCTGGGAGTTATGTGCAGACTACGCTGCTGGTCTCATCTCCTCAAAGGGACAACTATACCTGTTCTAGTTTTCACTGATCATGCCAACCTCCATTACTACTGGGAACCTAGAAAAATAGGCCCTCGCATTGCTGGATACTTACCAGAAAGGGAACAGTACAACATCATTTTGGAATACAAACCTGGCGCCACTAACCACGCGGATGCATTATCCAGAAGACCTGACTACAAGGGACCCAACCCAATTAATGACGATGTCACTGTATGGCCGGACCACTACTTCTGCAACAATCACACCTCAATTTGAGTGTTCAACATGGACAGTATTGGTGACAACTTGGACAGTCGCATCAAATTAGCTCAATACAAAGAACAACCGCTACTCAAGAAATGGGCACCAACACATAACCTCTCCCTATTGGACGGCACACATTGGTATCACAGGACCGCCCTAGTTGTCGTGGCAGACAATGCTCTTAGGAGGGGAGTAATTTCCCTTTTTCATGACCATGTGACTGCCAGTCACGCCGGGATTACCAAGACACTTCAACTAATCACCCTGTACTACTGGTGGCCCAACCTGAAAACCTTCGTCACTGAATACATCAAAGGATGCGCTACATGCCAAATGACCAAAGTCAACACCCATCCTATGTCATGGTCAGACCACCGTGTCAGGTCGAGTTTGGGGATCTTGGGGTTCGGGGATCTCGGACGAGATTAGGAAGATGGATTTTGAAGAGGGGTCATTCCCAGAAGGGAAATCGGTCACGTGAGTCGTCACGTGACAGTGAGGGTGACAAGTGGAGATTACACAAGTCAGACGTGACTTGGAATTGAGCGAGACACTAGCACATGATCTCAAGACGTAGAGAGTCAAAGGCAATTAGCAGCGAAGCTGACTAATGCAAGGAGAGGTTTGTTCGATGGAAGCTGCACGCATTCAAGTGAGAAGAGACTAGTCAATAGTCTGATTGCACAAATAGAATGAGCTTAAGAAAGCCGTTCTATGCTACGAAGTACAGTACTTATACAAGTACAGGCGGAAGCTACTAGAAAGCAAGAGAAGACTATGGAAGGCAATAGAAGAAGATGGAAGCATGTGGAATCATATGGAAGTCTCTAGAAAATGCGAGAACAGTCCATAGGTAACTTAGTAAGCGATGGGCAAAGCGGCCCGGAGTCACGGACAGAAGCGGAACAAGAACGACGAAATAGGAAGGTGAAAATGAGGTAAGCAGGGCAGTCTGTGACATTACCCCCTTGTTAACATCCTTTAGACGTCAACGCAATTGTCAATGGCGGCACAGTACCCACGTTCAAAGTTAGGATGCGTGGGGTAGACCTTACAGTCTCTGTACTCCAGGCACATGGCATGGGGATCCTTACAGTCGACGCCGGTGTGTCCTCGCCTAGAGCAGTGGCGACAAAGGCCTATGCAGAAGCAGTCATTGATGGTGTGACTGACCTTGCCACACCACATGCACTCCTTGGGGTGGCGAGCGCGTTCTTCAGTAACCTGGTTGCGAACAGAGGCGCGGATCTTCTTGACCCGCGCGGTAGAGAAGGAGGAAGCGATGTGGAGGGACGAGTCGATGTGGTGTTGGAGGCGTCCAAGGGCGTTGGCCCCAGTGAGTCGGGCTGAGCTTCGGTACAGCGCCTGTCGTTCCACCTCGAGTGACTCATGCAGTTGGCCCATCCTTTCAGCCAGGTGGTCGCAGGCCTTCTTATGGGACCGGAAATGTTGGACTTCTCCGGCCAGCGTGGGGTCGTCTTCGTGAAGGACAGCCCAGTCGACACCCCTAGTCAGCTCTAAGTCAGGGTGAAAGAATAGCTCATTGCGTGGCGACAACAGAGAGGCGCGAGATGACTGGGGGGCGGCATGGAGGGGACAAGAATGGACAGTGCAGTAATGCCCATTTGTGGCTAGGAGTTCGGGGAAAGGGTTGCGGAGGTCATAACGGATAAACGGGGCGATGACATCCTTGTCACCTAGCGGGATGACAAAGAGGTGGCGAGTTCCCATGGTGTCGAAGTTGTCCTGCCAGCCCGGACCGGGGTGAGTACTGGGCTGAGGGTTAGGAGGGGATGGCGCTTGATTTTCTTTGTCCTCTAGCAACTCCTTGATTGTTGCGTCTTGATCCGAAACTTGTCAGTACAAGACCATCACCAGTTCCTCGTAGTCCGTCGTATCCCCTAGAGGATGGGACACCTGACAGATTGGCGTTATGTCAGCAAGAGGGATCCGAGGGTCTGAGTGGCGAAGTTGAGGAAGGCATTGACCACTCTGTTCCCAGTCCTCCTCGGTCTCAAATTGTTCTCCCTCTGCCATGACAACGATCATGGACGAATCAGTGGGTGAAGACGGAGAGGTGGATGGTGGCTTGGAGGGGAAGGTAGGGTCATTATACTCAGCTAGCTCTGATCCTGGGTATGGTCCGACAGGGGATCCTGGGAGGAATGGTGGAGATGGAGCTGGTGGGACAAAGACTGGGGACGAGGCACAAGGGGGAGGGATGTCAATGGGCAGGAGCAAGCGGTTGTCAGGGAAGCGGCTGCGGACTTCTTCGATGTCTACTCCGAGTATGGTCAAGACGTGTTCAAGCATCATTTGATGAGGCCAGGCTGCCTCGGAGTTGGTGGGACTGTCAGGAGGGGGAGAAGTGACGACGTAGGGAGTGCCGCCTGCAGATTCTTGAGTAGGCGACAGGGAGCGAGAGGGTACGAAGATAGCGGAGTTGGCGTCAGTCATGTCTTCGAATTGTTGTTGAAAGATTTGGGTAAGGTTGTCGGCGAAAGTTGGACTGGTGCGGTGAATACTGAACAAACGTTGTTGAAAGTGATCATCGTAACCGTAGAAGATTGTAAAAGGAGAAGCCAGTGTGGAAACTGTGGGGGATGAGGGCAGTTTGGGGGTTTCGATGGGTGTCTTTATACAGTTGGTTGTCCAGCCATAGCGGAGTTGGTTAGATAGAAATCTGCTAGTAAATCTGGGGCGTTGAGGTCCTTGTGATCGATCTATTGGTCATCAGAATGAGGGTACCCTTTCCAATGCACAAGGTACTGAAGTTTACGTTTCTTGCTGAAGCGCCGTGCGTCTAGAATGTTCTCGATCTTGTATTCTTCTTCGCTATCGATGATCGGAGGGGGGCGCGTATAAGGCGTGCCATATTGCTCCGTCTCCTTATATGGAAGGAGGAGGTCCGTGTGAAACACGTTGTGAATTTTCATCGATGCAGGGAGGTCAAGCCGCATTGCGACAGGGCTTATCTTTTGAGAGACCTTAAAGGGGCCATATCGCTTTGGGGAAAGTTTGTGATTACCAGCGATAGAGAGATTGCGACCTTCTAGCCAGACTTGGTCACCTTCTTTAATCTCCGTCAGCTTCTTGTTATCCTTGCAGTTTTGTACATTTTGCAGAAGCTTCTGGGCCGACTGTCTAGACTCATCCAGGAGGCGAAGATGTGTTTCCGCAGCAGGCACAGGTCCTTCTAAGTGTTTCAGAATCACCTGTGGTTTAATTCCGATCAGCAGTTCGTGAGGGGATTTGCGTGCTACGTCGTGTTTCCACGAGTTATGTGCAAACTCCGCGATCAGGAGGAGTTGGCTCCACACTGAGGGTTTTCCTGAGGTCCAAGGTCGTAGATACTGTTCGATCCAAGCATTCATACATTCTGTCTGTCTGTCGGTACGAGGATGGAAGGCTGTGGATAGATTCTGTTGAATCCCTAGGGCTTTACACATCTCTTTTGCGAATGCAGAGGTAAACTGGGGGTCACGGTCCGAGATGATCCATTTGGGAAGTCCAAACCAGGGCATGAGGTGTTTCAGATACTCAAGTGCAACCCCTGTTCCATCAATGGTTTTAGTGCATGGGATGAATTTAGCTGCTTTGGAACATCCTTGATCGACAATCATGAGGATGGAGTCAAAGCCTTGTGATTTGGGAAGGTCCATGATTAGATCCATTGATACGTATTGAAACGGGCCTTCTTCGACTGGTGTATCAAAACGTTGTAAGGGCGCTTTTGATTGATGCACGTTGGTCTTGGATTCTTGACAGTGTGCGCATCCCTTTACGTATTGTTCTACAAATTCTCGAAGTCTGGGACCTTCATATTGTTCACGGACAAGTTCCCAAGTGTTCGAGATGCCCGGGTGTCCAGCTGCAGGGGAGTCATGGAGGGTTTGGAGGATGTCGCGTCGTAGGTCTGGGTCGTCTTCAAGAAAAACTTTGTGTACCTCGATAGGATTTGTTGGAGCGAAGAGGTGGTCGGGGAGTAAGATGCGAGGTTCGTTGGAATCCACCCCCTTGTTAAGGTCCTTTCGTCGCGACAACAAATCAGCCACAGTGTTTGTTGACCCAGGGATGTGCTCGAGGGTGTAATCGAAGTCCTGTAAGAACTCAATCCAACGTGCTTGACGGCCAGTGATCTTACAGGGGTCGCAAAAGTATTGAAGGTTTTTGTGATCTGTGCGGACGCGAATGGCATGTGTAGTGCCCAAGAACAGGGGGCGACCACATTTGAAGCCAAAGATCACAGCGGCAAGTTCCTTGTCATGGGCGTCATAGTTCTTTTCCGCTGGTAAGAGACTTCGAGAGTGGAAGGCAATAGGATGGATGCCGTCTTCGAACTCTTGGGCAACAACCACACCAAGGGCATAGCCAGAGGCATCTGTTTCCATGACAAACTGTTTAGACCAGTCCGGAGTGCGAAGAACGGGATAGTTGCAACAGACTTCTTTAAGACGGAGAAATGCGTGATTGTGTTCGTCTGTCCAAATGAACTGTTCGTTTTTGCGAGTGAGATCATTAAGTGGTCATGCAATGTCAGAGAAGTTCTTGATGAACGCCTGATAGAAATTGCAGAATCCCAAGAAGCTTCGGACATCCTTGACCGTTAGTGGAGTGGGCCACTTGGAAATTCCTTGAACTTTGACAGGGTCCATCTTGACGGAGCCGTTACCAATGAGTACCCCCAGATATTCGACTTCACGTTGGTGAAACCTGCATTTCTCAGGCTTGAGGAAGAGATCAAACTTCTTGAGTTTATTGAGAATGTGATTAACCCTGAGTTCGTGAAGGACGTCGTCATCTTTGGTGGCGATAATCATATCATCCATATAGATATGAAGCCACCCTTGCACGATTTCCTCCTGAAAGATGTCGTCCATCATCGTTTGAAAGGTAGCTGGGGAGTTAGTCAGACCAAAGAACATGACGGTCGGTTCAAAGAGTCCTTCACTGGTTTTAAAGGCGGCTTTGTACTCGTCGCCTTCCTTGATGCGAATGTTGTTGTAGCCCCAGCAAATGTTGAATTTGGTAAATAACCGCTTCTCTGCAAGGTTGTAGATCAACTCAGAGATCAAAGGAAGCGGGTATTTGTTGGGAATTGTCCATTTGTTCAAGTTCCTGTAATCTTGGACAGGGCGGAATTTGCCATCTTTCTTTTGAATTAGGAAGAAACCACTGGCATATGGGGATTTCGAACGATGGATTCATTGAAGACATAGATTTTGAGAGAGGAATTCGCATTGTTCTTCTTTCTCTTTGGGGGACAAGGGATAGACGCGACAATTGATGGAGGTGGGAGCGTCTTCCTTGAGGTCTATGGCATGATCCCAAGGGCGTCGATCAGGAAAGCGTTCGGAGGCTTTTTCTGAGAAGACCTTGCCATGACGGTGATACCGTTCCGGCACTATCTCTTGCCAAGTACGCTTCTTCTTGTCCGTAGCTGCTTCAGCGAGTTGTTGTGCTACTGTGGTTTTAGCGACGCGAGTTTGAAGCCAGATTTTGTCGCCTTTCTCCCATCCTGGGATACTTTGTACCCAAGCTGGAGTCGATTCCTGTCGCTTAGTTTCTTTGTGAGGAGGCCGCCAAGTGTTAGCGTTGATGGAGGAGATCGTCGTGAAGCCTTCTATTTGCCCTCCACTCCAGTCAACGTTAGGATTAGAGGCTTCAAAGAAAGGATAACCCAGGATGAAGTCATCTTGTCCAATATTTGCAACAAAAAAGGTGTGTGAGGCTTTGTTGCCATTGTTGTCAACTAGAAGATCGACAGCTTTCAAGATTTTGCCAGATTTGTTAGGAGTACCATCGACATTTTGTACTTTTTGAGGTTTGGCGAGTGTCCTTGTCGTAAGTTTGAGGCGTTCTACCGCTCGTGGATGAATAAAACATTCTGTAGCACCACAATCAAGTAGTGCTTTTTGATCGACTTGTTTTGTTTTGGTTCGTAGCTGAAAGGGGACTTGAATTGCATGATTTCGAGCTATATACATAGAACCAGAACTATTCAGAACCGCCTGAGTAAGAGCCGTAGTACTCAGGCACCAAGAAAATCCATATCTTCTCCTAGGGAGCACATTTCATCCATGAACGCTCCTCGATCTTCTTCGGTCAATTGTGCTACTCGCGCAGCGAGAGAAGGGGTTGGGGCAAAGGAGGAGTTGTTGCTGGAGGTGGTTGATTGACTGTCTTCTATTTGGACAGTATGAGCGGGCGTGGGTTTGCTGGGACAGTCGCGTGCGAGGTGACCTTGTTTCCCGCAGTGGAAGCATCGACCTGTGCGACGATATTCCTCTTTTTCCTTTTTGGTTGTGGCTTTACGGACTACGGAGAGATCCATAGTGTCGTCATTTTGAGGGGGAAGGCGAGGGCGAGGGGGTTGCGCTCGGTTTCCCTGTCCGCGCCAATTCTGATTGTTGGGGTTTGCGTTTCCCCCAGGGTGACGCCAGACCCAACCGGAAGTTTGTTTTGGTTGAGAATTTTGGCCAGCGTTTCGAGCAGGATTGTGAGTCCCGTACTCAGAGTGTAACGCCTTTTTCTTTAGGTAAATCACCTGTTGCCGTTGGGCCGCTGCTCTCCATTGTCCATAGGTGTCGGGATTTTCCATAGCCAGACAGGCATCGGCCAGTTGACGGGGGAGTCCTTGGGCGAAGGTGCGTAGATTCGATGGGTCATCAGGGTTAAGTTCTGCGCGACTTCCAAGGGTCTTGAATGTGGCCAAGTATTCATTGAGATTGTCCCCAGTCATCTTTAATTTCCCAAGTTGATCCTGGGCTCGTTCCCTTTCTGCATAATCAGTAAAGGACACTTTGAATTTCTCTTCCATCATTTTCCAAGGATTGGAGAATCGATCGACAAGACTAGGATCGGCCTCAATTTCTTCGAGCCAGTTAAAGGCCATGTCTACCCATCCATTGACCTTTTCTCTGTCGAGGAGTGACATGAAGTAGATGCATTTGGAGATGGGATCTTTGGCAATGTCCGCTTTATGATTCATCAGCATGAATCTATTGAATTGATTCAAGAATCGTCTAGTTTTGGATCGATCCCCTTCGAACTTGTCGGGGTGAATCCCTTCCAGGCGGCGTCCTTTATCATTTGTTCGTTCCGGTTTGTCCATGAGGTTGTTGAGACCGAATGGGTCATCCCCGGTACCTGCAGGGCAACGTGGAGGAGGCCTAGAAGGTTGTCTAGCTGTTTGAGAAGAGCGCATCCTCCATGATCCAAACCCAGCAAAGGACTTTCACTTGGGTTGATCGTTGGGTTCAGGTGAAGAAGATTGACTCGTATCACTAGCCAGTGCTTCTCTATCATCCAGGTTAGTTTCGTGAAAGATATCCCCGCTGTGTGGAGTGTCCACTGGTGTATCCAATGGGGCCAGTCGAATTGGGGATGTTGCTCGCAAGGGAGCTCTCGTGATGGGGAGGCTGGTGAGTTTCAGTCGTGCGTAATTGATTCCCTTCATTGGGCAATCTTTTAATTTGAGGCTAGGTCAAGCCAGTTGAAAACACTTGTATGTGTTCCCTGCTCGAAGTCGGATTTCGAACCAGACTCCGTAAACATTTGACAGGGCAAGAAGAGCTCCTTTGTAACAGGCGTAATAAGCAGTAAAAGGGGCTTTCTTGGCGATTTCTTTTCCATCTATATGAACGTCGATGTCCTGTCCTCCGACTAGGTGACGGACTCGCTCAGCGAATTCAGATGGGACCGTATCCTTAGTTTCGGGTTTTGTTTCGAATGGCAGGTCTAATACTGCTAGTGATTCTTCTGTTGGCTGGTCGATTGCGCGTACGCGCCAATCTGTGGGAATGCCTAATCCCTCGGGGGTTTTCTGTTTTTCCTTTGATCCAGAGGGAGTCGAAGTCATCGTTTGTTTTGTAGGGAGAAGCTCGTTCTAATGTCACGGTCAGACCACTGTGTCAGGTCAAGTTCAGGGATCTCAGGGTTCGGGGATCTCAGATGAGATTAGGAAGATGGATTTTGAAGAGGGGTCGTTCCCAGAAGGGAAATCAGTCACATGAGTCGTCACGTGACAGTGAGGGTGACAAGTGGAGATTACACAAGTCAGACGTGACTTGGAATTGAGCGAGACACTAGCACATGATCTCAAGACGTAGAGAGTCAAAGGCAATTAGCAGCAAAGCTGACTAATGCAAGGAGAGGTTCGTTCGATGGAAGCCACACGCATTCAAGTGAGAAGAGACTAGTCAATAGTCTGATTGCACGAATAGAACGAGCTTAAGAAAGCCGTTCTATGCTACGAAGTACAGTACTTATACAAGTACAGGCGGAAGCTACTAGAAAGCAAGAGAAGACTATGGAAGGCAATAGAAGAAGATGGAAGCATGTGGAATTGTATGGAAGTCTCTAGAAAACGCAAGAACAGTCCATAGGTAACTTAGTAAGCGATGGGCAAAGCGGCCCGGAGTCACGGACAGAAGCGGAACAAGAACGACGAAATAGGAAGGTGAAAATGAGGTAAGCAGGGCAGTCCGTGACATCCTACCCATCCACCCATGTTCCCCATCACTCCCACAGACAACGCGCGACCCTTTGAAACCATCACAATGGACTTCATCACTAAACTCCCACAATCAGGTGGTTTTGACACCATTCTCACGATCACAGACACCAATTGTTCCAAAGTGTCTATTTTCATTCCCTGTCACAAGACCATTGACTCAGAAGGAGTAGCCTTACTCTATCTCAATCACGTCATTCCCCACTACAGCATTCCCCACAAAATCATATCGGACCGGAACGTCCGCTTCGTATCGAAATTCTCAACAGAACTCTGCTGTATTCTCAATATCTATCAGAACATCAGCACGGCATATCACCCTCAAACCGATGGGGCAAGCGAAAGAACCAATCAAACCTTAGAACAATACCTCTGAGTATTCTGCGGAACACAACAGAACAACTGGCATGTATGGTTACCACTTGCTCAGTACACTAAGAACTCATGGCCATCCACAACTACTAAGAAAACGCCATACAACTTACTTATCGGATATACACCCCAAGTACACCAACCAACCAGAAAGACTACCATCCCCTCTCTCAAACAACGACTCTCATCCATCAAAGAAGCCAGGAAAGCCGCCCAAGAGGCCCAATGTAAAGCGCAAGAATCCTGGATAAAAGAGAAGCCACGATACGTTCCATTTGCAGTAGGCTCAAAAGTCTGGCTAGAAGGAACCAACCTATGACTTCCAAGTAACACCACACCCAAGCTTTCCCCAAGGAGATATGGACCTTTTAGGGTAGTCTCCCAAATATCAAAAGTCGCTTACAAACTCGAACTCCCTTCCACCTGGAAAATCCATGACGTCTTCCACACCTCATTACTCACACCTTACAAAGAAACTGATCAACACGGCCCCAATTTTATCGAACCACCTCCTGATATTCTAGAAGGCAAACCCAAATGGGAAGTCGAGAAGATTCTAAAGGAGAGGTCTTTTGGCCGTTGGAAGAAGAAGCAATACCTCGTGCGCTGGAAGGGTTACTCACCAGCTCATGACTCATGGACTAACTCTGAGGATCTCCACGCACCGGAGTTACTAGTGGACTTTCAAAAGTGATCCAAGAGTATAAGAACCCTCCATCTTGACGACTCAAACCTATCCCTCTTATGTCCAGCAACCTCACCATCCCTCACTATCAAAGCTATGTCTACCAACAAGACCAGTGCACCATCTACACCCATGAACGCATCGACTGGAACGGCAATATATCCCTTTTCTTGATGATTGTCACCCCAGGACATGCCACTCGCCATAGTTGGACCACTGGACAACAACATGACGATGGATACATCGTCACCTGTGAGGACACCTCTGACAATTACCCTGGGCGAATTACCCGAACCACCAGCTATCTCCCCCAGCCTAGTTTCTCAGTCCTCGACACCACCGACATTCCTGGCACCCCCTCATGCTACGGGGCATTCTACATCCCCCTCCCAGAGACTACTTGCCCTGGCGGATGCCACAGCGAATGCAACCATACCCCCACTCCCATTCAATGATCGGTCCCCCAACCCTCCCCTTTCATCCATACCAACTACCCCGAACCCTTCCCCATCCTGCCCACTAACACTGGTGGTCCTCCGCCATACCTGGTCCCCTCTCCCATCATTCTTCCACAGTCGATCCCAGTCCCCCCCTTTGGAGTACCAAGAGACTCCACTAATGATTTTTGGAATAGGGACACCCAGCCAAGAGGATGTAAAAGATGTCAGGAAGAACTGTTGAGCCCTCTTGAAAGCCATGGAAGCACACCAAAGACTCGAAAGTGCTCTTGAGGCTTGGACGGAGGGACTGATGCCCGCTATTAACATCCTTGGCAACAATGGGCTTGACAATCAAATTTTCACTACTAGCTTCCGAGATTTCTCTGCTGTCCAACATCTTTTCTTTGTCCCTCAAATTTTAACTGAGGTAGAGCCATTCTTAGACGACGACGGTGTCCAGAGCAACCCACCTGAGTCTTTGGGGGCTTGGTACAATCCCACCATCTCAAAGTCTAGCAGTCCATCCCCCATTGATATTAACCCACCATTGAGTGACGAACTCAATGACCCCACGTACCCTGGTGAAGGGTGGGCCCTCTTTGATGCTGGAGACCCTGGACATTACCCCCTTGTTTTCGTTAACGATGAGGGGCAGCCAGAGGTGGCCAAGTACATCTGCTTTCACTCCACAGAAGAAGACACTTATCTGGTGGGAACTTGAGGGAAGAACAAGAAGGAGTATGCCACCCCGCTACAGGCAAAAGCCTATCCATCCCCCAATTTCAACCGCCGTGGAGTCAAGGACACAGACCTCAACCTCTTTCACCCCGCCCATCTTTCTTGCCTTATGGTGGATACGGTGTTGGTCAACCTCAAAGACCCTGGGGTTCTTGCTGACATCCATCAGCTTCGGGGCCTACATAATATTATTTCTAGTGCCAAGAGACAACACCTAGAACTAGAAAAGAAGGAGGCCCGGGCCGAAGCTGACTTACTCATAGTAGAACGACGCCTTGCTTCCAGTGCAGTCTGCACCCATCTCCAACAACACCTCCTTGCCATGTGTCCCCCTTCTCCCCCCACTTTCCTCCTTCCCACCTGTAATTATCGGGTCCCACGCATTTTCGCTGCCCAAGGCCCACCTGATGTTGAAGAAGGAGACAATAGTTTGGAAGACCGCGTCATACTTGGCAAGCGGTGTTGAGGAACTCAAGTAAAGTTCCCCTACTGTCTTAAATGCAACCATGACGCTCTGGGTCATGTTGTCGAAGATTGCCCCCTTTGGAAGACTTGCCGCTGGTGTCTTAGTACCCAGCACGCTCACAACGATTGTCCCTTCCCCCATAATTCCTGCAGTGTTAATCGCTGCCTTGTCTACTTTGGACACCCTAACTTTGGCAGCTATTGTTCAGCAACTCCAGCCAGATTACTTCGTCACAAGTTAGAGGTCGCATACCAGGAGGCAGAGTGGGACAATGCTGACACCTGTTATAAAGGATCAGACGTTTAGTTGCATGGTAGCAACTCTCTAGGAAGGGTGTCATGTTATGCTCCTGGGCACTTGGCCCACATTTTTCTTTCTTTCTTGTCTGTTATGTACTTATACGATCACATGATCTCGACTCACATGACCGCTTACCTGTACAACAGAGCCACCTTGTTGGGAACTCCATTGTTCCCTCCTTTTGTACGTTCTCTATTGTTCTCTCCTTATGGTAGTCTGTGACCACCATTGTTCGTGACCCCATTGTTCTGTGACGCTTATTGTCTGTGACTCCATTGTTCTCTACTTTTGTACACTTAGTCAGGTAGCTGCCCTTTTGTATATAAGCTGGACTTATATCCTAGAGTTGGGCCTTAAGCCTGACTTAGTTTGCAATCTATTGCATTCTCTGTCCTTGTTGCTTGAACCAATTCTTTCTCTTTTTCACTTCTTTGGAATTATCTTCAAGTCCTTGAAGATATTCCCCATTCCTCTTTATCATCACCCAGACATTGGTCTTAGCGACCTTCTCGCTTTTATCACCTTCCAAAGCACTTCAGGTTACTAAGGGAATTACAACCCTTGTGACTTCGTCACTGCCGCATATCTCACCTTTGTGCACATTGCGCCTTAAGGTTCAATAGGCCTTAACACCATCGACACACCCAAGTAGGTCGCGCCCCCAGCCACCACCTTTGCAGAAGCAAACAGCAGCATGGCCATTTATTGGCATGCCTCATCAGGGCACGCATTCCCCATCAATGGTGGCACCATACCACCATCCTTGAAGTGGCAGGATGCTATCCTCTTGCCCACCACCAGGAGCGACCATGTCGCAGTGACACACAACGACATGGAGGCATCACACCTCCGTAGCCCCATCTCAGAGGCTTTTGCCGACCCTGAGGCCCCGACTCCTCTGTTCCCAGACAATCACAGAGCCGGGTTTAATTGCTTATGTAATCCTTTGTGAAGAAATGTGAGCGGTCGCTGAAGCTGAAGCGCGATGAGAACACATCAGCTGTTACAAACCTTCACCTCCGTAGCATCTGGATCTTCAAGCTGAATTCTAGTATGTGAGGAATAGACGGGTGCACGGAGCTCCAAGTTGTGCCTAGGGT
>Ga0307510_10000555_pt1 | contig 37450 bp, 25 predicted proteins | sample 12_EM_MG_FD_207224 | JGI IMG/M metagenome (GOLD analysis project Ga0307510, IMG submission 207224) | Populus trichocarpa ectomycorrhiza microbial communities from riparian zone in the Pacific Northwest, United States - 12_EM | ecosystem: Host-associated > Plants > Roots > Unclassified | place...
TCTTCGATGCTGCCGGGAAGCTGATCATGGTGCCGGTAGACCAGGATTATACTGCGGGTACCTGGTCGGTTACGGTCAATACGAGTCGCATGGCGGCTGGCGTATATTATGCCCGTCTGCAAAATCAATCTGTTCAACAGGTCCGCACCTTACTTAAGGTAAACCAATAACACCAGGCTAACCGATGTCCAGCCGAATTCTTTTTATATTTTGTTTGTCGGGTCTGTTGTCACTGGCTTTGCTGCCTGCGTCTGGTTATGCGCAGAGCAGGGGAGTGGATACGATCAGCTATTCGTCCACCTGTGTGAATTCGACTATACTTTTTGCATCTCCTTTGCTGGATACCTTTTTTAAGCCCGATTATGTGAGATGGCATTTCAGCGATCCGGCATCGGGGTACAACGACAGTTCAGGGGCTGATAAGCCGAGGCATGTTTTTGCTACGCCGGGGGTTTATCCCATCGAGCTGGATGTCTGGTATAAGAATAGTGACACCATTAAGATAAGGGACACCGTCACCATCGTAACGCCGATGAACTTTTCTTTTGGCCCGGATATTTACGTCTGTGGCAAAACACCGGATACTCTTATTCAGGGGCCTGTCGTCGCTGGCGCCACGTATAAATGGAATGATAAAGACACGACTTTTACCGATACCATCCGGATCGCCACCTCCGGTGTATATACTGTGGCGGTGAATGGCTGCGGGGTGACCGACAGTATCGGGGTATATGCGAGCGATACGCCACAGATCGAGCTGGGAAAGGATCATATCATGTGTGACAGCGCCAATCTTCAGCTCAATGCTGCTTCGCAGAACGGCACTTATACGTGGTATCTCAACGGGGCTGTTTTGCCAGGGGAGAACGATGGGCAGATCATAACGCATGCTCCGGGGGGCATCTATATAGCCGAGGTAACTGTTCCCGGCTGTGGTGTTTTCCGGGACACGGCATCGATCACCTATTCCCAGCCGCTGGGGCCGCCTTTTGATCTTGGACCAGATACATTGTTATGTCCCAAACAGATCTATACGCTGAACGCGGCTTTTTCGGGTGCCACGGCCTATGACTGGAGTACGGGGACACGGGATAGCAGTATCTCGATAAAAAACTCCGGCACCTATTGGGTCTTTGTCACCTACCAGGGGAAATGCCAGGTGACGGATACTGTAATTGCCACCTATCGCAATGACAAACCGCTTGACTTTAACGATACGGCTATCTGCAAGGGTAGTACCCTTGTTTTGAATGCAGACTTTGGTCAGGGGACATACAAATGGTCATCGGTGCCGCCTCAGCGCGACGATCAGGACTCGACGGGACAGTCGACATATTTTGTTTATCGGGCGGGGAAATATGCGGTGCTGGCCCAGGTGGGGCAGTGTGTCTATACCGATACGCTGACGGTAAGCTTTGACGACAGTCTGAAAGTGCAGCTATTAAAAGACACGACACTTTGTAATGGGGAGGATTTTCTTTTGACGGTACAGGGCAATGCCGATACTTATGCCTGGCAGGACAGTTCGCATACGGCGGCTTACCGACCGACTTCGCCTGGAATTTATACGGTGGTGGCGACGAATGGCTGTGGGTCGGATACGCTGACGGCGACCATCAATTTTTTGGCCTGTGACTGTCAGCTGTTGCTGCCAAACGCGTTCACTCCGAATGGGGATGGGCACAATGATACTTTCCGGCCGCTGCATGCGTGTCAGATGAGCGATTTTGAGATGAGTATCTATGACCGGTATGGGGACCTGGTGTTTCGCAGTCTCAATCCCGATCTTGCCTGGGATGGAAGTTTTCATGGGAGAAAGGTGATGCCCGGGGCTTATGTGTGGGCGGTACATTATTTTAGTACGGAGACGAAGCAGCCTGTATTCAGGAAGGGAACAGTGATGGTTATACGTTAGATGCCTTTTACCTCCTATAAAAAAAGAGCCGCTCACCGGAGCGGCTCTTGCCATTTAATTGCGGTTCTGGCTCCGATTTTTCCAAACCGGATTATCATCTCTCGTATTTTTTGCATTCGCGCTTGATGAGGGTTTGGGATGTACTATTCCTGCTGCTAGTTAGCCATTTAAAAAAAAGGACTGTGCGGCACTGTGTGCTGCGCAGGTGAAGTTTTTGTCGGGCTGTAAAATCCCGATTTTTTTCTTATGGCTAAAATAAGAAAACCCAGCACATCACTGCTGGGTTACATCATCAAAATTTTGATGATCATTAAGTTAGCGATCGCCATTATTCAGTTGTTGCTGAGTTAGTGGCAAATCGGGGAATAGCAGCCCCCGGTTTTTATTGTTTAAAGGTACATAAAGAAAAAATATAAAAAAAACCGCTCTGTTTGAGCGGTTATGAGCGGAAGACGAGGTTCGAACCCGCGACCTACAGCTTGGGAAGCTGTCGCTCTACCAACTGAGCTACTTCCGCAAAAAATATCTTTGGACTGCAAATGTAAGGGCTGGTGACTTGTCGTGGAAATTTTATTCCCGGTTTATTTGTTGGGTTATTTCCCGGCCTGTTTCGTGGTCTATTTGACGGCGGCGGCGCCTTTTAAATATCTCGCTCCCAGCCAGCTGTCTTTTACGGGGATCAGCCATTTGGCTGCCAATTCATCCTTGGTTAATACGGTATTGTTAAAATACAGCGTTTCGGGTGTGATCAGTCCGTTCCCGAGGGCATAAGGGAATTGGGACAGCGGCACCATCTGCGTCTTGCCGTCGCGCTGGAAGGCCAGGGTGAGTCTGTCGAACAGCTGTGCCTGGAATTTTTTCTCGATATCCTTGATCAGTCTTACTGAGCTGTCTGTGCTGCAGCCGCTGACGCCGGTGGCGGTCTCGTCGGCCATCAGGATGATGAACTGGCCGTAGAAGAGGTTGGCATAACCTTTTACCGGTGTGCCGTGGGAATTCCAGTCGCGGACGAAGTCTTCCAGCATTTCTTCGATCTGCAGGGCTTCGGAGATGGTGAAAAGGCGGTGACTCTGGTAGACCCAGACCCGGGAATCGCCGGCAAAATCGGTTGGTATGAGGGCTGTATGATGTGCGTTCATATCTGGTAGTTTTATGATGGGGTTGTTGCTCCTGCTTATAACCCCTGATCGGCGCGTTTGTTGCGGCCACGCTGCAAATTTAAGCCATTGAGGCCGCAATCAGCTCTGCGATGTCCATAACCTTGACTGTCTCCTCTTTTTCAGCGTGTTTGACCCCATCTGTCAGCATGGTATTGCAAAAGGGGCAGGCTGCCGCGACGATGCCGGCTCCGGTGTCGATGGCTTCTCCGGTCCGTTCGAAATTTACGCGGGTCGATCCCTTTTCCTCTTCCTTGAACATCTGTGCGCCGCCGGCTCCGCAACAAAGGCCCTTGCTGCGACAGCGTCGCATTTCTACCAGCTCGGCGTCCAGGACTTCCAGCACTTTGCGGGGGGCTTCGTAGATATGATTGGCCCGGCCGAGGTAACAGCTGTCATGATACGTTATTCGTTTGCCTTTATAGGGGCCGGCTTCTTTGAGGACGATCTTTCCCCCGTCGAGCAGCTGTTGCAGCAGGACCGTATGATGTATGACCTCATATTTCCCGCCCAGTTCGGGATATTCGTTCTGAAAGATATTAAAGCAATGCGGGCAGGTAGTGACGATCTTCTTTATACCATAATTATTCAGGATCTGGATATTCTGATAGGCTGTCATCTGGAACAGGAATTCGTTGCCGGCTCTGCGGGCAGGGTCGCCCGTACACATCTCTTCCTTACCGAGTATGGCATAGGACATCCCCACCTTGTCCAGGATGGTGGCAAAGGCCTTTGTGATCTTTTGCGCCCGCTGGTCGTAACTCCCGGCGCATCCTACCCAGAACAGGATCTCCGGGCTTTCGCCCTTTGCTGTTAATTCAGCCATCGTAGGTACGTGCATGAGGATTATTTTTGCCGTAAATCTAAAGGAAACTGCGGAATTACCGATTTTCGGATTTAGAATGGTAACTTTAATCGCTAAAAGACTACAAATATGCCGGGCGATGACAGCATGTTATGGATAAAGAATTATGACCTTTGGTGTCAATTGTCCGACGAGGAATATAAAGATCTGAAAGTACAACATCATGTCATTGATGTTCCCAAGGGCGAATACATCTATTTCGAGGCGTATAATCACAACAAGATCTATTTCGTCAAGGAAGGGACCATCAAGATTGGCTTCATAGATGACGAAGGCAATGAAAAGATCAAGGAGATCATCCAAAAGGGGGAGCTCTTTGGGCAGTTCAGCCTCGAACGGGATAACCTGCATGGAGAGTTCGCGCAGGCATACAAGCACGATGTCAGCATCTGCGCCTTTACCATCGACGACTTCGAACGCCTGCTGAAGAACAGACCCGACCTGGCTCTGAAATACAGCAAACAGGTCGGCGCCAAGCTTCGGAATATCGAGAACCGCCTCATCAATCTGCTCAATAAGGACGTAAAAACCCGGCTTATCCATTTCCTTTGGCAGCTGGTGGAACAGAATCTCGGGGAAAATACCGCCGAAGGGTTCTGTATCCCCAATTACCTAACCCACGAGGACATCGCCAGCCTGATCGGCAGCAGCCGGCAGACCGTTACGACCATGATCAACGAGCTGGAAACAGAAGGCATTCTTTCCTACAACCGGCAGGAGATATGTTTTCTCGATGTTAAAAAATTACAAAAGCGTGTGTCCGCCAGTTAAGAGGCAACCAGAATTTCCCACCCGACGTTATATCTTTAAGCATATACGGCATTAATCAAGCATATTACATATGAAGGCACTACTCACTTTATTACTGATACAGCTGACGGCGGCAACCAGTTTTGCCCAGGAATTCAAACCTACTGACGATGGATCTGTCGTCAGTTTTGAGATCAAGAACTTTGGGATCAACAGCAAAGGTATTTTTACGGGACTGGAAGGGAAGATCGTTTTTGATCCGAAAGATGTTGCTAAGGCCAGCTTTGACGTGAGTATCAATGCGGCTTCTATCAATACGGACAACAACTCGCGGGACGGTCACCTCAAGAAGGAAAGTTATTTCGATGTGGAGAAATATCCGAGGATACGTTTTGTTTCCACCAGTATAAGCGGGCCGGATAAAAGCGGGCATTATACGCTGTCCGGCAAGCTGACCATCAAGAATACGACAAAGGACATCTACTTTTCCTGTATCGCCACGCCGATGGGGAATGATTATATTTTTAAGGGGGATTTTTCGATCAACCGCAGGGATTATGAGGTCGGCGGGTCGAGCACGCTTTCGAACAATGTCAATGTTTCGCTGACGGTGCTGGCGAAGAGACAATAGGGGGGTGCGGCGGCGGCTACACCTCCGTCGTCCATTTGTCGCGATCATCGGGACTAAACTTCCAGGGTGCAAAATTGTTTTCGATATTGCTGAAAAGCCCTGTCCATTCCTGGGGCATATTGCTGTCTTCCATGACCAGGGCCCGGCGCATTTCCACAATTATTTCCAGCGGGCTGATGCTTACGGGACATTCTTCTACACAGGCGTTGCAGGTCGTACAGGCGCGCAATTCTTCTACGGAGATATAATTAAGGAGATTCTTTCCGTCATCTTTAAAGCTGCCGTTGGCCGTAACATTCTTCCCTACTTCTTCCAGCCGGTCGCGTGTGGACATCATGATCTTCCGGGGTGAGAGGAGCTTGCCGGTGAGGTTGGCCGGACAGGCCGCGGAACAGCGCCCGCATTCCGTACAGGAATAGGCATCCAGCAGATTTCGCCAGCTCAGGTCAAAGACATCTTTGGCGCCAAAACGGGGCGGGGGAGGAGCGACTTCTCCTGCTGCAGGTGCCGGCGGGGCGAGCTCGGGTTGAACGGCATACAGAACCTCCTGCTGGATGACCGGCATGTTCCTCAGCTTTCCTTCGGGGGCCAGCCGGGCATAATACGCGTTGGGAAAAGCCAGCAGGATATGCAGATGTTTGGAATAGGGCAGATAGTTCAAAAAGGCGAAGATCCCGACGATATGCAGCCACCAGCAACTCCTTTCCAGGACGACGAGGGAATGGTCGCTAAGGCCGTTGAGCAGCGGATGCAGTGTCTGCGAGAGCACAAAATCTCCCGTCGTATGTCCTGCATAATGTCCATAACCACGGGACTGCAGGAGCGTATCGGCTGCGTTCATGGTGAGGAACAGGGTCATCAGCACGATCTCCGTTAACAATATATAATTGGCGTCGCTGCGTGGCCATCCATCCAGGTCATGGCTGAGGAAACGGCGCAGCTTCAGGATATTCCGGCGGCAGAGGAAGATGATACAGGCCAACAGCACTCCCAGCGCCAGGACTTCAAAGGCATCGATCAGGAAGAGATAGACAGGTCCTCCGAACCGGTAAAAGACCCGGTGCGTACCCAATATGCCGTCGATGGCTATTTCAAGCACTTCTATATTTATAATAACAAAACCAGCATAGATGACAAGATGGATCATGGCCACGAGCGGATTGCGAAACATCTTTTTTTGTCCGAAAGCCAGCAGCAGCATGTTCTTCCACCGTTGGGCGGGGTTGTCCGAAAAGTCTTCTTCATCACGTCCGAGTACACGTCCCAACAGGATATTCCGTCTTATCTGGCCGGCCTTTTTAGCGAACAGGCCTATTGCCGTAGCGGCAACGAGGACAAAGAGTATTTGCTGAAGAAGGACCATAGAAAATTATTATGGGGTCTAAGATAAGTGATTTGCCGATATGGCGTAAATTGGCAGCTCATGAAGAATTACATCCTGACTCAGCAGGTAGCAGAAAAGAAGCTGCGCCGAATGGCCTACCAGATCCTGGAGAATAATTCCGGTGAAGAGCAGCTGATCCTTGCGGGCATTGAAGAAAATGGCAGCGGGGTCGCCCGGACCATCCAGCGGCTTTTGACGGAAATAACCGATGGGCGGCTGACCACACGGCTTATATCCATCACCCTCGATAAGCGGAACCCGGGACCTGTAACCCTCAGCGAGACCCTGGATTTCAATGGCCAGGTCATCATCGTCATCGACGACGTGGCCAGCAGCGGAAAGACCCTGCTTTACGCGATGAAACCCTTTCTGGACTATCATCCCCGCAAAATAGAATCACTGGTTCTTGTAGAAAGAACCCACAAAACCTTCCCCATTCAACCGGATTATACCGGGCTATCCCTGTCCACTACCTTACAGGAGCATATTTATGTCGAGGTGGATGGTGATGTTGTAAAGGGCGCCTGGCTGGAATAGAGGCTTTTCCCGGCACTATCTATCCACATTCGTGGATAAAAAAGGGATCAAAAAAAAGGCCCCTTTAAACGGGTTTTCAAGGGCAAATAAGGTAAATTTGCCATCCCCCGCGAATGGCCGCCAAACAGGTGGTTTACCGGAGGTTAAAACAGAATATGGAAGATAACAGCACTCCACTGAAAACGCAGGACAACAATCGTATCGTTCCGGTAAATATTGAGGAGCAAATGAAGACAGCCTATATCGACTATTCGATGTCGGTCATTGTCGGTCGTGCCCTGCCCGATGTACGGGATGGTCTCAAGCCGGTTCATCGCCGGATCTTTTACGGGATGAATGAACTGGGTAATCACAGTAACAAACCCCATAAGAAAGCAGCGCGTATCGTTGGGGATGTAATGGGTAAGTATCACCCGCATGGTGATTCGGCCATCTTTGACGCCATGGTCCGTATGGCACAGGAATGGAGCATGCGTTATGTGCTGGTCGACGGCCAGGGGAACTTTGGGAACCAGGATGGTGACGGTCCTGCGGCGATGCGGTATATAGAGGCCCGTCTGCATCGTCAGGCCGAGTACATGCTGGAAGACATCGAGAAGGATACGGTCGACTTTCAGCCCAATTTTGATGACTCCCTCAAGGAGCCAACGGTACTGCCCACCCGCCTTCCGCAGCTGCTGATGAACGGTTCCAGCGGGATCGCCGTTGGGATGGCCACCAATATGATGCCGCATAACCTGTCGGAAGTTATCGACGGTTGTTTTGCCTATATCGAGAACAAGGAGGTGACTATCGAAGAGCTGATGGTTCATATCAAGGCTCCCGATTTTCCAACCGGCGGGATCATCTATGGTATGGAAGGCGTCAAGGCTGCCATGCATTTTGGCCGCGGTCGTGTCGTTCTTCGCGGTAAGCTGCATGTCGATACCAAACCGAGCGGAAGGGAAACGATCATCGTTACTGAAGTACCTTACCAGGTCAACCGGGATGCCCTTTGCGATCGGATCGGTCAGCTGGTCAACGAAAAGATCGTTGAAGGCATCGCACATATCAACAACGAATCCAACAAAAGAGAAGGCACGCGTATCGTCATCGACCTGAAGCGGGATGCGGTAGCAAATATCGTCATCAACCAGCTGTATAAGCATACGGAATTACAAACTTCCTATGGGATCAACAATGTCGCGATCGTCAGGGGCCGTCCGAGGACACTGAACCTGAGGGACCTGATCAGCGAGTTCGTGGATTTTCGGATGGAGGTGGTTACCCGCCGGACAAAGTTCGAGCTGAAAGAGGCTGAGAAGAAGGCGCATATTTTACAGGGTTATCTTATCGCGCTGGATCATCTTGACGAAGTGATTGCTTTGATCCGTGCATCGGCCACTCCTGAGATTGCCCGGGAAAGCCTTATCGGCGCCGGCTGGGGACTCGACGAGATCCAGGCGCGTGCTATCCTCGAGCTGCGTCTGCAGCGTCTTACGGGAATGGAGAGGGAAAAGATCCGTGCAGAATATGACGAGCTGATGAAGCTGATCTCCTACCTGAAAGAGCTGTTAGCCGACGAAGGTCTGCGTTTCGGGGTCATCCGCAAGGAACTGCAGGAAGTAAAGGATAAGTTTGGCGACGAACGCAAGACGGAGATCACCTATCTCGACAACGAGGTCAGCATCAAGGATCTTATCCGGGAAGAAGACGTTGTCATCACTATTTCTCATTTAGGCTATATCAAACGTACGTCTGCTACTGAATTCCGGCAGCAGCGCCGCGGCGGTCGCGGAGCTATTGGGGGGCGTACCCGGGATGAGGATTATATAGATCATCTTTTCGTGGCCTCTACGCACCATACCATGCTCTTCTTTACGGAAAAGGGCAGGGTTTACTGGCTTAATGTGTATGAAATTCCCGATGGGGAAAAGAACGGCAAGGGCCGGGCTATCCAGAATCTCATCCAGATCCCGCCGGATGACAAGGTCCGCGCGATCATCGATGTCAAGGACCTGAAGGATGAAGCGTTTGTCAATACGCATTATATCGTGCTTTGTACCAAACAGGGGATCATCAAAAAGACTTCCCTGGAAGACTTCAGCCGTCCAAGGCAGACCGGGGTCAATGCCATCACAATTATAGAAGGAGATCATCTTCTTGAAGCGCGTCTTACTGATGGCAACTCGGAGATCCTGATGGCTATCAGGAGCGGCCGGGCCATACGTTTTGAAGAAGAAAAAGTTCGTCCTACCGGAAGAGGCGCCATCGGGGTTGCCGGGATCGAAGTAGACGATGCTACTGATGAAGTGATTGGCATGATCTGTGTCAATAGGGAAGATAAGACCCGCACTGTCCTGGTGGTCAGTGAAAAGGGATATGGTAAACGTACCGCTATCGATGAATACCGGATCACGAATCGCGGCGGAAAAGGTGTAAAAACCATCAGCGTCACGGAGAAAACCGGTAAATTAGTGGGCATTTTGGATGTCACCGAGTCTGAAGACCTTATGATCACCTGTAAAAGCGGTGTTACCATTCGGATGTCCGTTGCTGGTGTAAGCGAGCAGGGACGTGCAACACAGGGTGTCAAGCTCATAAGGCTGGACGAAACCGACGAGATCGCCGCTATTACCAAACTCGATAAGCTCGAAGAAGAAAGCAGTGTCGCGATAACAGATACTGCTGAAGAAGGCACTGGACCGGCTCCGGATGAACTGGGTGCTGCCGTCGATGGGGCAGCTGAAGCAGGCTCGGGCGCTCCGGGTTCGGATACTGATGCGGGCGATGAGAATCCGGGCGGAGATGCTGCGGGTCCGGATGAAGCTCCGGCCGAGTAGATAAAGACCCGGAAAGGATTAAGAGGCGATAGACCAGTAGCCAACGAGGATTAAGATTTCATTAAAGGTGGGGGGCGGTTCTCAATTTTGGGATTTGGCCCGTAGTTTGCGGCAATGCGCTGATGGTCAGCAATTTGAAATTATATATCTAAATAAATAATCAAAAAATGAGAAGACTCCTTCTAACTGGTTTCCTTGCCGCCGCTGGTATGGGCCTATTCGCACAGAGCGTCGACAAGGCTAAAGACCTCCTGAAGTCTAACAAACTGCCGGAAGCCAAGGCCGAAATAGACAAGGCTTTGACTGTCGAAAAAAACCAGAAGAATTCCGAAGCCTGGTATACCAAGCTTAAGATCTATAATGCTCTTGCCGCAACCGATGCAACCCGGGCGCAATATCCCGATGCGCGTGACCAGGCTTTTGAAGCCCTGAAGAAATATGTGGATGTAGACGACAAGAAGCTGTTGCTCCTTCAGATGGATGGCTACAAACCAGTCAATGAGATCTACCAGGGTTATTTCCAGATAGGGGCTAATGATTATAATGGCGCCAAATACAAAGAGGCATTGCAGAACTTTACCGGCGCACTTGCCGCCAGCTCTTATATGAACGCAAAAGGCTGGACCAATCTCAAGATCGATACCACTTCTACGCTGTATGCAGGGATCTCTGCTGAAAAGGCGGGGTTAAAGGATACGGCAGCTATTTATTATGGCAAGCTGGCTGATGCCAAGATCGCCAATATCAATGGCTCCAACATGATCGACATCTACAAATGGCTGGTCGATTATTACAATACAAAAAAGGATGCTGCCAATACCGCGAAATACATCGGGCTGGCAAAGGAACAATATCCTGAAGATCTGTTCTGGCCCAGCACTGAGCTGGATAATCTTCGTGAAAAAGGCAACAAGGATTCTTTGTTTGCCAAATACGATGAGATCGTAGTGAAGTTCCCCAAGAACCATCTCTTTTTCTTCAACTTCGGTCTTGAACTTTACCAGTATGCTTCGGACACCAGCAAGGGCAGCCGTCCTGCAAATTACGATGCGCTGATCGCCAAGTCCACAGAAATGCTGAAGAAATGTCTTGAACTTCAGCCGGATTATCCCCAGGCTGCGCTGGTTCTGGGTCAGATCAACTACAATGCTGGTGTAGATCTGCAAGGTCAGACGAAGAAGATCCCTGGCAAGGGTCCTGATGATATCAAGAAAAGAGCCGATCTGCGTATCGCTGCCGGCAAGAAATTCGATGAGGCTATTCCATATTTTGAACTGGTAGATAAAGACCTGGGTACAAAGGGCAAGCTGAAGATGGATGAAAAAAGCTCCCTGAAGGATGCCTATGATCTGCTGATCACGATCTATGAGAATAAGAATATCAAGGACAAGGTTGATCTTTGGACAAATAAGTTCAACAATGTCGATAAGGATCACTAATCGATACGACATTATATGTATATGAAAAGAGCCCCGTAACCGGGGCTTTTTTTATTGTTTTAATTGAGGCGGCGGCGCTGGCGGCGGTGATCTGGCTAGAGTACTACGATCCCCTGCTGGTCAAGTAGCCGATAGATACTGGTCCGAAGTTCGCCGGATGTATATTGGGTCTTTGTGACGTCGTTGATCCAGAAGTAGACCCGAAGCTCGCTGGTCTTTGAGTTCAGCGCATTCAGCATGATCTGTGGCTCGCGGACCTGCAGGACATTGGAGTTCTTTTTGACTATCTCTTTTATCGCATCCGGTTTGATCTTTTCCGGATCGGCCGGTTTTTCGATGTTAAAAGAGAGGGCCAGGCGGACATGATTATTGCTCAGGGTCCAGTTGACGATGTGGTTGGACAATACATCTCCATTGGGGATGATCACTTCTGCTCCTTCTTCTGTAAGCAGCGTACTGGTCCGGATGCTGATCTCTTTTACCCGGCCTTTCTTATCCCCGACCTCTACCGTATCGCCGATCCGTACGGGCCGGTCGAAGATCAGGATGATACCCGAGACAAAATTATTGACGATGTTTTGCAGACCCAGACCGACACCGACACCAAGAGCGCCAAGGATAACGGTGATCCGGTCGACGGAAAGCCCGGATGCCGCCACGGCCAGCAAAAAGCCTCCGATCAGCAGGACCAGCCTGGTGACCAGCAGTCTGGATCGTTGACCGCGATCATCCAGGGCCGCGTCATCCCCGGTATCTCCAAAGAAATAGGCGATGTAACGCTGAAGGAAATTAGCCAGCCAGATAATGCCCAGGAACAGGACCAGTCCGCCCAGCGTAAAGTTAAAGCTGCCGACTTCGCGGGGACTGGTGAATATATCGAGGAGCAGGTCGTTCATCGCATCGAAAAGGTTCAGGTTGGTCGTAAAGACGATGATCCATAGGACTACTCCCACGGTGATGATAAACCGGGAAATAGACCGGGATATAGTGGAGAGATCGAAGTTTTCGGGATAGTTCTTCCGGATGCGGCTGGTTTGGATCTGGAGGAGGAAGGCTTCCACCACTATTTTTACAAAGACGGCCAGGCAGGCAGTTTCTGCAAAAGAATATACTGCCGTAGCGGCAAAGATCTGCGAGAGTGTAACCCGCCCGAACAGATTGCAGAAGATGGCAAGGAGATTAAACAGGAAATAAAGGCCCATTGCAAGCCAGACCAGTCGGGGCTGACCGGAGATCTTACGTTTTCCAAAGAGAAAGAAAAAGGCAAAGACGCAGGACATGCTGTCGATGATGAGTGTCGTCCAGCGCTGGAGGCTCAGCGGTAGTCCGAGGATCCGGGTGATGGGCAATAAAAGGAAAAGCAATAAAAAGATACACCAGCCATAAAAGAGATTGCGGGGAAGAGCCTTCCAAAAAACAAAGGTCAGCACGATCATCAGCAGGAACTCTATCGACTCGATATAAATAGCGGGGGCATGCAGGTCGAACAGCGGCGCCAGGGTAAGGATAACGATCAGGGAGACGGCGATGGGGTGGGGGTTGACGAAGCGGAAATGGAAATGTTCTACTGCCTTTAACTTGTCCAGTCGCCGGAGGGTCCGGAAGTTGAGCCAGACCCAGAAAAAGAAGAGGATACCGATAACGTATAGCCAGAAGCGTTTGCTTCGGGTATTGGAAAAATAGAACCGGGCCAGCTGTTTTTCACTGTCGAGGGACTTTTTCAGGCCTGCCTGCCAGCGATTGCTGGCGCCCGGAGAGCGCGGTTCCCAGAGGTAACGCCTCTCCTTGCCAAAGGCCCTGGAGCCTACCGACTTCAGCTCCTGGTCCACCCGGTAGGACAGGTCCTGGATGGTGATAGCGTGTGAGGAGGCTTCTGATTTGAGGGAATTGATCTGCACGCCGTTGAGCATTACGAGGCTGTCCACCTGTCTCCATTTCTGTTTCAGCGCCAGCAGCTGTGTCTGGAAGGTATCTTTCAGCGCAGAATCCCTGAAGATCTGCAACATCAGCGTATCTTTTTTCAGGTTGGCGATGTCCCGTCTTACACCATCCAGGGCGGTATCATAGCGGTTCAGGTATCTGGCATACCCTTTTTCATTCCCGTTCAGGGCATCCAAAAGGGTATTGAACATTTGCAAATTTCGAACATTGAAGGTCCTGTCGCTCTGTGCCATCCTGTCTTTCAGGATATTGAGAGCCGAATCTTCGTCGTCCAGCTGATCGTCGATCTCCTGCAAGTGGACAAAGGACTCCGTCACCAGTGGCACTTTGTTGAGCAGCTGGTAGGTCTTTTCCAGGTCTTCCGCATAGTCGCTGGTTGTCGGGAGATTGATGCTTGTAAAAAGGGTGGAATCAAATTTCCGGCGGACACGGCTATAGTTCTGCTTATAGTATTCCGTAGTCTTTTTCCGCGTGATCTTTGTGGAACGGATCGTATCCTTAAGGTGGGTGGTGTCCTGGGCATTGGCCAGTAAGACTCCCAAAATGCCAAGAGTAAGGAAGAAAAAATGCCTCATAAGTATAAAAACATAGGTTGAGGCAAATCTAATGCCTTATTTTCATTTTGGTAGTGGTCTTATTTTTAATATGAAAGTTTACAACATGATCTCCACATTCTGCTCGCTGTTGCGGTAGCGGAATGCGTCTATGATATAGAGGCTGCCCATGATCAGGCCGAAGGCGCCCAGGAGAAGGGTAATACTATTGGCTTTTGCAAAGGGGCTGAAGAGGAGCAGGAATCCGAATAATGTGGAGAGAAGGCCTGCGGCGAACACAAAACCTCTGCCCCGGACGACTGTCCTGAGCACTACGGCGATGAGGATCTTCAGCAGGCCGACCAGCAGCATCCAGCTGCCGATAAAATAGGGGAGGGCGATAAAGGCCAGCAGGGGATTGAACACGAACAACAGGCCGAAGAACAAATGCAGGGCGGCCTCCACCTGTAGCCATTTGCTTTCCCGTGAAGGACCGGGGCGCAGGATCATCATAGCCAGCAGTAATCCGCCATTTAGCAGGAGACCAAAGCCGGCAAACTTCGTCAGCTTGACATAGCTGCTCAAAGGATTGATAAAGGCCAGTACTCCAATGCTTACAAAGATCACCCCTGCGATGAAGAGTAATCCCCAGCTGGTGAATTTTTTGGTGGTTGAAGGCATGGGGCAAGATAAGGAATTTCTTTTCACCGGGCAGTGCGGCCGAACCCTTATTCGCTCCTAAGACTCTTCACCGGGTTACGCATGGCTGAGCGGATGGTATTGAGCCCTACGACAAGAAGGGTCAGTGCCAGCAGTAGCAAGCCTACCGTCACGAAGATCCAGGGGCTTATCGAGACCCGGAACGCATATTTTTCCAGCCAGCTGCTCATAGCCCACCAGGTCAGCGGGACGGCAATTACAAAAGCGATGAGCACCAGTCTCAGGAATTCCTGCGAGATCAGCCCGAGGAGCTGGGGGATGGAAGCGCCCAGCACTTTGCGGATGCCAAACTCGCGGACCCGTCTTTCTATGGTAAAGGAAGCCAGACCTGCAAGGCCCAGACAGCAGATAAAGATGGCCAGACCGGCAAAGATGTTGATGATCTTGCTGATCAGCTCTTCGGTCAGGAATTTCTTTTCGAAGTCTTCGTTTACAAAATGGTATTCGAACAGGGCCGTCGCATCATATTTTTTGACCAGCGCCTGCAAAGTTGCGATGGCTTTTTGCGGCGACACTCCTTTTTTCAATCGGATGGAGATGACATTGAGGTTGTCGGGCTGGAAATAGATCATCTGCGGGTCTACGGGTTTGTACGGAGTCTCCATGACCACATTGTCCATAACGCCGATGACGGTGTATGTCCTGGGGCCATAACGCATGACGGCGCCAATTGGATGGGCGAGGTGCATGGCTTCGATGGCTGCCCTGTTGAGCAGCATATTGCCGGAGTCGGCGGGGCTACCGGTAAACGAATGACCTGCCAGCATTTTGACGCCCATGGCCGGAACAAAGTCGATGTCGGCAGCCTGTCCGGAGAAAATGATGTCAACTCCGGCCGGTTTCCCTTCCCAATCCGGGGATGGGCTTTTCCACCAGATATCCGTGATGGGGGACATGCTCCGGGTTGTTGCGTCGATCAGACCAGAGCCGAGAAGGTCATTCTTAAAGGCGGAGAAATTTTTGTTCAGATCGCCTGTGGCCGGAAGGCTGATGAGGTTATCGGGATTATAACCCATGTCGCGGTTCTTTATGAATTGCAGCTGACGATAGACGATGATGGTGGCTGAGATAAGCAGGATGGAGATAACGAACTGGGACACGACCAGCACCCGTCGTGGCAGGATCGCTTTTTTACCGGCTGCAAACGTGCCTTTCAGCACCTTGACCGGGTTGAAGGAAGAAAGATAAAAAGCGGGATAGCTGCCGGCGACGAAACCTGTGAACAGGATGATGATGAGCAGGCCTATCCAGAAAACGGGGTCGCTGAGACGAAGCGCCAGATGTTTGCCCACCAGCAGATTGAAGGCAGGCAGCAAAAGATATACTGCTGCCAGGGCTATCACAAAAGAGATAAGAGTAAGGATGACGGATTCGATAAGGAATTGTCCTATCAGCTGTCGTTTGTCCGATCCGAGGGTCTTGCGGATGCCCACTTCCCTGGCTCTTTTCTCCGACCGGGCGGTGGATAGATTCATAAAATTGATGCAGGCAATGAGCAGGATGACGATGGCTATCACCGTGAAAATGCGGACGTACTCGATCATCCCTCCGATGTTCTTCCCATCTTTAAAATCGCTGTAGAGGCGCCATTTGCTCATGGGGAAGATAAAGTAGCTGCTGATCTTGTCACCCGGAGAATGCGATCTTTTGACCTCATTGATGATCTTTTCAACCGGGGCCTGGCTGGCACCGGGCGAGAGCTGGACATAGACACTCCATGATGAATTATACCATTGGTTCATCTGGGCTTTGATCAGGGTATCGGAATAATTATAAGGCTGAATAAAGTCGAAAGAAAAGGTGGAGTTACCCGGGGCATCGGCTACGATGGCGCTGACCTTCACGGACTCATTATTATCTATCTTCATCACCTTATTGATCGGATCTTCATTGCCAAAATACGTTTTGGCTGCGCTTTCGGACAGGACGATGGAAGAAGGATCTGTGATGGCGCTGGCAGGGCTGCCTTTTATGAATTTCCAGGTGAAGAGATCAAAAAAATGTCCGCTGACCGTATAACCCTGTTTTTTCAGACGGGTATTTCCATATTCCAGGACACGGTTCTGGCTATGGGTCGTCGTAACGGCCGTCTTTATTTGCGGATAACCTTTTTCAAGGGCTGGTCCGAGCGGAAAGGCCATGTTCCTGTCCGTGAAGATCTGATTCTTGAAGTCCCGGTTGGCGATGATCTGATAGGTGCTGCTGTAGTTCTGATGGAATTTATCAAAGGATAGCTCGTCATGGACCCAAAGGAAGATCAGGATGCTGCAGGTCATACCGATCGCAAGACCGAGCAGATTGGTGGTGGCAAACCCTTTGTTCCTGAAAAGGTTTCGCCAGGCTATTTTGAAGTAATTCTTTAGCATGCCGGTTTTCGTACTAAAAAGGTGCCCTTTTTAGTGTCGGTTGGGAATCAGAATCTTGCAGGATCGGGGCTAGTCGTGACTGTTCGTTTGTGATACAGCTATTGTACGAAATAAAATTGCCCAAATCCAGCAAAGTCCATATGTTTGAACATTCATAAAAACATGCAGATTCGTATCGATCATCAGAATAAGGTCCCATTACATCTCCAGGTGGAAGAGTTGATGCGTAAGCTGATAGCATCTCCGGAGTTTCGTAATGGAGCCTTTCTCCCAAAAGAGGTGGAACTGGCCAATCGTCTTGGAGTATCCCGTAATACTATCCGTCAGGCTACGAACAAGCTGGAGTATGAAGGCCTGCTGACCCGTAAAAAAGGGGTAGGCACAAAGGTGGCTACAAAAAAACCGCTCTCGACGGGGCTTGATCACTGGTATAGCTTTACCCGGGAGATGCAGGAACGAGGTATCCAGGTGGAGAATTTAAGTCTGCGGACCGAATATGTAAAAGCGGATGAGAAGGTCAGCCGGTTCTTTAATATTCGGCTGCACAAGACCGTAGTGAAGCTTTCGAAGCTAAAAGGCAGTGAGGGTGAACCCATCGTCTTTTTCGAAAGCTATTTCCATCCGCGGATCGGGATAGTTCCGGAGGACGATTTTTCGCGGCCTCTTTATACCCTGCTGGAAGAAAAGTTCGGGGTTCTTGTAGTACGTTCGAATGAGAATATCAGTGCGGGGCTGGCGGGTGAGTTGGGTGTGAAATTAAAGGTGTCTGCGAATTCGCCTATATTGATCCGGGAACGTTTTGTTTACGATCCGGGAGACAGGCCGATTGAATATAATATTGGCTATTATCGCGCCGATAAGTTTACGTATTCTATTGATATTAAGAAGGCTGCGCCTTAGATGATCGGGGCTGTCGGCCTTTGACCGGCTTAGATCTCAGTGAATTCCCCTAGACGGCAAAAGAATTTTTTGCCGCCTCTTGCAGAATTCAAAAATCAGTATTAGGTTTGCATCATCAATCAGGAATTCAATCTCCTCCTCGAATAACCCTCGGAACCGTACCCAATCTCCACGAATTACCTTCTTAGCTTTTTTTCATTTTTTTCGCGTATTCATACACTCCTTCTTATATCCTCTGCAATCGCCTCCGTTCCAATGACTATGAGCTAACCTCAATAGCGCAATTTCCTTTATAACATAGTCTTTAAAACCTAAATGTACCCGCAATGAAAGCTTTATTTAGCCTGCTTACCCTTTTTGCAATTGTATTCGCCTACGTTTTCAGCGCTTCCCTTTATGTACAGGGAGAATTGCTCGTCGCTTATCTGCTCGTTCTTACCTCCATCACTTCCCTTACTTTCTGGATCAAGTCTCACGATCTGCTCAGCGTGAAAGTAAAAAGCTAACGTCAACAAGTATTCGAAATTAAAAACAGCAATCTCTCCAACCACAAAAATCAAAACATGAAAACGATCTTTACCTTTTTAGCCCTTCCAGTTATCATCCTCATTTGTTTCCTTAGCAGCCAGTTCTATATCACAGGCGAATATGTGATCGCGTATGCGCTGGTGGCTACTTCGTTTGCCTCTCTTATCGGCTGGATCAACCTGGTAGGCCTGAGACCTTCGGAGGAGCTGCTTCGCCACGCTCCTTCTCGGTCGTAACCTTCGCTTCGCTCGGTTATCCAAGACAGCGTGCTTAATTGCCGCTGGTTTCTATCGCGCTCAGCAGGATCCCCGTCGTATCATCAAAGATAAAAGCGGGCCGGAAGTCGGATGTCTTGTATCGCAATTTACAATTTTTGATCCGCAGACCTGCTACGTGCCGGACATAGAACCCTGAAGCCGGCAGTTCGCCAAACATGGAAAATTCGGGATAGTCGGCTTCCTGCTCCGGCACCCGGGACAAGGAATCCGGGGATACAAAGGCGACTTCCTTACCGGAGCCGCCGGGATAAGTAATATCGATATTCTCCAGCGTGATATCCTGCACAGGATGGCCGGGTAGTCCGGTAATAGAGGCCGGGAAGATATTGTGCGGGAATTTTACCGGCGGGCCTTCCATATCATATCCTTTATCGGGTTTGCCTGCCGGAACCTCCACTGATACATCTCCAATATAGACATGGCGAAGTTCGCCAGCGGGAGCTTTACGGTTACGGCGACCCAGCCGGATAAAAACAGCGTTTCCCGTATTCGTGGCTTTGACCCCGCGAATGTCTATATTCTCGAGGATGGCCCCATCTACCGTTTCCAGGGCGATAGCCGACCGGTAGGTGTCATAGATGGTGAGATCCCTGACGGTGATGTTGGAGAATCTCCCGCGGGAGGCCGTTCCCAGCTTGAATGCGCTGGCACTGGAGCGTATTTTGCAATGGGATATATAAATGTCTTCGCATCTCCCGTCCGGCGATTCAGACTTCAGACAGATCCCATCGTCATCGGCATTGAAAAAAGAATTGGTCAGGCGGACCTTTTTGCAGTCGACCAGGTCGATGCCGTCATTATTCCACATGACATTACTGACAACCGTGATGCTATCGACGGTGAGATCGGTACAGTTTTTATAATTTTGTATCCAGTCCAGGCCATTGGTTATGGACACTCCTTTTATGACAATGCCTTCGCAATTCCTGAACTCGATGAGCATGGGTCTGTTCTTTTCTTCGGGTCTTATCTGACCCCAGGGATTGGGTGTCTTCCATTCTGCATCCTGCAAGCTGCCGTTCTCCAACACCCGGTAGATATCCTTTAGCAACTCCGGACCCTGGCCATCGATGGTGCCTTTCCCCGTAATGGATATGTTTCGCTGACTGTCTGCACTGATCAGGGCAATCGCCTTCCCCGGACCATAGTCGAGTCTTTGGGTGCTGCCCAGCAGGACGGCTTTATCGGCAAGGAAAAGTTGTACGTTCGATCGCAGGCGGATGGGACCGGTGACAAATCGTCCGGCTGGTACCACGACGATGCCTCCGCGCAAGGCGGCTGCTTCTATTGCTTTCTGAAAAGCCCGGGTATTGTCTTTTCCGTCACCGGCTTTGGCGCCGTAAGAAAGGATATTGAAGCTATGTAATTGGGAGAATGTGGTAGTGGTTGTCGTCAGCAGGAAAAAGAGTCCGAAAAAGAATTTCATATTTTTAAAATAAATGGTCCCGGCCTATGTGCCGGGACCTGCGAAGTAAATTAATTATTTATTTAGTTATACCCCGGATTTTGTTTCAGCGCGGGGTTGAGACCCAGGGCGCTGCTGGGGATCGGGAAGATCCGGTGGTTGGGATCAGCGTCTGTCTTAAAGCCCCAGGCGCCTTCATATTTTCCAAAGCGGATCATGTCATTGCGATGCCAGGTCTCCCAGGTGAGTTCGCGACAGCGTTCGTTATAGACGGAATCCAGTGTAATGTTGGTCCATGCGGCGGAGGTAGTACGCTGGGCCCTTAGCTGATTGACAAGGGACAGGGCGGTAGCTCCCCCGGTGGGGGTGGCTCCGCGGAGGATCCCTTCTGCTTTCATCAGAAGGATATCTGAGTAGCGGAATACCGGCACGTCATTATTCTGGTTACGATTGGACGCATTGGTATAATCGGGATAGAACTTGATATTGCGTACTCCCATGTTCCAGGAGATCTCATCGTTACCCAGGTCGAAGATGGCAGGGTTGGCTCCACTTTTCGGGTCCGTGCGGTAATAGACATCCGGGGTGATGTTAAGCTGATAGATATAGGTGCTGCCGGCGTCGGCGCCGGTATAGGTGGCATCGTAACCCTGCGAGCCGCCTTTTGTCGTCTTGACCATCAGCGGTGTGCCATCGGCATTGTATTGCAGACCGGACAGCCATTGTCCGTTGCGGACGTCATTGGGATCGTTGAAATACCCGAAGAAGGAAGCGAGGGTACTTTCCGGTCCACTGGGCTGGCTGTTTACGAGTCCGCCACCTGTTGTCTGGTTTACGATGGGGTCGACATTGGTGCCGGGTGTGGATCCGGAATACCGGTATTTCATACCCAGGTTACGATTCAGGTCGTAACGGGCGCGGTACATAAAACCATTGGTGCCGGGATAGAGTGTTGCGGTGGGATCATAGGGGATGGCGAAAATGAACTCCTTCATGGCTGGTCCGTTAGTCGGATAGAACATCTGCAAATACGTGCTTTTCGGTTCCAGGGCGTATAACGAGCCGCCACCTGCATTGATGATGCTATCACAGGCCGCCACACAATCGTCGTAGCGGGCCGTACCTGTATAGTATTCGGCATTGAGGTACATCTTTGCCAGCAGGGCATAGGCTGTATACTTATTTGATCTTCCATAATAAAGCGTTCCCGCAGAAGTGCTCAGATAGGGCAGGGCCTTCTTTACATCGTTCTCGATAAAGCTGAAGACCTGGGCGCGCGGCAGATTTGCATGCGGAGTATAGTCGCCAAAGGTTGTGTCGATGGGAATATTTCCATACACGTCCATTAGCATATAATAGGCAAGGTCACGTGTGACGGTGATCTCGGCCAGGTTGGCTTTTTTTGTTGCCACGCTGTCGGGTATCGTAGTGGCCAGGATCGACAAAGACTGATTGGCGGTGCCGATGACCCGTGATAGGGAGGCCCATACGCTATTGGTCCAGCCATTATCCTTTGTCCAGGTATGGAGGTGGATCTGGTTATATCCGTTTCCAGGATCATACCAGTTGCCGCCGCGGGCGGGCAGGATCGCTTCGTCGGAGGAAAGGGACTGTATGAACCAGTAATCCAGCGCAAAATTCCCTCTCAGGGCGGCATAGACGGGACCGGTAGCCTGTATGAACTGGGCCGTATTCTGGGGAAAAACGTTGGGTGTCAGCTCGGTGGTGATCTGAACCGCCACCTTATGACAGGAGAGGGCTGTCAGGATCAGCGCCGGGCAAATTATATAGTGAAAAAGCGTCTTCATATAATTATTTTTAATCGATTAATGTCAGAATGATACGCTGAGGCCGAGCAGGATAGTCCTGGTCTTGGGATAAAAATTGTTGTAATCCACGCCGGGCGCTACTCCACCCTGGTTGATCTCCGGATCTATGCCTTTGTAACCGGTGATCACAAATGCATTGTTAACGGACGCATATATCCGTATGGATTTGACGTAAGGATCGATGCTTTTGAAATTATATCCCAGGGTGGCATTGTCCAGCCGGAGGTAGCTCCCGCTTTCGATGAAACGGGTAGAATACCGGTAGACATTCGCGTCTGCTATGGATTCGTTACCGGCATCGACAAGGATATTGGTAGTGGATGCTGTAGACGGTCTGAACAGATCGGCGCGGGTCGCATTAAAGATCTTATTACCCAAAAGCCCTCTTACGAAAACATTCAGGTCGAAACGATGATACCGCAGGCTGTTGTTCCACCCGAACTGCAGGCTGGGCTGGGCATTACCTGCGTAGACATAATCCGTACCAGCGACGGGTGTGGTGGTGGGTTTGCCGGTATGATCGATGAACTGGGTGACACCGCTGCTATTCTTCCCGCCGTATTGCAGGGTGAAGAATTGCCCAAGGGGTTTGCCGGCCTTCAATACCTGTAGGAAAGTGCCGGACTGTCCTGCGGCTTCCGGGTCTGCTTCAGGGATGGAGTCCACGCTGGAAAAGAGAGGGTTATTGAGACTTGTGATCTTATTGGTATTATGCGCCAGGTTGAGGGTGGTGGTCCAACTGAAATCGACCTTACGGATAGGGGTGGCTGTCAGGCTCAGCTCGATACCTTTATTGCTTACTCCTCCGCCGTTGGCTATGATGGTGCCCGAGGGAACCAGGATGGGATCCACCTTATAGGGGAAGATCATACCGGTCGTCTTTTTGTTGTAGACATCGAAAGCACCGGTAATCTTTCCGTTCAGGATGGCAAAATCAAGACCGATGTCGGCAGTCGCTGTCTGTTCCCATTTCAGGTTGGGGTTGGCGGCCTGGGTGGGTCCGTAAGCGCTGACCTGGTTGCCATTGTAGTAGTAGGTGCCGAGGCTGCCGGAAAAGACCTGCGCCGTGTAGGCATTAAAACCAAATGAATTCCCTACGACACCATAACTGCCTCTCAGCTTCAGGTCAGTGAAGATATGCTGTGCATTCATGAACTTCTCCTGGCTGATCCTCCAGGCGGCGCTGGCGGAAGGGAAATAACCCCAATAGTGGTTGGCGCCAAATACCGAGCTGCCGTCTCTTCGCAAAGACCCTTGCAGTAGATATTTGTCTTTGTAATTATAGTTGAGCCGGAAGAAGTCAGAGATCAGCTTGGTTTCCTGGTATAATCCATCCGGTCCGAAGCTGACATGAGGATAAGTGGCAGATGCATATGGGGCGCTGAGGGCAAAATTATTATAGGCGAGATTGTCCACGGGAAAATTAAAGGAAGTCAGCTGGAAGCCATCATTATTGATATTGTCCTGCCAGGAATAACCCAGTACGGCGTTGATCGAATGGTCTCCGAAGTGCCGGTCCCAGGTAAAGAAGGTCTCCAGCACCTTGGCTCTGTTCTGGTAGGAGCTTCTTACCGCCTGGCCGTTGGGGCCGAAGGTTTGCAGGCCATGACCGGTTGGTCCCGGGTCGGGATTATTGTACATGTTGTTGTACTTCGACGTATAATAGGCATCATAATATTCACCATGCAGGGTAGAATAATTCTGGTAGGAAAGGTTGAGGTCATAGGTAAGCCCGAAAGGCAAACGAACCTGTGTATTAAAGCTCCCCAGCAGATTGTTGTACTTGTTGTTCATCTGGCTGTTGTTAAGCATGGCAACAGGATTATAGTAGTTCGGCGTGGTGAGGTTCTCGTAATAGGTGCCATCGGCGTTCTTTACCGGGGAGACAGGCAGGTATTTGGCTGCCTCCAGCAGGATGACGCCGAGGTAAGGGATATCGTTGGCATTACTGTTACTGTTGATGACGTTGAGGCTGAACTTTACCTTATCGTTCAACGCGTACTGGTCAATGGACAGGCGCCCGATGACACGGGTCAGGTCGCTGTTGTCTATGATACCTTGTTTTTTGGCGTAGTTGATGCTGGCGCTATAGGTGCTGTGTTCTCCACCGCCGGAAAAGGACAGGTTATGGTTGGTGGATATGGCGGATGATCTTTCGATCTGTTTTTGCCAGTCTGTATTGGCTCCTTTATCGCTGGCCGCTGAAAAGTTCTGGCTGTTCTTCGTCAGAAAAGCTCTCAGTTGCGGGGCATCCATTACTTTCACGCTACTACTTACCCGCTCGTCACCTACATAACCATTATAGGAGACGAGGGTCTGTCCTTTTCTTCCTCTTTTTGTGGTGACCATGATGACGCCGTTGGCTGCGCGGTTACCATAAATGGCGGTAGCCGCAGCGTCCTTCAATACATCGATGGAGGCGATGTCATCCGGTGCGATGGTGGAGATATCGGCGCCGGGTACTCCGTCGATGACATAGAAGGGGCCGCCGGGGCTGTTGATGGTAGAAGCTCCCCTGAGCACTACAGCCGCGGGTTTATTGGGGTCTCCGCTGGCGCTGATGTTGAGGCCTGGCACCTTGCCCTGGAGCAGCTGGCCTACGTCGGTGATGGCGCCCCTGTTGAGGTCTTCGGGCTTAACGGTATTGATGGCGCTGGACAGGTTCTTCCGGCTGGCCCGACCATAACCGACTACGACCATATCGCCCAGGTTCTGTGACAGGGCCTTCAGGACGATGTTGATGGTGGTATTTCCGCGGACCGGCAGATGCTGGGTCTCATACCCGACATAGCTGAATTCCAGCACGGCGTCTTCCCTGACGCCGGAAAGGGTGAAGAACCCTTCGGCATTTGTCTGTACACCGCCTTTGGCTCCCCGAACCTGTATCGAGACGCCGAGCAGGGGATTACCTTTTTCGTCTGTGATCTTTCCTGAAACGGTGACAGGGGGAGGGCTCCCGGGGTCAAGATTGGGCGCCGGCGGCTCTTTCAGCTTGACGACGATGGTTTTGTCCACCGTCTCATAGGTCAGGGGCTGATCCCTGAATATTTCATCCAGCACTTTTGGCAGGTCCTGGTCAACTACGTTGATGGTAACCTTGTTGGCAATTTTGAGCATGTCCAGCTTGTACCAGAAAAGGTAACCGGTCTGGGATTTTATATGCCGGAATACCGTCTCGAGGGATTGGCTTTTGACGGAGAGACTTACCTTTTGGGAATAAGTCCCGGCGCTCAATTGTAAACAGGCTGCTGTCAGCAAAATAGCAGTCATTCTCATGGCGAGGAAAATTTTACTTCTCGAACAAGACATGCTCGCCGTCCTGGTTCTGGCGGCTGCAATGGTTTTGGTTTGCAAAAGCCCCGTTGAAAGACGGGCTTTTACATGACGATGCGATTGCATACTTTTACAGTGTTTGGGTTAAAACATCGATAATCCTGGTAAGTGTTGTCAGACTTTAGCCCTGCATTTCCCGGGGGCGCGTGAGACCGCTCCCGGATTTTTTTTAGGGTTAAGCCGTTGGTTGATTATGGAGCTTGATCCATATGGCTGTTGGTTTTGGTTTGCTGTTTGTTTTATGATAGCACGAAGATCTTTTTTCCTTCTACCCGAAAATGGACACCGCTTACTTCCAGCACTTTCAGCACTGCGGACACGTTCACATTCCTATAAATTTCTCCCCGGAAAAGGTCTTTTGGGATGCTGCCTTCATAGACAACCTCCACGTCGTACCACCTGGAGATCTGGCGCATTACTTCTTCGATCGTGGATTCATTAAAGCGGAAGAGTCCGTTCTTCCAGGCAACGACCTCTTCCAGATCTGCGGTAGCTACTGAGAAAGGTTCTTTCTCCTTCGATCGGGCTTGTTGTCCGGGACTTAGCAGGACGGCCTGGTCAGCATTGTGTACTTTCACCCGCCCTTCCAGCAGGGTAGTTTTGACGGTCTGTTCGTCCTTGTAGGCGTTGACGTTGAAACTGGTGCCGAGAACCTCTATTTGCAGGTCTTCGTGATTGACTTTAAAAGGTTTTGCAGCATTGGGGGCAATTTCGAAATAGGCTTCTCCCCGGAGCTGCACCGATCGCTCTTTGCCTGCGAACGTCGTCGGATAGGTCAGGGAAGAGGCTGCATTCAGCCAGACCTTGCTGCCATCGGACAATACCAGCTGAAACTTTCCGCCCCTGGGAGTGCTGATCTTATTAAAGGAGCTCTCTAAATCATCTCCTTTATTCGCCTTGCGGTTTTCTTTATAAGCCAGCATACCTCCGTTGACTTTTACAAGCTGCGATTTGCCCTGCTGTTGGATGGTTCCGTTCTTTGCCTGGTCAAGATCGATCGTAGAGCCATCGGCCAGGGTAAGGATAGCCTTGTTGCCTCCGGGTCCTATGTCATCTGAAGCGGGCTTGATCTGCTCTGCCACTGTTGGAGTGGCTTTGCGGCTACCGGATCTCAGCATCAGTGTTACTGCTCCACCGGTGAGCATGATTATTATTATCGCTGCGGCGATCAACCAGGATTTCCGATGGATCGGGTGTGTCCTGATTTCCGATACATGATGGCTGGGGATCAGGGATGGAACTGTCTCTCTCAGATCCCCGTCGCGCGCGGTCTGGCGGATCTTTTGGTATAGGGACTCCCATTCTTCTTCCTGGTAATCGGGTAAAGCCGGAGACTCTTCGATGAGCTCCGAAAGCGCTGACTGTAAATATCCGGCCCTGGTCTCGTCGAGCAGGAACCTGTTGAGCTCGTTCAATTCTGTTGAGCTGATCTTATTGGTCAGATATAACCGGAGCAGATATGCAGCCTTTTCCTTATTGTCCATATGCAAGATTTCGGTAGGTTTTGACGAGAGCCTTTGTTTCAAGACAAGGAAAATTCAATCCATGGCTATGCCGGGTGGATATTTTTTTATTGAAGGACTTGTGAAAGGGGGATGACGGGCCCTGCGAAAGAGGGCGGTCAGAATTTTTTAAAGATACAGAACAGTAGGAGGGGAGCGGTTCTGGCAAGATGCAACCGGATGATCTTTAAGGCTTTGACAAGCTGGTTCTTGACGGTATTGTTTGAAAGCCGGAGGCTGGATGCTATTTCGGGAATACGTAGTTCCTGCTCCCTGCTCATGCGGAAGATCTGCTGACAGGCAGCTGGCAGCCGGCTAACGGCTTCATCGATAAGCTGTTCAGTTTCTCTTCTAACAAGAAATTGTTCGGGGGAAGGATATACTTCCTGTGGAGGGTATCGTCTTTTTTCGTCGAGGCGGTTCTCTTTTGCCAGCCTGTTCAGATAGTTATAAGATTCGTTGGAGACGACCCGGATGATATACCCTTTTGGATTATCGACAAAAGCCAGCTTCTTCCGATACAGCCAGATCTTTAAAAAAACTTCCTGGAGGATCTCGTCTACCGCCTGATCGGAGCCGGCCAGTTTCCGGACAAAAGGGCGAAGCTGTTGGTTATACTGGTGAAATAAGTTACGAAAGGCATTCTCATCGCCGTCAGCTATTTGCGCGAGAATAGCCCGTTCATCATATAAAGGAGAGTTAAGCAAGTCGTTAGTTGATATGCAGATAAAGATAGCAAAAATAGATATTGCCTGCTAGGAGATATAAAAATTTCCCCTGAGCTTAGTTCTTCATGAATTCGCGGGCGTATCTGAAATTTGCCGTGCCGACCTCTACTATATAGATGCCCCTGGTAAGATCGCTTACGGGAATGTCCACGGAAACCGATGCAGCGGTGATAGTCCGTATCACTTGTCCGCGGGTATCGATGAGACGGATATTCATCATACCGGGAAGATTCGAAAAGGCCAGGTGCAGGCGGTCTGTCACCGGATTGGGATATAGATGTAAAGTGACCTCCGGGTTTCCGTTGGTTTCAAAATTGAGTGTATGGATCGCAGAATAAGTCACTGTTCCATCCTGGTCGACCATCGCCAGCCGGTAATAGTTCATCCCTGGCAGTGGCTGGATGTCTGTAAAGGCATACACAGCGGCAGCGATGCCGTTGGATACGGCGACCGAGGCTATCGTCGAAAAATGAATGCCATCACCGGCCCGTTGGATGTCAAAGCGGCTAAGGCCTGCCTGGTCCGAAAGACTCCAATCCAACTGGCTGTTGCTACCCTGTTTTGTTACGGTAAATGTGTTGAGGACAACCGGCAGCGTGATCGGTGAGGTGCTGTAGAGGATCGTATAGTAACCGGCAGCCAGGTTGGACGCCGTTACTTTAAAGGATACCGTATTGCCGGATACGATGGTGGAGGAAGTAGTCACAAGGTTATTCGTTCCGGTATTAAATGTGCCGTCGGTAGCATTGTATAGCAGGGTATAGGTATTGGCGCCGGACGGTGTAGTTCCATTATAATCCGAGAAATTGAAACTCAGCGTAACGGCACCTGCGGCAGTGCCGCCTGTCTTTTGCACATTCCACGAACGATTCCAGAGGCTAAGCGAGCTGGCACTGATGATGCCGGGAACAGTTGCGTTGGAGATAATTGTATTGCTCTGGCCGTTGTGTGCCGCCATGAGGTAACCAGCGTTTTGCAGGAAATCAGCTGCGGTAGTGCCGCTGCTGAAACCAAGCCCATCGGTGGAGCCTGCGATGTCGGCAAGGAAATTATCGGTAGAGCTGGTATAACCGATGCCTACTAAATTTGTTCCATAGGTAGTGGCTGTCGGTGTTGTATACTTGCTGACGCCGACTGTCTGATTCCAACCGGCCGACAGATAGTTTTCCAGGATGACGCGCTGGGTGGTATTAACAGCTGTATTGTACATCAGGATCTCGGACATCGTGCCGGAGAAATAATTGTCAGCGGCCCAGTTGCTGCGGCCGATGAAATTGGATGTTCGGGCTATGGCAGCGGGTATATAGGTTTTGCTGGAACCTGCCTGTCCTGTTGCCGTCTGGGCAACACCGGCCAGATAATGCGCCACTGTCGTAAGACTTCCTGCTGCGCCCGCCTGTTGCACTACTTCATACAGATTTTCCGAGGCATTGGTGATGGTGTTGACACTCGTATAGGTCTGGTCGCCGGTGCCGCCATTCCAGCCTTCATAATAGGCATTGGCGGTACTGCCATTCCGGCCCATCATGAAATTGCCGGAACCCTGGCCATTGCCAAAGTCGAAGATCCGCTGCCAGCCTTGCGCCGTCTGGGGCGCATTGTAGCTGGCGACAGCAAAGGAGCTGATCCCGCCGGTAAAAGTAATGGAAGCCGGCAGACTGCCGATGGTCAGGTATTGTGAATTGGTGGAAGTAAAGGTTAGTGCAGGCTTTCCCGTGGGACTTGCTGTCGCGCCAAAAACGGGTCTGTTGGCAGTGGTGCCCTGGTTAAAATTATAACCGTTGCCGCTACCGTCTGCCCATTGGCTCACCTGGTTGGCGCCGTTCTGTGTAATGGAGCTGTTTTTACTGGCATTCAACCAAAGGAAGAGGTTGCTATTGCCAATACCACCGGGATAATAACTTTGTGCGTTGAGATTCAGCGAACCGAAATAGGAAATGAAGAATAGGATGTAGAGCTGCTTCATAGATACTGGATTGTTACGAAAAATATATTTGCAAACAGCGTGCTGATAAATTAACTATCTGGCCATCAAATTATTAATAATTGGTATGCGACTGTTTTTGTCTCTTTTTGGGAAGGAAGTCTGAACCTGGGACAGGTGATCCTGATCTTGAAAGTCAGGTATTTTTTACTAGTTTTGGGCTGAATCTGACCTTAACCATCGTATGAAAAAAATAGTATCTACCCTAAGCTTTCTCCTGCCTGTTGCTTTTTTATTTGTATTTATCGGCTGTCATAAGGACAACGGGACTACGGCCTCCAAGCCGAAACTTACTCTTACCGGTAATGTTTATGATTGCTGGAATAACCTTGCCGATACGGGATATGTTACCATATTGATAGACGGGGCCAGCCATCAGGTCAATTTTCGGAAGGGCGCCTTTACCGCGACCATCGGGCGTAAGGATACCACGACGGTGCCGGTAACGATAACGCCGTTCGATGTTACTCATCAGTATACCGGTCCTGCTAAAACGCTGAATGCCGACACGGGGACTGTCCATTTCGACTATCTGTCTGCCTGTACCCATGACCAGTGGGTAACGTACGACGGCGTTGTGGGGGTATATTCTCCGGGTAGCAGCTCTGTAAAATATACGGTTCATGGTTCCCAGGCCGTGATCTCAGCAAATGCGCTAACGGGTAGTTTTGGCCCTAATTACTATCTCTATGCGCCTGTATTTACTGGAGCCGGCTCTTATACTTTGGATTCTCTTGTTGCGTTGATAAGCTCATCTGATTGGTTCGAAGGGTATGGATTGAGCTGTACTGTTACTGCTTTTGGAGCCGTGGGTGGATATATTACAGGGACTTACACCGGTAGGGTCAGAAAAATGGGCTGGGGATTTGATACAAATCCTTATGACTCTGTTAAAGGTGCTTTCCAGGTAAAACGAACTCAATAATCTTATTTCTTCAGCGACAAATTCCCTGATCACGCAAAAACCGGCGTTTGATCAAGGATTTGCCATGCCTCCTGTAAAATCCTTCTTTGGCGAAACGCGAATTGTTTCTTTTGCTCCGTGATTAATTCTTCTAAAAAAATTTAAATCATGGAAAAAGAGAAAAAAGATTTGATATCGGCCATTGAAAGCGAAGATAATATCGATCGGGCCGGGTTTATAAAATGTATGGCATGGGCGGGCACCGGTGTATTGTGGATGATGAGCGGCGGTATCATGAAATCCTTCGGGATGAGCCAGCTTATCGATAAGAATACCGGCGGACTTAAACCCGGTATCCGGATCCCTGCAGCCGACTTCAGCTTTGTCCAGATAAGCGACAGCCATATCGGGTTCAGCAAGGCCGCGAACCCGGATGTGACTGCCACTTTGCAGGCTACTATCGACAAGATCAATGCACTGCCGGTGGCTCCTTCCTTTGTTCTCCACACCGGTGATCTGTCCCATCTTGCGCAGGCCGACGAATTCGACATCCTGGATCAGTCCTTAAAAGCTGTGAAGACCGGAAAGATCTTTTATGTTCCGGGGGAACACGATGTATTGAACGATAATGGCAAACAATACCTCGATCGATATGGAAAGGGGACGAAAGGAAATGGCTGGTATAGTTATGATTCCCAGGGAGTGCATTTTATTGGCCTGGTAAATGTCATAGACATGGCAGAGGGTGGCCTGGGTGTATTGGGAGCCGATCAGCTCAAATGGCTGGAGGACGATCTTAAAGGGCTGTCCAACAGCACTCCGATAGTCGTCTTCGCGCATATTCCGCTCTGGGCCGTCTATCCCCAATGGGGCTGGGGTACCCGTGACAGTGCCCAGGCTTTGTCCCTGCTCAAACGGTTTGGATCGGTATCGGTATTGAACGGGCATATTCATCAGACGATGCTGAAGGTGGAGGGGAATATCACGTTCCACTCGGCTATGTCTACTGCTTTTCCTCAACCTCAGCCTGGTACGGCTCCTGCGCCGGGTCCTATGAAGGTGCCGGCAGAAAAGTTACGGGGCTTGCTGGGGCTTACAAGCGTGAATTATATCGAGCATAATCACTCGCTGGCTATTACCGATATGCCGCTGATGAATACGGAGGAGGTTGCGAAATGAAAAGAAGTATCATCGCAACTGTCTTTGTGGTCCTGGGAAAACTGGCCAGTGCGCAGTATCAGCCGGTAAATGAGGGGTCTACTGTACAATTTACTATCAAAAACTTTGGATTCAATGTCACCGGGACGATGACGGGTCTTACGGGGCAGATCCGTTTCGACGTTGAGCATCCGGAAGACGCCAGCTTTGATGTCAGTCTCAATGCGGCTTCTGTGAATACGGATAATACCATGCGGGATGATCACCTGAGAAAGGCGGCTTATTTTAATACGGAGAAATATCCGCTTATCCGGCTGGTGTCCGGGAAAATAACGGGCTCCGGGAAAAATGGGGGGTTGCTTTTTACGGGGAGGCTCACGATCAAGGATCACACAAAGGATCTATCCTTTCCTTTTACCCGGGAGGCAGCCGGTGGAGGATACCGGTTCAAAGGAGTCTTTACCATCAATAGAAAAGACTTCGATGTGGGAGGAACAAGTACTATTTCGGATAAGCTGGAAGTGGCGTTGGATGTCATTGTCAAATAAATCGAATTTTTTAAAAATGTCCTTTATCAAAAAAAGATATATCGTAACGGCCGTTGTGGCGGGCGCAGTGACGATCTGTTCCTTCGCCGGCACCGGGCCGGGGGAGGGGAGAGCGCCGGCGGGTGCTCCGGTTTCGGCGGGTCCGAAAAGCGAGTACAGCAATTTAAAAGTGTTACCCCGGAATATCTCCTCCAAAGCGCTGCAAAGCATCATGATCGATGAATTTGAGGATGGGTTGGGAGTGGGCTGCAATTTCTGTCATGCCGAACAGAAGGGTTCGCACCGGCTGGACTATGCCAGCGATGCAAAACCTGAAAAGGAGATCGCGCGGGAAATGATGCGAATGACGATGCAGATAAACAAAAAATATTTCAGGCTTCGGCATCCTATGATTGGAGATGTAGCGCTGATCATCAGCTGTAATAGCTGTCATCGGGGTCAGCCTCGTCCGGAAGGGGGTGGGGAGTAAAAGTCTTTCTGGTGTTAAAAAAAGAAGCCCTGATCTGCTTGTGTCTACTAGTGGTGAGGGGCTTTTTTTTGCGGTAAATTGTATTTATACAAATTAGTCGTTTATTTGCTATTATGCTGGAAAACTACTGCAAAATTGCTTTCAGGAACCTATGGCGTAAAAGGACTTTTTCTTTCATTAACATCACAGGGTTGGCAATGGGCATGGCGTCCTGTTTCCTAATATTTCTATACGTTCATTTTGAGCTCAGCTATGACCAGTTTCACAGTAAGTCTGATAGGATCTACCGTGTTGTCGGCGACTTGAAATCCCCTGCAGAGACCTTGCATTGGTATCAGACTCCTGGTCCTATGGCCAAGGCAATGAAAGCTGAATTCCCCGAAGTAAGGGAAGTGGTACGAATTGTTCCGGTGAGTATACTGGTGAGAAAAGGGGATGTTAAATTTCAGGAGGAACATTCCTTATGGGCGGATTCTTCCATCTTTACGGTTTTCGACTTCCCGTTGAAATATGGAGATCCCGGGACAGCGTTGTCGAAGCCTAATAGTATCGTTTTCTCAGAAACGGCAGCGCGTAAATATTTTGGCAATTTGAATCCGGTAGGACAGTCGCTTTTACTAAGCGGCAGAGGATTTCATGTCATAGTCACCGGGGTGATGAAGGATATACCCGAAAACTCCCATATCAAAGCGGATATGCTGATATCTATGTCTACCTATTCTGCATCGTATACGCCAGGGATCGAGACGGACTGGGATGTTTACGATCCTTCGACCTATTTGCTTCTGTCAACGGGTGCTGACCGGGAGATCCTGCAATCAAAGATCCCTGCTTTTATTCAGAAATATGCCGGTGTCAAAGGGAGAAGATCAAATACAATTTACTCTGCGAAGATCGAGCGGCTGAAGGACATATATCTACATTCAGATTATGGAGCGATGGAAAGGGGCAATCTGAATAATATTAAAATTTTTACCCTCATCGCTGTATTTGTTCTTTTGATAGCCTGTGTCAATTTTATCAATCTTACTACGGCACGATCTGTTGAGAGGGCAAGGGAGGTGGGCATCCGTAAATGCGCAGGAGCCGTAAAGAATCAACTGCTTGGACAGTTTCTTATCGAATCTGCTATCATCGCCTTCTTTTCCTGGTTGCTAGCCCTGATACTTTGTCATTTATTACTGCCTTTGTTCAATGAAATATCCGGTAAAACCATCAGCAGAGGCGTTTTTGAACACGTGGCTTATCCTTTTTTACTTTTGGGGCTTGCGCTGGGAATTGGGTTGCTGGCCGGCATCTATCCTGCATTTGTACTTTCTTCCTTTAAGCCTGTCATAGTTCTTAAAGGTCGGTTTACATCCGGGAATAAGGGTAGCTTACTAAGAAAAGTCCTGGTGGTTGCCCAGTTTGCGATCTCCATAACATTGATCGTGGGTACCCTGGTGGTTTATGCGCAGTTGGATTTCATGCGGACCCGTTCGTTAGGTTTTAATAAAGATCAGGTGCTGGTAATTCCTAACCAGGGCGACCCGGGGGTCCTGTCCTTCAAGAAGACGATATTCAATATCCCCTCTGTTCAGTCTGTTTCTATTTCATCGGCAATCCCCGGCCGGGATTTTAACAACGGTAACGATATTGGCCTGGTTCAGATATGGAATAGCAAGGGGGAATTGCAGCCTGTCAATATGGATATTTATAATGTCGATGAGGATTTCCTTCAGACATACCAGATCAAACTGCTGGCCGGGCGGGGGTTCTCCAAAGGGTCTCCCGCAGATTCTATAGGAGGAGTCATTCTGAATAAGACGGCGGCAGAGGGGCTGGGATATGCTTCCTGCCAGCAGGCTGTCGGCAAGCGCTTCGTGCAGGGAGAATTCAAAGGGACAGTGATCGGTGTGACGGACGATTTTCATTTTCATTCTCTGAGAGAGGCGGTACTTCCTTTATGCCTGGTAACAGGAAGAGATTATTTTCAGTATACTTCGATGAAAGTAACTGCAGGAAATCTGCCTGCCACAATAAAAGCCCTTCAAAAAAAATGGGAAGCGACGATGCCTTACAGGCCATTTAACTATTTCTTTTTGGATGAAGATCTTGACAATCAATATAAGTCCGAAGCGAGATTCGGCAGCCTGTTCTTCTATTTTTCCATCCTGGCCCTTTTTATTTCCATTTTAGGCCTCTTAGGTCTTGCTTCTTACAGTACCTTGCAAAGGACCCGGGAGATTGGCATAAGAAAAGTTCTGGGAGCTTCCATTTCAGGAATTGTAGGATTATTGTCCAAGGATTTTGTCAAGCTGGTAGTTCTGTCGTTCTTAATTGCCTGTCCGCTGTCCTGGCTGGCGATGAAAAAATGGTTGGAGGGTTTCGCTTACAGGACAACGATGAACTGGGAAATATTTGTACTGGCAGGCGCCGGCGCGCTGCTGATTGCGTTATTCACGATAAGTCTCCTGGCTATAAAAGCGGCCATAGCTAATCCGGTGAAAAGCCTAAGGATGCCTTTCCTGGTATTTCTTTTTTTATATTCCACTAATCTTCATGCTCAGAATGATGTTCGCATGCGCTTTAAAGAGCCGGCAGGCAATTATCATTCTTCTTCTCCCCTGGGGAATGGCCGTCTGGGCGCCATGGTTTTTGGGGGGACTGACAGGGAGCGGATCGTCTTAAATGAAATTTCGATGTGGAGTGGGGGAGTACAGGATGCCGATGATCCCCAGGCAATCAGCTATCTTCCTTCGATCAGGCAATTGCTGCTCGAAGGCAGGAACGCGGAGGCGCAGGACCTCATGCAGAAACATTTTATTTGCAAGGGAAAAGGTTCTGGTTCGGGTGAAGGCGCCAACGTTAAATATGGTTGTTACCAGACCTTGGGGGATCTTTTTATCAATTGGGCGGACGGCTCTTTGCCGGCACAGAATTATCAAAGAATACTCCGGCTGGACAGCGCTATTACAACTACTTCCTGGCAAAGAAAGGGTATTGGCTATACAGAAGAGGTTATGGTATCTGCACCGGCGCAGGTGATCGCTGTTCATTTAAAAGCGGCTAAGCCGGGCTGTCTTTCTTTTTCAGCCCGCCTTTACAGAAAGGAACATGCTGGTTATGTGATGGAAAATGGGCAGATGTATATGAAGGGAACAATGAATAGTGAAGGAGATGAAGGCATCTATTATGCTGCTGTATTAAAAGCAATACCTGTTGGTGGTCGGCTGTCCGTTACTGATACCGGTATTGTGGTCACCAACGCAAATGAATGTATATTATTAGTAGGAGCAGCAACGGATATGAACTGGCCAAAAGTAGAACAGCGTGGGCCGGCTCCATTGCCTGTTGTGTTGCAAACAATAAATAAAATATCGGGCAGGTCCTGGGCAGAATTGCTGGCTGAACATGTAAAAGATTTCCAATCCTATTTTAACAGGTGTCGTTTGAATTTTACTGCTACCGGAAATAGCAAAGAAATAGCCCAGCTATCTGTATTGGAAAGATTGACCCGTTTTGGCAACGGTGCATCAGATCCTGATCTGATCAATATGTTCTTCAACTTCGGCAGATACCTGCTGATATCTTCTTCCCGCCCTGGTGGAATGCCGGCAAATTTACAGGGTTTATGGGCCGATGAATACCAAACAGCCTGGAACGGCGATTATCATACGGATATTAATGTACAAATGAATTACTGGCCGGCCGAAGTCAGCAATCTTGCGGATTGCCATCAGCCAATGTTCACCTTATTAGGTCAAATGGCTGATTATGGAAGCCGTACTGCAAAGACCTATTACGGCGCCCGGGGTTGGGTTACCCATCCTATTACCAATCCATGGGGGTATACTTCGCCGGGCGAAGGCGCTACCTGGGGATCTACTGTCACTGGGGGCACCTGGGCTACTATGCATTTGTGGCATCATTACCAATACAACCCGGATAAAAAATTTCTTGCGTCTGTGTATCCGATCATAAAAGGCGCTGCCCAGTTCTATACCGATATTTTAATAGAAGAACCAACCCATAAATGGTTGGTTACGGCTCCTTCCAATTCACCTGAAAATTCTTTTTTTGGACCCAATGGCGAACATATTGCTACTTGTATGGGTCCAACGGTGGATATGGAGCTTGGCCGGGAGATCTTGGGTGAGGCTATACAGGCGGCTACTATTTTAAACATTGATAAAGCCTGGCGTGATAGTCTTCGCTCTATTGTGCCAAGGCTTGCACCTCTGCAAATAAGCCCTTCGACCGGCGCATTGCAGGAGTGGCTGGAAGATTATAAGGAAGTGGAACCGGAACATCGCCACACTTCACATATGATGGCGGTGTATCCGCTTGATGAGATCACTCCCTGGGAAACTCCGGCTTTTGCAAAGGCGGCGGCTACGACTTTAGAAAGGCGTAAGAAAAGTGGGATAGGGTGGGTCTGGGCCTGGCGGATGGCTTTATATGCCCGTTTGGAGAATGGTAACAAGTCCTTGTATTTCCTGCGTTCGTTTCTAACGCCATCCAATGCTTCTGAAATAGATTATAATAATGGCGCCGGTACATACCCCAATCTTTTTTGTGCGGGGCCGCCTTTTCAGATAGATGGTAACCTGGGTGCTGTTGCCGGCATCGCGGAAATGCTGATGCAGAGTCATGGCAGGAACAACATCATCCGGTTATTGCCCGCTCTGCCTGCGGATAGCTCGCTCCAAAGCGGGTCTGTAAAAGGCTTAAGAGCTCGCCAGGGATTCGAAGTTTCGTTCAATTGGCAACAGGGGAAGGTACAAAAGATAAAGATCCGCTCGACCAGTGGATTGCCCTGTCATATTTTGGTGGCCGGCCCGG
>Ga0307510_10000556_pt1 | contig 37449 bp, 35 predicted proteins | sample 12_EM_MG_FD_207224 | JGI IMG/M metagenome (GOLD analysis project Ga0307510, IMG submission 207224) | Populus trichocarpa ectomycorrhiza microbial communities from riparian zone in the Pacific Northwest, United States - 12_EM | ecosystem: Host-associated > Plants > Roots > Unclassified | place...
ACCTTAGTAGTACTACTTTACAGATTATTTGATACTTAGTAGTCTTACAGCTAGCTGGGCTTATGTACACTTTAATTCATCAGCCTTGTTGTAATGTAGTATATAAAATTGGCGACATCGACTGCAAGGAGGCCGATTTCTTTTGTTTCCCGTTTGTAGCTGATGACCGCGAACTCAATTTGTACTGAGTTACTTTTGTTGACAAAGACGCTGTCTAGTCCGAAGGTCTTGGCAAGGGCTTCAATTTTCTGGATGCTGAATCCAGCTTTTGGGATAAGCTCATTGAGCGTTCTGATTTTTGTGTTGTCATCCATGTTTTGGATCTGTTCTTTGAGTGCGTCTCCTATCTGCTGTGCAGAGGGCTTCGACTGTCACGGTCAGACCACCGTGTCAGGTCGAGTTTGGGGATCTTGGGGTTCGGGGATCTCGGACAAGATTACGAAGATGGATTTCGAAGAGGGGTCGTTCCCAAAGGGGAAGTTGGTCACGTGAGGTGTCACGTGACAAAGAGGGTGACGAGTAGAGATTACACAAGTCAGACGTGACTTGTAATCGAGCGAGACACTAGCACGTGATCTCGAGATGTAGAGAGTCTAAGGCAATTAGCAGCAAGGCTGACTAATGCAAGAGAGGATCGTTCGATGGAAGCCACACACGTTCAATAGTGAGAAGAGACTGTCAAAGTCTGATTGCACAAATAGAACGAGCTTAGGAAAGCCGTTCTATGCTACTTAGTACAGTTTATATACAAGCTACGATGGAAACTACAAGAAGGTAAGAGAAGGCGAGGGAAAGCCGTGGAACACGATGGAAGCATATAGAATCATATGGAAGTCTCTAGAAAATGCAAGAACAGTCCATAGGTAATTTAGTAAGCGAAGGGCAAAGCGGCCCGAAGTCACGGACGAGAGCGAAACGAGAAGACGGAATAGGAAAGAGAGAAGTTAGGTAAGCAAGGCAGTCTGTGACATTACCCCCTTGTTAGCGTCCTTTAGACGTCAACACAGTCATCCACGGCAGCGCAGTACCCATGCTCGAAGTGAGGATGAGTGGGGTACACCTTGCAGTCCCTGTATTCTACGCACATGCAGTGGGGATCCTTACAATCCACTCCAGTGTGGCCGCGATGCGAGCAGTGACGACAGAGGCCGATGCAGAAGCAGTCGTCGATGGTGTGGCCTACTTTACCGCACCACATGCACTCTTTTGGGTGGCGAGCGCGCTCTTCCGTGACCTGATTGCGGACGGAGGCGCGGATCTTCTTGACCCACACAGTGGAGAACGAAGGGGCGATGTGGAGGGAGGAGTCGATGTGACGCTGAAGGCGTCCAAGGGCGTTAGCACCGGTGAGTCGGGCCGAGCTGCGATAGAGAGCCTGTCTCTCCACCTCTAAAGACTCGCGGAGTTGTCCCATACGTCGTGCGAGACGGTCGCAAGCCTTCTTGTGGGAGCGGAAGTGCTGGATCTTGCCGGCCAACGTGGGGTCGTCCTCGTACAGGACAGCCCAGTCTACGCCTCTCGTCAGCTCCAAGTCATGGTGGAAGAATAACTCATTCCGCGGTGACAACGGAGAGGCACAAGATGTCTGGGGAACAGCGTGGAGGGGTCGAGAGTGGACAGTGCAATGTCGTCTGTTGGTGGCCAAGAGTTCTGGGAAGGGGTTGCGTAGGTTGTATCGGATGAATGGGGCGATGACATCTTCGTCGCCTAGTGGAATGACGAAGAGGTGGCGAGTCCCGATGGCGTCAAAGTTGTCCAGCCAGTCTGGGCTGGGATGGGTGCTAGGTTGAGGGTTAGTAGGGGATGGCGCGCGATTCTCTTTGTCCTCTTCCAGCTCTTTGATTTTTGCGTCTTGATCCGATACCTGGCGGTACAGGACCATGGCCAACTCTTTGTAATCCGTAGTGTCACCAAGGGGGTGTGAGACTTGGTGAATTGGTGTTATGTCGGCGAGCGGAACACAAGGGGAGGGACGGCGAAGTTCTTCCTCGTCTTCGTATCGTACTCCTTCGGCCATGACGACGATCATGGACGAACGGGCTGGGGGTGAGACGGAAGCGGAGGGTGGTTTGGAGGGGAAATCGGGATCGCTGTACTCAGCTAATTCGGACCCTGGGTATGGTCCGATGGGTGATCCTGGAATGAACGGAGGCAAGGGAGCAGGCGGTATGAAGACTGGAGAGGAAGTGCGCAGAGGGGAGCGATCGATGGGGAGAAGAGAGCGGTTGGTGGGGAATTGTTGGCAGACCTCCTCGATGTCTACTCCGAGTACGGTCGCCACGTGTTCCAACATCATTTGATGCGGCCAAGCCGCCTCAGAGTCAGTAGGGCTGTCTGGGGGAGGAGAGGTGACGACGTAGGGAGTGCTGCCAGCACGACCGTCGACAGGCGAAGCGGAGCGGGAAGGGACAAAGATAGCAGAGGAGGCGTCGGACATGTTGTGGATTGTAGAGCAGGTTTGGACTAAGTGGTTGAGTGGCTGTCTGGCGGGGTCGTCGTGGTCTCGGCGAAGGCTGAAGATGTACTGTTGAAAGCGTTTGTCGAAGGTGTAGAAGATGGAATAGGGGGAGGCCAGTTTGGAGACGATGGAGGGGATGAGAATAATTGGGAGTTGTTGCGGGTGTCTTTATACTGTTGGTCGTCCAGCCGTAGCGGAGTTGGAGAGATAGAAATCCGATAACAAGTCTGGGGCGTTGAGGTCTTCATGATCTATCCATTGGTCATCAGAATGAGGGTACCCTTTCCAGTGCACGAGGTATTGAAGTTTACGTTTCTTGCTGAAACACCGTGCGTCTAGAATGTTCTTGATCTCGTATTCTTCCTCACTATCGATGATCGGAGGGGGGCGTGTATAAGGCGTGCCATATTGTTCCGTCTCCTTATATGGAAGGAGGAGGTCCGTGTGAAACACGTTGTGAATCTTCATCGATGGGGGAAGGTCGAGTCGCATTGCAACAGGGCTTATCTTTTGCGAGACTTTGAAGGGGCCATATCGCTTTGGGGAAAGTTTGCGATTGCCGGCAATGGAGAGATTGCGTCCCTCTAGCCAGACTTGGTCACCTTCTTTAATCTCTGTCAGTTTCTTGTTATCTTTACAAGTCTGTACGTTCTGTAGAAGCTTCTGGGCTGATTGTCTAGACTCGTCCAGAAGGCGAAGGCGTACTTCCGCAGCAGGCACTGGACCTTCTAGATGTTTCAGAATCACCTGTGGTTTAATTCCGATCAGAAGTTCATGAGGGGATTTGCGCGCTACATCGTGTTTCCAAGAATTGTGCGCGAATTCTGCGATGGGAAGGAGTTGACTCCAAGCCGATGGTTTTCCTGAGGTCCAAGGTCGCAAGTACTGTTCGATCCACGCGTTCATCCGTTCTGTCTGTCCATCGGTATGGGGGTGAAAGGCCGTGGACAAGTTTTGTTGAATTCCCAAGGCCTTACACATTTCTTTTGTGAACGCAGAGGTGAACTGGGGATCACGGTCCGAAATGATTCGTTTGGGAAGTCCAAACCAGGGCACGAGGTGTTTCAGGTATTTGAGCACAACTCCTGTTCCATCGATCGTTTTTGTACAGGGGATGAATTTGGCTGCTTTGGAACATCCCTGATCTACAATCGTGAGAATAGAGTCGAATCCCTGTGATTTGGGGAGGTCTGTGATTAGGTCCATCGATACGTATTGGAAAGGGCCTTCTTCAACAGGTGTATCGAAACGTTGTAGGGGTGCTTTTGATCGATGTACATTAGTTTTGGACTCCTGACAACGTGCACACCCTTTTACGTATTGTTTGACAAATTCTCGAAGTCTAGGGCCTTCATATTGTTCACGGACAAGTTCCCAGGTGTTTGAAATGCCTGGGTGTCTGGCTGCAGGGGAGTCGTGAAGGGTTTGTAGGATGTCGCGACAGAGGTTGGAGTCGTCTTCGAGAAAGATTTTGTGTACCTCGATAGGATTTGTCGGAGCGAAGAGGTGATCGGGAAGTAGAATGCGAGGTTCGTTGGAATCTACCCCCTTGTTAAGGTCCTTTCTTCGCGACAACAAATCAGCCACGGTGTTTGTTGACCCAGGAATGTGCTCAAGGGTGTAATCGAAGTCCTGCAAAAACTCAATCCACCGGGCTTGACGGCCCGTGATCTTCCAAGGGTCGCGGAAATACTACAGGTTCTTATGATCAGTGCGGACGCGGACTGCATGCGTGGCGCCCAGGAAGAGGGGGCGACCACTCTTGAACCCAAAGATCACAGCGGCGAGTTCCTTATCGTGAGCGTCGTAGTTCCTTTCGGCCGGTAGGAGACTCCTGGAGTGAAAGGCAATAGGATGGATGCCGTCTTCAAACTCCTGTGCAATGACCATGCCAAGGGCATAACCAGACGCATCCGTCTCCATAACAAATTGTTTGGACCAATCCGGAGTGCGGAGGACTGGATAGCTGCTGCAAACCGCTTTGAGATGGAGGAAGGCGTCGTTGCACTCCTTGGACCAAATGAATTGTTCATTCTTGCAAGTGAGGTTATTGAGGGGGCGTGCGATATCGGAGAAGTTCTTTATGAACGCACAATAGAAATTGCAGAATCCCAAGAAGCTGCGCACGTCTTTGACCGTTAGAGGGATAGGCCATTCCGAGATGCCTTGAACTTTAACAGGGTCCATCTTGACAGAGCCGTTGCCAATCAGTACTCCTAGGTATTCGACTTCTCGTTGGTGAAATTTACATTTCTCTGGTTTGAGGAACAGATCGAACTTCGCAAGTTTATCAAGGATATGGTTGACCCGGAGTTCATGGAGAACTTCGTCATCCTCGGTGGCGATGATCATATTGTCCATGTAGATGCGAAGCCATCCCTGTGCAACTTCTTCTTGGAAGATGTCGTCCATCATCGTCTGGAATGTAGCTGGGGAGTTGGTTAATCTGAAGAACATGACCGTTGGTTCGAAGAGTCCTTCGCTGGTCTTGAAGGCGGCTTTGTACTCGTCGCCTTCTTTAATGCGAATGTTGTTGTAGCCCCAGCGAATGTCAAACTTGGAGAATAGCTGCTTCTCTGCGAGGTCGTAGATTAACTTGGAGATCAAGGGGAGTGGGTATTTGTTAGGAATGGTCCACTTGTTCAAGTTTCGATAGTCTTGTACAGGGCGAAACTTGCCATCTTTCTTGCGAATTAGAAAGAAACCACTGGTGTAGGGAGATTTTGATCGACGAATACGCTGAAGACGGAGATTTTGCGAGAGGAACTCTCGCTGTTCCTCTTTCTCTTTAGGAGATAGAGGATAAACTCTACAGTTTATTGAGGTGGGGGCGTCTTCTTTTAACTCGATGGCGTGATCCCAAGGGCGTCGATCAGGGAAACGTTCCGACGCTTTTTCAGAGAAAACCTTGCCATGACGGTGATATCGTTTGGGAACCAGTTCCTGCCAGGTTCGTTTCTTTTTGTCTGTAGCGGCTTCTGCAAGTTGTTGAGCTACTGTAGTTTTAGCAACTCTAGTCTGTAGCCAGATTTCGTCGCCTTCTTCCCACCCGGGAATACAGTGTACCCAGGCTGGGGTTGATTCTTGACGTTTAGTTCCTTTCAGAGGAGGCTGCCAAGCATCGGCGTTTATAGAGGAAATTGTTGTAAATCCTTCTATGCAACCTCCGCTCCAGTCAACGTTTGGATTGGACGCTTCGAAGAAGGGATATCCTAAGATGAAGTCGTCGCGTCCTATGTTAGCGACAAAGAAGGAGTGAGAGGCTTTTCGGCTGTTATTGTTGACCAGAAGTTCAACGGCTTCAAGAATTTCTCCAGATTTATTGGGAGAGCCGTCGACGTTTTGTACTTTTCGGGGTTTAGCCAATTTCCTAGTGACAAGTTTAAGGCGTTTCACCGCTCGAGGGTGGATGAAACATTCGGTAGCGCCACAGTCAAGTAGTGCCTTTTGATCGACTCGTTTTGTTTTGGTTCATAGCTGAAAGGGAACTTGAATTGCATGATTTCGAGCTATATACATAGAACCAGAACTATTCAGAACTGCCTGAGTAAGAGCTGTAGTACTCAGGCACCAAGAAAATCCATATTTTCTCCTAAGGAGCACATTTCATCCATGAACGCTCCACGATCTTCTTTGGTTAGGCATGCTACTCGCGCGGCGAGCGATGGGAGGGGAGTGAAGGAGGAATTGTCGGAAGTAGTTGATTGACTGTCTTCTATTTTGACAGTACGAGCGCGCGCGGGTTTGCTGGGACAATCTCGTGTGAGATGACCTTGTTTCCTGCATTGGAAACATCGGCCTGTTCGACGATATTCTTCTTTTTCTTTGTCTGTTGTAGCTTTCCGAATTACTGAAAGGTCCATAGCGTCGTCATTTCGAGGGGGAAGACGAGGGCAAGGGGGTTGTGCTCAGTTTCCCTGCCCGCGCCAATTCTGATTATTGGGGTTTGCGTTTCCCCCGGGGCGACGCCAGACCCAACCAGAATTCTGCTTTTGCTGAGGGTTTTGACCAGCGTTTTGAGTGGAGTTGCGAGTTCCATACTCAGAGTGTAACGCCTTTTTCTTCAGGTAGATCACCCGTTGTCGTTGAGCAGCTGCTCTCCATTGTCCGTACGTGTTGGGATTTTCCATAGCCAGACAGGCGTCGGCCAACTGACGGGGGAGTCCTTGGGCAAAGGTATGTAAGTTTGATGGGTCGTCCGGATTAAGTTCTGCTCAGCTTCCGAGGGTCTCGAAAGCTGCCAAGTATTCATCAAGGTTATCCCCGGTCATTCTCAACTTTCCAAGTTGGTCTTGGGCACGTTCCCTTTCTGCGTAATTGGTGAAGGACACTTTGAACTTCGCTTCCATCATTTTCCAAGGGTTGGAGAATCGGTCAATGAGACTGGGATCGGCCTCGATTTCTTCTAGCCAGTTGAAGGCCATGTCTACCCATCCGTTGACCTTCTCTCCGTCGAGGAGTGACATGAAGTAGATGCATTTGGAGATGGGGTCTTTGGCTATGTCTGCCTTGCGATTCATCAGCATGAACCTGTTGAATTGGTTCAAGAATCGCCTGGTTTTGGATCTATCTCCTTCGAATTTGTCCGGATGGATGCCTTCCAAATGGCGTCCTTTATCGTTTGTTCTCTCAGGTTCGTCCAAGAGATCGTCGAGGCCGAATGGATCATCCCCCATTCCTCTGGGACGGCGTGGCGGGGGTTTGGATGGTTGTCTAGCCGTGCGCGAAGAACGCATCCTCCAGGATCCAAACCCTGCGAAAGACTTCCGCTCAGGTTGATCTTCAGGATCAGGTGACGAAGATCGACTAGTGTTATTACTTGGTGCTTCTCTGTCATCAGGATTGGTTTTGTGAAAGACATCTCCGTTGTGTGGAGTAACTGCCAATATGTTCAGTGGGGCTAGTCAGACTGGGGATGTCGCCCTTGATGGAGCTCGAGTGATTGGGAGACTTGTGAGTCTGAGCCGTGAGTAGTTGATCCCTTTCATTGGGAAATCTTTTAATTGGAGACTCGGTCGAGCCAGACGGAAACATTCGTAAGTGTTTCCTGCTCGGAGGCGGATTTCGAACCAGACTCCGAAGACGTTGGATAGAGCAAGGAGAGCTCCTTTATAACAGGCATAGTAGGCGGTAAAAGGGGCTTTTTTGGAGACCTCTTTCCCGTCTATTCTAACGACGATGTCTTGTCCTCCAACTAAGTGGCGGACGCGTTCGGAGAATTCCAATGGGACTGTATCTTTTAGTTTTGGGTTTTGTTTCGAATGGGAGGTCCAATACTGCTAGTGATTCTTCTGCTGGTTGGTCGATTGCACATACGCGCCAGTCTGTGGGAATGCCTAGTCCTTCGGGGGTTTTCTGTTTTTCTTTCGATCTGGAGGGAGTCGAAGTCATCGTTGGTTCGTGGAAGGGAAGCTCGTTCTAATGTCACGGTCAGACCACCGTGTCAGGTCGAGTTCAGGGATCTCGGGGTTCGGGGATCTCGGACAAGATTACGAAGATGGATTTCGAAGAGGGGTCGTTCCCAAAGGGGAAGTTGGTCACGTGAGGTGTCACGTGACAAAGAGGGTGATGAGTAGAGATTACACAAGTCAGACGTGACTTGTAATCGAGCGAGACACTAGCACGTGATCTCGAGACGTAGAGAGTCTAAGGCAATTAGCAGCAAGGCTGACTAATGCAAGAGAGGATCGTTCGATGGAAGCCACACGCGTTCAATAGTGAGAAGAGACTGTCAAAGTCTGATTGCACAAATAGAACGAGCTTAGGAAAGCCGTTCTATGCTACTTAGTACAGTTTATATACAAGCTACGATGGAAACTACAAGAAGGTAAGAGAAGGCGAGGGAAAGCTGTGGAACACGATGGAAGCATATAGAATCATATGGAAGTCTCTAGAAAATGCAAGAACAGTCCATAGGTAATTTAGTAAGCAAAGGGCAAAGCAGCCTGAAGTCACGGACAAGAGCGAAACGAGAAGACAGAATAGGAAAGAGAGAAGTTAGGTAAGCGAGGCAGTCCGTGACATCGACTTTGGATAGGCATGTGCGTCTTCCAACTGCTTTGCAGTGGACTTCGACTTTAGGTAGGCATGTGTGTGTCCCAATTGCTGTGCAATGGACTTTGTCTTTGGTTTGCATAGCTTGATTAGCTTCTGGCGAGTGGCCTCATCAAATTTGTGGGCGTTGGCTGCGATACATTCTTGTATCGCTTTGATTTTCTGTGGTCCTAGCGTATGTGCTGATGGCTGGTTGTCAGCAATGAGTTTCTCAAGTTTCTTTGCGTCCAATAACTGTGGGGAGTGGTCCAGGATTTCTTCCTTGAGAGCGTCGAAACTATTGGCGCTCTTGTTCTCTTGGATCCTTTTGGCAAGTTGGTTCATGGGTAGGATTCCCATATCTGGACGGCTTTGAATGGCGCTAATGACTGCGACTTCTTGTCAATCATGATTAACTCGGCGTCTAACTTGGCAGTGACGGGCGTAGTGGCCCTTCTTGTGGCAATGAAAGCATTCTTTGCTTCTCATAATCTTGTCTGGCGGTGGTATGCGCTTATGACCTCCATATTCCAATTTGGTTTTAAATTGAGGGTGGTTTAACATGCTAGTACTGTATCGTCCTCCTGCATAACAGGTTGCATTGACCTCGATAGGGTCCTTTTGTTCCATGATCGTCGGTTCTTTGACGTCGAAGATCTCGTATAGAGCTTTGCAAAGCATTGTTTTTGCTTCATTCTGTGATTGCGTCTTTTGCGCCTTTGTTTCTCCCATTGATGATCCAGTGGTCTCCTGGTATGACCGATCTGTTGTCAGTTTGATTGCTCCGACTCCAGTGGTCGAGCGTCCTGTAGCTGTGACGCCTTTTGGTCTACCAGTGGCCTTCTGGTCTTTGATATGGGGTGCGCGTCTTGTAGCAGCAACCGCAGCATATGTCTTTGTGTTGTTTACGAGTGTCGTCATGACGTCTTTGGATGGGTGGGTAGGAGGATAGGTAGGTGGATGTATGTGAACCAAGGTCTTCTCCTCGTGGAGGGAGAAGTGTGTCTGTGTGACCCAAGGCTGTCTGACTCAGGCTCCTCGCCCTATTGTCTGCCTCTTCGCCTCAGGAGCTCGATGTGTCTCTTTTGCAAGAGGACGATCACTCAAGAAGCTTCACACCTTAGTTCGGTTTATGCGCTCTTTCCACTTCAACACCTGTGAGGGCGCTTTGATCCTCCTACACAAGACTTTCAACTCTGGGTAAGGGAGGTCTTATGCAATAGATTCACAAAGTTGTGGACTGCGGAACCACCAGCACTAAAGTATGGGGTGCTAGGAAAGGTAGGGGATGTTATCTTCCGGGGTGGTTGTCTACTTGCCAAGCTGGTGTGTCGGTAAGAAAGCTTGACTTGTGTTAAGGCTTCAACGGGCCTTGATAGTACAACTTGTACTAAGAGGTGAATGGGTGGCAAGTACTTGAAGAGGTAGAGGAGTCTCTAGCTTTACTAGAGACGACTTAGAGTGAAGTGGGAAAAAGGGGAGGCACTTGGGAGCTTTCAAGAATGTTGATATTGAGAATCAAGTCAAGCTTAGGGCTTGACTGTCGAAATACAGGGCGCTTATATACAGGCACAGCCGCGCACGGGCCATGGTCACTAAGGTAGGTACTTCTGGTCAAGAGGGGGCTGTCTGTATCGTATGGTACTCCGCGGACAAGTGCTGCGGTCTGTATGAGTCGAACAATAGAGAATGAGCAAGAGCGAATGATAAAGTGACAAGTTGCCTAATCCATCCTTAAGGGTCGAACAATGGCGGTGGGTCATTTCAAGAAGAGAAGCGTTGTCATGATATGATAATGACCACAAGGTTTGAGGTTGATCCGAGGAGATCTGATCTCTGCATGCCCATTCTGGTCTAATGGGCGTCTAGCGTAAGCAGCTACCCTTTAAGGTAGTCCGTATTGATGGTGACCCAATTAAGGGCCATGTCGCTATCCACAACGTCTGCAGAGCTCTGCGTGGGTGAGGGATTGTCTGCGGATCCCCCAGGAGAGGTCGACTGGTAACCCTGACTCTGGGGCGAGGTGCCAGCTATGGGCGACGAGGTAGAAGGAGTGATTGACTGGTAACTGCCTTCTCTGCTAGTGCGTTGGCATATGGGTGCTGAAGAGGGACTTGTGGGTGACAGGGAGTGCTTGCGGGACACAGGACTTTCTGGGGCAAGGTACTCTTGCCATGGTATGACGGGGGACTCTTCTGGGGACAAGGTGTGTGTGTTGCCTCCAGGGACATCGGGTTCATATGGAACGAATGGTTCTGGCTCTAAGGGCGGCGCGTCCTCCATGGGACTATCTGGATCTTCTAGTGGGTTCTCTACTGGGGGTGACTCTTGGTACATCTCCATTGAGGAGTATTCCCGACGATGGATGTTCCAAGGGATGGGGACGAGGGGCTTGACTGGGGGCTGATCAAGGGGTGACGATGGTTTGGATGGTTCACTTGGCAGTAACGGTGGCAGGTCTGGTAGGGATGATGGGTTCAATGGTAATGGTCTCTTGGGCATGGGTAGGGTGACGAGGAGGGGGTCCGACAAGGATGAGAAAAATTGGGGTGGATCATAACACACAGCTTGGTTTCTCTGTGTCCCACCAGCACCAGCACGCCAAGTCCCGCTCGAGTGAGTGAGTACTCACTCACTTTTTTTTTTTGTCTTGACCATCCCCTTGCCAGGTTACCCTTTTTTCCAGCACCAGCCCCTCCCTCACAGTCCCGATCTCCTCTTGCCCCCCGTGAGTGCTCCCAATGTTCTGTTTGGTCATGTCCTCCCACCTCTCTCCCTCACAGCCCAAAAATCATGACTGTCACAGCTGTGCCTGTCCCCATTGCCGTGTCACCTGACCTGTCTTCTTCCCTCCAGTCCCCTCCCAGTGAGTGCCCCTCTTTTGGGCCATGTTCTCACCATCACTGCCATTGACTCACTGGGAGCCTACACTTGCCATTCCTGCACCGGCCTCCAACCTTGCCATTTGCAATGTTTACCTCCACTGCACCCATCCCATTGCCAAGCATTGTTTTGCCTCCTGGTCCCTCTGGGTAGGTGCCCCAGCCCTGTCCCCCTTTTCTATTTTGAGTGAGTCCCTCTCACGCTCTCTTTTTTTTTCTGACCAACCCCCCACTCCATTCAGCCAGCACTGTTGCTTGTACCCGCATCAATAGCACTCACACAACATGATGTCGCCTACACCTGCATCTGTGGCACATGCACGACACAACACTGCCTGTACCCATGTTGGCAGCACCAGGATTCGGCATCCTGGTCATTTTAAGTGAGGTTTCTTTTTTTTGTCTTTCTTTCTTTGTTGCTGACTTGATCATTATTATTATTCCCATGTTTCATCACCAACTTCAATGACTGCAACCCCAACCAACTATGTACAACAATGCCCAACCATGTAGACCAATTCCACATCAACTGTGGTAACTCCTGCGGTCCTCCCTCACCCTGCACAACAAGCTGCATCTGTGCCGGTGCCGGTGCTGCTATCCTTGGCAGGCTGGAAGACAAACACAGTGCCAAGATCATACTGTGATGTGATGCGCACCTGTCCATTATCATAAAAAGGCAACTTTGACACCAAGTATTGCCAAGAGCACCTCATGAATTCAGCCATTTTTGTGGCAAAGACTTGTCGCAGCCACAGCAGCCACTTTTCCTTGTGTCATAGCTCCTCTTTGAGCCATGCTTTTCCCTTGCACACAGCCGCCCAGCTCACATGCAGAATGAGCTCCGTAGTCATTGTCGTTGTGCAAGATCCAGTAGCATTGACAGCGCTGGTGGTAGAAACTGGCACGCTGTGGGCGCCAGACGTCTGGAGGGCTGAGAGGCACTGTAGGAGTGCTGCGTTCTCTTCCTTGAGCCTGTCAAGTGCTGCCTGGCATAGGTCTGCCCAGTCCTGAGCGGGGTTCACACTCAGTGAGAGGATGCATATACCAGGCGGGACGTGTTGCCATGCACCAATCTTGTGGCTCTCCCGCGGAGCTTGAAGAGGGTCTGCTCAAGCTTCTCAATCTTTTCTCTGTCCTTCTGTGCAGCTTCCTCTTTCTTGTTCAGTGCTAGTGTGGGAAGAATGTGTTAGTTTTTCCAGGATGATGGAATGACATACCTTGCTGCACTTCTTGGAGTACCTGTTTTTCATTAACAAGTTCCTCATGCAAAGCTTGCATGCCTGAGCCCTGGCTGAGAGCAGGTTGCTTGGCAAGTTCTTGAATGTCCGTTTTGGGTGTGTGTATCTGTGCCTTGTACTTGCCCACCAAATTCTCAAGTTCATTGATGTGTTGATGCATGGTGCTGATGATGCCCAAGGTGTGGCCCCACAAGTTTGACCTTGCTTGCCACCTTTCCCAAGGCCATCACCAAGTGCTCACAAACAACCTTGGTTAGTATGTATCCTATGTTTCTTTTGCTTTTTGCTAATTTTTTTTTTGTTTGGCATGTCATTGATGTGATGATGAAACAGGCCAGCCTGGGAATGCCGAAACTAGCCCCCCATTTCCCACCAACCCCCCTCTTTGGCATATATGGACACTGAATGGATCAGGTAAGTCAGAGTATTAGTAATATGTGTGTAGTACCACCAGTGTCATATAGTGTAGTTAGCCAATAATATAACATTTTGTATTCTTGAAAAAAAAAGTGTGCTTTCAGTTAAAGATCTGGGGAAGATTATATATGAATGCTAATGGATAGGCAATAATCATATATTAGCATGTCTCTGATTGCCAGATCCCAACTGCAATGACAAAACCTTGCCACAATTGCATCAGATCATATAAGATCTTCATAGTTCTTGCCTAAATTGCACCAAATTATGCAAGATCTTTACAGCCCTTGCCTCAATTGCACCAGATCATGTATAGAGCTTGTAAGATCTTTGTGATATTGTATGATCCTTGTCTCATCACACTAGATCAGGCATAGGGCTTGTAAGATCTTTATAATATTGTATAATCCTTGTCTTATCACACTGGATCAGGCATAGGGCTTGTAAGATCTTTGTGATATTGTATGACCCTTGTCTTATTGCACTGGATCAGGCATAGGTCTTGAAAGATCTCTGTGATATTGTATGACCCTTGTCTTATCATGCTGGATCAGGCATTGGTCTTGAAAGATCTCTGTGATATTGTATAACCCTTGTCTTATCATGCTGGATCAGGCATAGGTCTTGAAAGATCTCTGTGATATTGTATGACCCTTGTCTTATCATGCTGGATCAGGCATAGGTCTTGAAAGATACTCAAATTTCTTGCATAGTCATTATAATATCATGATGATCTGGTAAACCTCCATAGATTCCTATGGTCCCTTGTATAGTTTGACCCACACCCTGTATACTTGTCACCAGACTTGGGGTCCTTGCAAGTGAGGTAGTCCTTGCAAGGCCCTTATATACTTTTGGAACTTTTGCTGATGAGATATCCTTCATCAAATGCTTCAGGGCATGATGAAGCACTTGATTCACTGGCTGGTTGGCATCTTTGGGCCTTCAACAATCAATGTGCAATGCAAGTCCATTCCACCCAATCACAAGATTGGGCTTTTTCCAAAGGGCATCACGATCCTGTCTCATGTCACAGGCCAAGAGCACAAGAGGATTTGTGGCTTTCTTCTGGGGCTAATCGTCAATCTCCCAGTCCCTAGTGGTCTGGATTCGTCACACGTGGTCAAGGCAGCGTGCGCACTCCTGGACTTGCTATTTCTGGCACAATTCCAGTGCCATACTAGCGACACACTTTCTTGGCTAGAGGGCAGTCTTGCGGCATTCCATCAGAACAAAGCGGTCTTTGTTGATCTTGGTATCCGGGAAGACTTTAACATTCCCAAACTTCATGGTCTAGTCCACTATGCCTTGTCAATCCATCTGTTTGGTACAACAGATAATTACAACACTGAACAATCCAAATGTCTTCATATCAATCTAGCAAAGAACGCCTATCATGCAACAAACTGCAAAGATGAGTATTCTCAGATGACCATGTGGTTGGAGTGTCGCAAGAAGATACAGCAGCATAATGCCTCCATTGATTGGAGGCAGAGTCATTGGCAAAACATTCAGACTTGGACCCCAATTGGACCCCTTCATGTGCACGCTCAATCCATCAAGATTGCTCAAAAGCCATCCAGCAAGGCTGTTCCATTTACTGTCATTTTCTAGAAGTATGGCACACTCTTGTTTCAGGATGCACTAGGAAACTTTATTGCTGGTGTCAATAATCCAGGACTTAGGACACATGCATTGCACCTGTGTGGAGGAAACACCCTCCTCCCCTTCCACACTGTCCGCATCTACCACAATATCAAATTCACAGCAGCAAATGACACTCAAGTATCGGGTATTATAGACACTGTCCATGTTTGGCTGGAACAAAAGGACAAATGTGGGCGGATCATCCCAGTGCGATTCGACACAGTCCTCATTCAGGGCAGTGGACAAGGTGAGTCCTTACTTCATCCACACTGAGATTTGGATCCAGACTAACCCATTCTCAGGCTATCGCATTGCACAGGTTCGCGTTTGGTGGAATCAGGGTATGACAAGGGACAGGCACAGGCAGGAGGAGGAGGGTAATGACCGGGGACAACGCCAAGAGCACTCCCTTGTCTTGCTTGCATTTCTAATGCCTCTGGCACATTGCAATTGATTAAACTAATTTGATCTCATTCTTGAATAGGGCAGCGCCACATGTATGCCTAAAGGCATTGCTGCAATCACATTTCCAATCCAGACAAAGTGCCCCTGAGCACAGACCTCCACACACAACGGGCGTCTCATGCCCTGGTTACCTCTTATCTTTTCCCCCCTTCGTCGATACGACTCTTCGCCTTCACCTCAGTATAGTGGAGTCACTTAATAGTGCTCCACATCCTTTTTATTGACCTCTGGACTACTTAAATGCGCCCTCAACAGGCTGGCAATGTTATCTGCAAATCCCTTCCAACTTGTGTGTGTGTGCATGACTGTCCTACTTCCATGCACTTCCCACCACTTGTCTCCGCCTTGTCATTCCCCTTGCGCCCGCTGCGCTCACTTGTTCGATCCCTCAGCACACTCATAGCCTCTCTAGCGTTGTGTTCGAGTTACCCAATCAGGCCATTTCAGAGGTGTTCCACTCACTTGATACGCCCCCAAAGCATCTTGCCTATGTTGAATGGTTTACTCCAATCCCAGCAACTCCAGACCCCAAACATGGTATGTATAGGGTGTCTAGGCTAACAGAGAATGGTCACAGGTCTGCTAGTATTATTCAAGTTGAGTCTATCATTCGTAGTGTTCATCTGATCCCACAGTTTGGACCTGTCATGCCCTGGGAATGGAATAGTTTTACAGTACTGGAGCTCTGCAATACATTCTATATTAATCCATTTTCTGATGTACAAAGCTACTTGACATTCGTTTAGATAATTATACAGTATTCTATCTTGCGCACAGCCTTGACAACGCATGGGACTTGGTGGCGTTGACAGCTTGCGGCACCTAGTGATGCCTACATCCCGCTTATCAAACTGGTATCATCATTATTTTGCCTATTGCTAATCTACTTGAGTGGTATATCTCGCTAACACAGGACCATTTTCCTGATGCCGAAATTGCGAATGAGGAGCTTGTCAAGGCTACAAAGCAAGGTAAGTCGTGATTGTGACCGTTCACCCTTGAATCTGTGGTTCTCCCACGTGGAGCGCAGGGGAAACGATAGCCTACACTCAAAAAGCTGCCTTGACTCTAGAAGTTCTGCTTGGTGCACTTATCACTGCCCTTGGCGCAGTGCTGAAAGGTCCCAACATGCGTTGGATAAAACTCATGCCATCCCTTTATCTCCCTGATATCACTGCTAGTCAAACTTTGTGATCGCAACTCTTGGGGTTTCATCAACACTCATAGCATGGTACCTGGCGCGCACAAGGGAGTCAGACAAGCCGCACAAATCTTGTCTCTGTGTCCAGGACCTGGGGCATATTCTGCATGAGGTTGAATCGTTTATACTTGACTGTGGGCACAAACCCAGGAACAAGTGGGAGGATAAGATCAATGGCTTCCGCCTTGCCCTGGAGAAATCTTTTGGGATTAATCCTTTGACAGATCCAAATTCGATGGCGGACTCCAATGCTAATCGAGGAAAGGGGTCAGAAAGTGGTGCAAGTTCTAAAGGGGATGCGTGAGTGCAACATATGTTGATGTGTGGAGGGCTTTGTTAAGCAGACTTTTGACACAGGAACCAGCATTCCAGTGCTGTGTAACCGCAACGGAGATACGTCAGAGATTTTGGATGTATAGGGCTGTGATCCTTTTCATGTGTTTGTCAGGTATGTGCTTTCCACTTCCACCCCTCGATGTGCAGACCCAATGTCCCATTATCCATGGAACCATATGTACACCATCTGTTACTTACTGTAGGCTTGTATTCTTGTCTGCTATTCCTTAGCTGTGTCCACGTACTTAATTCAGAAGAGACTATCATGATGGATAGAAGGCGGGGAAGCATCACTGTCACCATCTACCATGGGTCACTGATCTTTCCCTCGAGCTCCAGACATTACTATAGGTTGTCTTTTTCGCACACTTGCTTCCTTTCTTCCACTTAAGCGTCTCCGGAGAGAACAGCTCTGTGGCCCTGCAGACTTCATCATCTGTTTCCAGGGGTTTTTTTTTTTTTTTTTTTGGATTCCATTAATGTGCGTCTCGGGGTACAGAACCCCATGTAGCACTTCAAGAATGTACAGGATAGCGATAGTGAGAGGTAATAGTAGAGTTATGAACTGGGTTATTTCCCCCATAACCAGGTTATCATTGTGTAACGCCTACTGCGGTGCGAGTGACAAGCGCGGTAATAGCGCACCAGGGTGCCATATTGAAGTGGGAGGGAGCGACTCCTTGATGATCTCTGGAGGAGTTATGCTCACGTAGGCATCCCGTGTGTTGTCCTAACACTTGAGTTTTGTTGTCTGCCCCATGCTGGAAGCGGCGGGAGTGTTGACATTACAAGGGGAGGAGGGAGGGAGGGAATGGGGTGTGCATCACAGGGTTTCGTTGGGTTGGGTTATCTGATGTGGTTTTCTTGCGTAGTATTACCGTTTTGAGTTTGAATGTGCTTACCTATCTTGGTCCTAAAGTGACCAGTACTTTCCATGTAGTTGGCTAGAGGTATAGCGAGCTCCGGATCTCCAAGTAATGTTTTGATTGATAGGTCTTTCCGTCTTTTCTTTACTTGTTGTATCAGAGCCCATCTTTCAAATGCATACTTTGTGCAGTGAAGCAAGAGGTGCATGATAGTTTCGTTCTCTTCGCTGCAAGCTGGGCAGTTGGCTTTGTCCATCCTCTTGAATCTGTGTAGGTACTTGTTTAGCGGAATGTGCTGCAGCTGAAGCTGGCTATTCTGCTTGCATCTGCCTGGGAAAGTTTGACGTTACTGATCGTTTTGAGGAATTTGGTCAAGGGGGTGGTGCTGTCTATTTTCCTTGTTCTTTTTCCTCTTTCCGTTTTGTGCCAGTCCTGTTTCCATTCGCCATTCAGCTTGTCGTTGCACTTTCTAGTTACAGCTGAAGAGTTTATGAGTAGCGGCTTTCTCAGATATGGAGGGAGATGCTCCTTATCCGAAGTGTGGTTGTCCACCGCCTTTTTGGCTTCTCTGTCCGCTTTCTCATTTCCTGGGATGCCGATGTGTCCCACCATCCACCTGAGCATGAGCGAGTACTTCCGTTTGCTTCTGCGTTTTTGAATCCGGTTGGCTATTAGTAGGATTTCTTGTGCGAGGTGGTGCCCAGGTTTCCTAAGCTCTGAGTCGAAGGCCTTGAGCACTGCTTGGTTGTCCACAGCTACTGAACAGGTTGTTGCCCCTCGCTTTTCTGTACCAATCAGATGAAGAGCCAGCAAAAGTCCTACTAGCTCCGCCTCATGTACGGTGTGCTCCGCTTTGGGGCCCAAGTGGAAGTGTAATATCCTATTGGGTCTGTTTTTCCTGATCAGTATAGTGGCAGCCCCGACTTTACTGTTTTGAGCTGACCCATCTGTGAAGACTTGAATATCTTCTGTGGCATTTTTGGCTTTGCAAGCTGAGGCTTCTTTTTCGGCTGGGATGCTGATGCGAAATGGTAGCTCACCTGTTTTGGACAGGTTTCGCCTAGATGATGGGATTTTCTCCATTGCTTTTGTATCTGCACTGAGTGTGTTTGCTAAGTTCTGGAGGGGGCCGTGGTGTTTTTTGGTCATACGGGTCCTTTTCCAGTTGACCGGTTTGTGCAACAGGTGGTCTTTGGGCAGAGTGGCCATTCTAATGAACGCTCTGAAGCACCATTTTCTAATTAGGAGCGGTGTGGGTAGGAGGAAAGCGCTGGCATTAAGGGTGTCCATGGCTGAGGTGCGGAGTCCACCTGTGATCGCCAGAGCTCCCGCCCTCTGTGCGCTGGTGATTTGCTTAATGGCCTTTGCTGAACCGACCGTTTTTGGGCCCACATGCTTGCTGTTCATTGGGGTGCACCATATGTCTACGGCATAAAGGACCCTGGGGAGTGCTACGCTGGTGTATAGGTGCTTGGCATAGTTAGGCATGATACCCCACAATGGCCACGTTAACCTTCAGATCTACACCACCCATTTTGCCCCTTTCTCGACTGCATAAGCTTGGTGTGCTTTCCAGTTAAGGTTTCTGTCAAATATGACACCTAAGTATTTGGTGCTTTCCACCGGCTTGATTGTTCTTTGCAGGAGGTAGAGGGTGGGGCTCTCGGTGCCTTTGCATCTATGCGCAAAGTTTATCAATGCGAGTTTGGAGTATTTGAGTGGAGAGCTGTGTGTCTTAGACCATTCCTTGACCCCTCCTGCTCTGCCCATCATAGCTGCCAGCTTGCAGTGTGCACTTTGGAAATCTTTGCCTGACACTAGCATAAAAGTGTCATCCATGTACGCTACCGTGTCCTCTTCAGCGCACTTCGGGATGTCCAGAAGATCTGTGTTATAGTATTGGTATAACACCATCGATAATGGGTCTCCCTGGCCTATCCCATTATCTATTGGTATGCAGTCTGAAACATACCTGTCAAATTTGAGAGTCGTGAACCGCTCCCTCAACATGTTGTGCACGAAACTAGTGTACTTGGTGGGTACCCTTCGTTTTCTAAGGTTGTGGACCAACTTTTCGGGGTTCGCGTTTGGGAAAGCACCTTCTATGTCCAGGAATAGGACTGACGTTACTTTGCCTGCCCTCCACGCCGCCTTTATCTTGTTTGTTAACAGGTGCATGGCATCTGTGGTTGTTCGACCTGGACATCCTCCGAAGTGGTTGGCGGGAAGTAACTGGTGTTTTTTGGTGACGTAGGTGATGTGGTTTGCGATGATCGCTGTGATTACCTTCCATATCGTGTTGAGTAACGCGATGGGCCTGTAAGCTTTTGGTGTATCATATCTAGGTTTGCTGGGCTTTCTGAGGACTACCATTGCAAATTCTTTCCACAGTTTGTACATCAGGCTCTTATCTAACATGGCTTTGTAGATAGGTAGCATTCTGGCGACGATCAAGTCAGCGCTTTTGGAGAGAACAACATTTGGAATACCATCTGGTCCCAGAGCCTTGAACGGTTTCAGTTTCTTGAGCTGCGCTTTGATCTGCTCTGCGGTTATCAATCCCTTGCTTTCGCATTGGTCTGGGTAGGTGCAGTTCTCCAGTGCAGTGTCTGCAGGTGGTTTCTCTGGGAATAATACCTTGGCTAAGACCCGACCTTTGTTGCTGTTTGTGTTGGCTGAAGCTTCCACCTCGCTGGTCCTGTGAATTAGCATGGGGATCCTAGCTTTACCGCCATCGCCCCTGATCTGGGTCGTGAGACAGTGTGCCGTCCATATGTCCGGATCCTCTGCCTTTTCGAGCCAGTCCCACCAGTGCTGCCTCTTGGTCTGTTTGAGGACTCTGCAGTAGTTTTTGACTGCCACAGTGTGCTTCCCATGTATGATGTATCTAGGGTCTTGACGCCTGTTGTAGGATTGTCGTCCCAACTTGTTTGCCAACCGTCGGAGCTGTGTTAGTTCCTTTGTCCACCATCTTTTGGATTTCGGCAATATGATCAACACCAGTACTTGTTTTATGATGGTACGTTGGATGGCGGTGGTTAAGTTATCGCAAGCGGTGTCTAACTGCCTCTGGTTGACTATCGGTGTGGGCAGCAGGAGCTTATCTAGTTGAGTACTCAGCTCTTTACAGAATTTGTCCCAGTCCACCTCACGAAAGTTGTGGATTTCTTCCTCTGACGCAATATCCGCTTTCAAGTTTAACTCTGTTAGTATTGGCAGGTGGTCCATGTTTACCCCTCTTTGGTCCGGCTGCGCATCGCACGAGATTAGCAGGTTTTCGGAGTGATCGGAAATGAACACTTGGTCCAGTCTGCTCCAGAGTTTGGTGATGTTGTGCACATGGGTCGGGATGCCACTTGGCAGGGCCAGGTCTAGTCCAATGTCAGCGATTGCCTCGATCAGCTTTTCCGCAGCAGCTGTCGCTTTGGTGGTGAACAGCCTTGTGTCCCTGGGATCGTCCCAGTACAGGTGATGCCTGTTGAAGTCCCCAACCCAAAGTATGTGCGCTGCGCCACTGTTGGTCTGCATTATCTCGGCTTGGTTACTGTTGTGAAAATTTGTTAGTAGTCTAATGGTTTCATCATTTTGACAGTCGTTGTAGATGTTTACTACTGTCAGTTTACCCCACTCCCCTTTTAGTTGGATTACCATGACGTTGCATGAGGGGAAATCTATTTGCTTCCAAGAGTCTGTTTTGATGGATGCTTTGATGAGCATTATTGCTCTGGTGGTGCTGTCCATCTTACGGTGGAGAGTGGGGTAAATAGGCGTCCAGTCTTTCGACGCTAGCGTGAATCCGTTGGCATCTATGGCCGGTTCCTGGAGGGCTATGATACTTATACCTTTACTTACCAGTTCGTTGTTGCTTAGGATGTTGTGTTGGCAAATTTGCGATTTGTTAACATTTTGCTGCCATACTGCGATGTGGTCCGTTAAATCCATGGTTTGATCTTAAAGGTTACATCACCGTCTGTAATTTCCATCGTCAGGTCTGAGTCGATTGGCTCCTGTGCCCACTCCAGTTGATCAGCGACATCTTTCTCAGGTCCTCCTGTATCCCTAGCGCTGTATCTGTTGTTGCCAACTATTGGGATACTATTGGAACCCGTTTGCGAAGGCTTCCCCCAGTTGCCTGGCCCTTTGCCACCCTGTGTCTTTCTATTGCCCAGTGATGGGAGACAGTTTACTGTGTACAATTCTGGAAAGCGCTTGTCTAGAGGAATTGTTACGTTCTTGAGGCTCCAAATTCATTTTTCACTTGCTTACTAATACTTTCTCATCACGTGACCTGTTCCCATCCCCCTTTCCATCACATGACCTTACCACCTGACCGCTTACCTATCATTCTTACCATGTGATTCTCTTTGGCTATGCACGTGACTCATACTGACTCCAACCTAGTAGCACGTATCCTAGGACTCACGCGTGAGTCAGTTCGACTCGGAATGACTCCATATCTTGTACGATGACTCCTTACTAGTACGGGTACTAGTAGTATTAGGCTCGAGTCATGGCAGCTGCCCAGATGTATATAAGTCGACCTTATATCCTAGAGTTGGGCCTTAAGCCTGACTTGGTTTAATCCCAAGTGTCGTAGCTTCCACAGCGTCTTCAGTTTTCGCCCGCACTTCGTGCAAGTCGTCTCGAACATCGTCGAGACTCTCCTCTACATCTTTCATTATCCCCACTAGTGTCTTGCACGCATGCAGACCCGTCATACCAGCGCATCCAAGGGCCAGTGTTCGCTACCTGCGATCCCTTGAAGTACAAGTCCCGCCACTGTTATACAAACCCATGCACGTCGCACCTTAGGGTCCTTGGCCCTTAACAGGAATCCTGTTGGGTCTAGATGCGAGCGCAAGTGTCCAGTCCTGCTCCGCCAGGAAGAACAGCATGCTGTTGACTGGGTTTCTCTTGTCTAAGACTGCACAGCACCTGATGAACTCCAGGCACAGTCTGTCCCAGCTGGCATGCAAGTTAACGCCGCATGAAATGCAGTGGCGTTTGCTGTTGTTTGTACAGGCGTTAGTACAGTGCTTCTTGCCACACATACCACAAGTGTCTTCGTTCTCTGGGCAGCTGCCTGCAAAGTGCCCCCATCATCTGCATTTCATGCATTGGATGGGTTCTTGCTTTTGCTTCATTGGCCTGATCAGGCTGCCACAGATACCTATGCCGTCCTTGATCAACTTGTTTGCAATGTTCACCGAGGTGATGGTCAGGATCGCATGTGCATGGGTTTGTCCTGTATGCCTGCAGCCTGCTGGCTTTATCCACCTTGCTTTATGGATCGAGCGCAACAGGAGCAAATTCGCTTCTTCGACTTCCCTGAGATGAGTTTGGTTGTCTGGCTCAAAGGTTAATGGGATTCTAGGTGCAACTAGGATGTATTCCCTTTCCCTAATGTGCGCCCCTTTGGAGAAGGCATCCGCGAAGGTTTCTTCATTGCCCACTTCCCTGATCCAATTGGCTGCCTCCTTGCTACTGAGCGTGAGGAGTATGGAATGTCTTTTGGTTTTGAGCGTGGCTTCGACTTTCACTTTTTCCGGTTTGTCTGCATTGGACATACCGTCCAGAACCCTGTTGGCTATGGTTATAATTTCTGTAAGGCTCTTTTCCAGGGTGGCATCCCCCTCGTCGCCGTATACATCTACAAGGAGCTGCTTTGCCCTGTGGTCCATGTCGCCAAGTACTTTGGGGTCTGCGCTGGCTTTGTGCAAGGGAGTTTGTCTGGTTACTAAAGCGTCGCGGTAGGATTGAGTAGTGTCCACAATTTTATCCGCAACGTTGGTAACCTTCCCAAGCTTGCTTATGATATCCTGCGTGTTCCCTTTTACCTCTTCTGCGACTTTTAGGGCCTTCTCTGAGGTTTCTAGGGTTACATTAACAACACCCGTGATGCTGTCGAGCTGTCTGTCTAGGATCTCTTGGAGCCTGCCTAGTTCAGCAGTAAACCCTTTATGCATAGAGCTCACCTCGTCTTGTACTTCTTTCCTCTCTTTTGTAGCCCTAGTGGCTCTCTCTGCCTTCTCCATCTCTTTGATGTACTTAAAGATACCCTCTATGATGCGTTCTGGCGAGTCCTCACCATCAAGAATCTTATAGAGCGCTTCCACAATGGGCTGTAAAAGCGCTGTTGAGGTGACAGCGGGCCTGCATGTGGCTGTGGATGCCCCGACGCTTACTTCTGTGCTTTTCTCACCATTGTTTTGCTCTTTACTTAGTTCTTTCTTTGTCCTTTGCTGGCTGATTGGCTTTCCATTGGCTGTCGCCTGTGTGGCTGTAGCCAACCTGGTGATCCATGGGTTGCTCGGCACCAGTCTGGCCTGTGATTGGCTTTCTGGGCCCCCAATATCAGGGGGTTTCGGCATTTTTATATGGCTCATAATCGGAAACGATTGTTTTGAATGATAAAGTATGGGAGAGATATGGAGTGTTATGTGATTCAACCAATTTCTGATTAACACTTAAGTCGCTGGCAAGGTTTTTTGTGCTGCGATGTTGGTGGTTACCAAAAAAGGAAGTCCGTTTCCAGGGGTTATGTAGATGATACACGCCGTTTACACCGCCGATGGGTATATCTTTGTGGCCCCATCTCTCTTGTTCAGCCACGATTCCGGGATTTGGAATCCCACCTAATTTGTCCTCGGATGTTCTACCGGGACCAGGTAAAGCAAGCACAATGTTCGTATATGCATGGGCAGAGTATTCTCCAACCCGGGCCTGACTCCCTGAGTTCGTGCTCTACTGATCAGAAATTAATCGGCTCATGTTTGGTATAATCACACAAGGCGGGACGAGTCCAAGACGTCACAAGGTCAAACCAATGGCGACGAAACTAGGACCTGGATTGTGAGAACGGAGGATACGACGCAGCATGCATGTGTACAAATACACGTTGTATCTTCGTATGCTGTGTAACGCACCATGGCAACAATTTGTGCTGACTGGCTTCGTGGGTTCTGGAAGCTTTGCTATTCTGTAGGCGCATCATCGGGTATTCACCTGAACATGCCTGATACCTTCGTCGTCATAATCTACGCAATCAGATGAATGTTCGGTTCTGTCTTGTGCGCGTGGACGCTGAATGGGGCTAACTTATTTTGCAGAATTTCGGCTTGCGCGCACCACCTGCAATGGGGGACCTCCCACTAGGCACGTAATTACTGTTAGATCAGGTAATTCAAGCAAACATACTTCAGTGTTTGCGCACATAAGGCAGCACAGAAATAAGGGCTCCTGATTACGACACAAAAGTTTGAAGTACAGCAGTGGGAAGACGATATTCCTCCAGCGAGAAGGCTGAAACACGATGGGAGAAGTGTCACCAAAGAGTAAGGGGCAGAATGCCTAAACGATGTCGAAACGCGGCGTGCTCGCGGCTGAGCGCTGATTGGTTGCTGTGTCAGCATTGACGTGTTGACGGGTCGTCATATCTCCGCCATATCTACACTCGCGGCAATTACCGGGTACGAACATGCCGTGCTGATCGTGATGGAATTGTGACTGCGTACTCAATGACCTTGCTCCTCTCTGTAGAGACCACTGGTAGGCGCATCTCGTCCTCGTTCTGTCTCTTCATATTCCTCATGATTTATCCGTTTACATGCCTGCGCGCGTTTGCTGATATGCAGTTGCGAAATTGGGAAGTTGATATACCTTCACACCCTCACTGACACGGGCCCCTCCGACTCCCTCCCCCATCAAATCCCAAACGAGCCATTTTCTCCATCGTTTGGATGATTCCCACTCCAGATATAATACCGGAGGAAACCATTGTACAACAATGGCCTGATCGCATGGCGAGATGTTGCGAACACAAGCGATCGGGGCCATTCAGCGTGATTCGACTTTGTAGAGCCACATTGTGATTTGAGCCACATACCGCCTTTATTTTATAACATAATAAATATTGTGCTGTACAGCATGCCTATTTGTTCAATCCTAGAAATTTCTCTAAAGAACTGGCTGTCATCGACTCCCACAACCTCAACACCGATCGCTTTATCGTCAATACTAATAGTACGTCCCACATGTCCCAGACCCCCACAGCAAGTAACTTTGCAGCATCTTTATGGCCTCCTTTTAATGCCAAGTCGAAGGGTGTTTCGCCTTTTTTGTTCCGGTTATGGATATTTGCATAATGCTTGAGTAGGAGCTCCGTAACTTTGAGGTGTCCATAATATGCCGCTAGGTGTAATGCAGTCTCTCCGTCCACGTCCGGCGTATTCACGTCGGCCCTATATCTTAGTAACAGTAGAACGACTTCTAGATGCCCTTCCTGTGATGCCATGTGCAACGGGGTCCGACATAAATCGTTCTGAGCTCCTACTTCAGCCTTACGACCGAGAAGTAGCTGCATGACCTTGGGTTTTCCGTTCTTGGATGCCATGTGTAATGGGGTCCAGAGACGCTCATCTTTCGCGTTGACATTCGCGTCTTTTCCGAGCAATAAACCCGTGACGTCGTCGTGTCCGTTTCCCGATGCCCCATGTAACGGAGTCCGCTTCAACCAATCATGGCGTTCGAAATCTGCACCGCGCTCTAATAGGAACTGCACAACTTTCGGCCTTCCACTTCTCGATGCAAGAAATAATGGAGTCTGCTGGTCCTCATTCTCCACGTTCGGGTCTACAGATGGGCCGACTAGCGAGTGGATCAGCACATGGTCTTCACGTCCCGACGTTATGGGTAACGTACCGTTATCCTTGCCGTGGTCGAGTAATAACTGCACAACCTCTACACGGCCCTCTTCAGACGCGAAGTGTAACGGAGTCCAGTCCGACTCATCCCGGGGACTCGTATACGCTCCATTAGTAAGGAGGGCGTCAACAATCTTCAGGTGTCCAAATTTCGATGCCAAATGCAATGGGGTCACGTCATTCCCGTCCTGAGAATTCGCATCATCTCCCTCCCCGAGAAGGATCAGTGTACGTTCGAGATGTCCATCTTGCGATGCCTGATGCAGGGGAGTCGACCCATCCTCGTCATGTGCTGTCACAAGGACGTCCTCGAGGAATTGTGTGAGATCGACGCGACCGCTTTGGGATGCCAATTGCAGAGGTGTGAACCCGTCCTTGTCCTGTGCTGTCGGGTCGGCACCCTGCTCGACGAGGAATCGTGCGAGATCGATATGACCATTCACAGTTCGCGTCGCCCAGTGCAACGGAGTTGATCCATCCTTGTCCTGCGCTGTCACTTTGGAGCCGTGCTCGACGAGCAATTGTGCGACCTCGACATGACGGCTTTGGGATGCCCAATGCAGCGGAGTTGAACCGTCGTTGTCCTGGGCGGCCACGTCGGCGCCGTGGTCGATGAGGAGCTGTGCGAGATCGACATGACCACTTTGGAACACCCAATGCAGCGGGGTCGCCCCATCCTTGTCCTGGGCTGATACATTGGCGCCGCGCTCCACGAGCATCCGTGCGAGACCAACATCACCAGCATGGGCCGCCTCATGCAGTTGAGTCGACCCGTGTAACGCCTGAGCTGCAACGTTGGCACCTTGCTCGTTGAAGGATCGCTCGGGTTCGCTATGGCCACTTTCGGACTCCACTAAGTCCGGATTCAGTGAGATCGGCCCTTCCATGTCCTTGACTGTTCTGTCGGCGTCGTCCTCTACACGAAACAGCATGAGGTCGATATGACCACTTTCGGGTGCTGCCTTGATGTCGCCTTCTTTCGGATTGGATCGTCGTCGCCGGCGCTTGCGACTAGGCTGATCGACGACGCTATCAGAACGAGGGCTATCATCACCGCCCGCCCGCCCCGATCCCTGCTTGGACGCGTCGGCCTGTGGTGATGGCATGTGGCGGGCAGAGTCGCCTGGATCCTTGGCAAGATCGCTCGACGCATCAGGCCCCGCACATTCCGAAGCGGTAGGCGAAGACGGCGAAGGATAATCAGTTGTGGGCACCCCGGACGGTGGGCGGGCGGCGGCGGTGGTGGGCGGCAGGAGATATTCCTTGCGCACGGTCTGGTACGCAGCTTCCACTTGGGACCGCATGAGCTTTCTAAGCCACTTTGTAACGACCTCGATATCCTGGTCCTTGTACACGCCGCCTACATAGGCCTAGGTACGCTTTTCAGAGGAAGTCCCCTTAAATGGAAGAACGCTACTACCTTGAAGACAGTCACTTCGGGTTGCATTACTGGTCAAAGACGTAGACGTGAGTGCGCAGATGGTGGCTTTACCTTGTACGCTGTTCTTATCCCTGAGACTGCTAGCTTGGCGTTCCGGGAGTTTAAGCTTCTTGTGCAATCCATACCGCACGCAACTAAAACGTATGTTATCAAGTGCAACCGAAGTGGTGAGGGATAAGGGATCCATTACATCTCTGCGAGCACGTTCTTGCTCTTAACGTAATCTCTCACTTTCTGTACGACCGCAATGTGAGACTAGACCCGAGGCGATGATACCGTATCGGCGAACCGAGGCAGGACCAACTCGAAGACGTGGATAGAGGTCTTGAATAAGGTTGGTAACAGCAAACCCGAACACTTGATCTCCGATATGCCCCAATCTTATAGAGGCATTCAGCGAGGTGATCAAGGTAGGACACTACTAGCGACGGACTCACTCTTCATTATCGGTGCTTGGATCGTTCTCAGGCGCCTGGAAATCATGCCTGTAGTCGGCCAGGCTACTGTGGGTGAAAATGCGCTTCCGAATTCGCTCAGACTGAATCTTCGGAAGTGGTGGCAGTAGGTCAACTGTAAAGCTGGGGCCAGCAGGAGGAGAACGGGTCGAGGGGCGTCCAGGGGAAGACATGGCAGGGAGAATGGTCGAGGGGACTGGCAGGTCTGAATGATAAAAGGAGTCGAAGGTAAGGGCAGCGTTATGCCTCGTGCATCCAGACCTTCTGGGAACATGCTATACTAAGGTTAGACTAACAAATGGTCGGCACCGGCCATCCGATATACGACTATGTGAAGCTACATGCCTGCTATCAGAGCATACCTTATCCCGTCAAATTGTGACAGCGTGAAACAGGGGCCATTGATTCGGTACCATAAATCTTAATGGATTCACGGGTAGAGCACCCAAGTGTTGGTAGTCGGGCGTGGTCCTCATTCAATCACTGATATAGTTAGTGCCGAACCGCAGCACGACGACTCGGCGTGGTTATCGAACGCACGAGAGAGTGGGCCAAATAGGGTGTAGGGATCACAAGCATCAGGAAAACGTCCAATTTGCTTTTTGTACTTTTTCATGCTTTTATTGCTTTTTTCAAGTAAAAAAAGTAAAATTTGAGAAAGTACAGACTACTTGGGAAAAGCCCAGTCCCACACTTTTCACATACTTTTCAATACTTTTTTCACTTTTTTTTTACAACTACTCCATTTCACTCATAATTGACATTTGTTGGCTGTGCTTTTTTGTACTTTTTTGTACTTTTTGCATTACAGTACTTTTGGAAGATGATTTACTTTTTTGAGCAACTCAAAAAGCACAAAAAAAAGTGTGGGACTGGGCTTTTTCATACTTTTTCTGTAAAAAGTATGAAAAAGCACAAAAAAAGCACAAAAAGTAAATTAGATGTTTTCCTGATGAGTCCTGCTCTTTGAATGTTCCTCGGCTCCTTTTGCACCAGAATTTCTTGACGTGGTCATGAGTTCACAATGAACCCCTTTTTGCACCTACCAGGTTATCAGCTCGCCGCTGTCACGGTCGCCGAGGTGATTAATAGTTCATTTATCACACGCGCTTCTAATGAAGCTCCATACCATTGGAACATGATTGGCGATCCGCGCCTCATTCATGGTTATTCCGTATACAGAATTTATGATTGCCAGTGACCCAGATGCCCGAACGGGCTTATGATGGATTGTCCGGCGCGCAAAGCTTCAAAGTTCATTGTTCCGATATCGGATGCCGATGTCCTGACCTTCTATTGCATTAATATATAAAGATATAGTGCAGAGCGTACTTTGACACCTTCCATAGCAGCTTTCTAGTCGCTTTCACACGGGTCACGATAGGGCTTCGAATAGGCACAGCATCCCGAGTATTGAAGCCTTGAAAGATTTATACTGTGGAATGCTTCTGGGAGGTAGATACACCTGGGACACAGCCGGGAGTACACCCGGATTACGAGTGTATCTTTCGGAGGCGGGTGAGTCCAAAATTGTGGTGTCCGCTCCGGTCCGGAAGCGGCCGGAAGTCCCGTCAACAGGTGTTCTCCCATCTCGGCGCAAAAACCCCTACAACCACCCTAAACTGTACAGTACCAAAGGTTCCATCATAGTCCTCGATCGCAGCGACGCCGATTTATGATATAGTCGGGGATTCATGTGAAAGGACAAGAGGGGTCTGGACCGAGGCCGAAATCGGATATTCATGATAGCACATCCTGGCATCCAGCTGCCACTGGCACGAACTTGTGGACAATACACCTGCGTAGCGGAACTGGCCTACTGTAGATGGGCGTATATTGAACCCGCAGTATTAAATACCCGAACCGAAAAAGCCGCTCGAATGCCGAGGGAGAGCGCCGGTTCAGACGCCCGGCCCGTACGTCACATGTTGACACTCGAACTAAGCTGTCAGTCTTGCAGTTGCCGACAAGTCAAAAGCAAGCTAGCTTAGCCTGGATCTTGTGGATTCTAGCACTTCCGTCAAGCTTTTGGGGTAATGATGGCTGTAGAGTTGCTCAGCGCAATAACTTACAGGCTGATCATACGGCGGTCGCTTGAAAGCGACATAACTCGATGCAGCTTACAGTCTCTTGGCATAATCTCGGACAATTGGGACTAGTTGTTCGTTCGTCTCTGTCAGCCTAACCCTAATTGCTGAGATTCCTTGCAGAAAACTGCGTGTCATTCCTCGTTGCCGCACTTTGCCGATTTCAACGTGGGATAGCTCAGTTAGCTGTCGCGGAAGTCTTCTTGGGCTGCCAGCTTTTCCCTATTCAAGTGGTTCGACATGGATGCTGAACTACCCTGTTCAAGGTTAGCAAGAATCGCAAGTCGGACGGTACAGTGGCCAGGTTCTTCAACACGTTACTGTAGCATGTGCACCTCTCAATGAGGTGGTCTGCCTAACATACTTTTCGCGCCTTTGCGGGAGCAAACCTGTGACAACCCCTCTTTAAGTTAGCCCGGACTGTGCGAGTCGAAGCTTGGATATCCCTTTCAGGTTAGGATGATCCTTAGTCCGGATGCTGGTGTCTTCGGCCTTCTCCGTGGCACAAGGCCAACGCATGGGGTATGTACATGCTGGCGCCCAATATAAGTATTGCAGGCGCTCTCTCCTTCAGGAGGTTGGAGGTGGCAAAGGGCGCTTCCTCGGTGACCAATCAAAAGTCTCATGTATTGATTACTGTGCTCTGCCATCAGCACAAGGTCCTGATCAGCTAATGGCCCAGATTTCCTTTGGCCCGCGTCCAGCACTAAGCTTTCTCACTGCCGAAATCCTAGATCCCCCGCTTACCCCTGGAGGTACCAGCAGACGGAACTCGCCCGCCCGCCCGCCCGCCCGCCCGCCCGCACGGTGCCCAGGGACCTGTGTAGACGGTCCCTATCAATGTTCACGTACAGAGACTATGACAATAGATGGGGGGTGCATCACCGTCACCATTTATCATGAGTTACTGATGTGCGCCCTCGAGTTCCAGACACTAAATTGTGTTATTCGCACGCCCTTGCCTCCACATAAGCGTCTCCAGAGAGAACAGCACTGCAGTCCCGCACACTTCATCACCAGTTTTCCGAGGTTTAGATGATGATACGCCGTTTACACCGCCAATGGTACGTCTCTCCCGCCCCGTCTCCCTTGCTCTGCCACGATTCCGGGGGTTTGGAATCCACCTAGTTGATCCTCGGATGATTTATCGGGGCCAGGTAAAGCAAGCCCAATGTTCGTATATGCATGGGCAGAGTGCCCTCCACTCCGGGCCCTCCTGGAGTTCGTTCTCTACTTGTCATAAATTAATCCTCTCATCTTGATATAATCGCACACAGCAGGACGACGATGGGCCTGCAGAATAACAAAGCTTCAAGAACCCACGAAGCAGTTAGCACAACTCACCGTCATGGTACGCCACAAAGCATACAAAGATACAACGTGTATTTTGTACACATGCATGTGCCGTATCCCCCGTTCTCGCCATCCAGGTCCCAGTTTCGTCGCCATTGGTTTGACGTCTTGCGCCAGGTATTCACCTGAACATACCCGATATCTTCGTCGTCATCTGACCCTCTTGGGAAACTTTCCAGGTTTTGCGGCGCCATTAGGAACAACTCTCACTCTATTGTAGCAGTAGCACGTGTCGGGTAAGATTGTGTTGTGCTGTGAGACAGACCTCCTGCTGACGTCCTATTTCTAACGCTCCCTCAAACAGGCCAGGTATCTCATTGTTACGATTGCTCATTTCTGACCGGGGCAGAGAGCTGCGGTTTGTACACGTCTAGGTACAGCACAACGCCGTATACAGATAGGTGGTGGGTGGTACAGTAACCACCAACGACAACATGGTAGACAACTCTGCCCCGTCCTTCGACCCCTCCAGGGCCCCCAAAGCTGGCCCTTTTATTTAATGGCTCGGACAGGTTTCCAAGGATGGACGTACAAAAGCCCTGTCAGAATGCATGAGTAGTTGGCTGATGCCGGACAAGACCAAGGTCCCAACGCCGGAGAGCCGTCCATGTTTTTCTTTCTGCCTGCTGATCTGACGGACTTAGTCATCGGACATTTGATTGCGCTGGACGGATTGCGTTTGCATGTAACCAAATTAGGAGACATTTGACCATGGACCATAGAAAACGCGCCGCAGTATTCAGAGATAAACCGCACACTCCTTGTTGCACACCCTCACTGTGCTGTCGTTCGCTTTGTTCCATCGCATACAGCGTGAGATACTGGCGATGTTGCTCTCAGTGATTTCTTCGTGCTGCAGCCACGTGGCATCGTCGTGTTCGGCATGCACTTGCGTCTCCTTTTTCCGCCCTCAATCGCTGCGTTTAGTCTTGAGCGCTGGAAGTTGGAAGGAATTTGGCCGAACTTGAAGTCCTCAGGTTGGAATGGTTAACGAATTAAAACACGACAGGTTATGGGAACGTATTTCCTGATATGTTGTTAGCATTAATTCGTGGGATCAAGTTACGTATCGACCGGCAACGTGGGAATACAAGGCGCCCATGATCATGGTTGAGGCGCGCCTGGCGGGCCGTGGCGGCCTGCCAGTGGGTTGATGCTTGCTTTTGATATCTCTATCCCTTGTCCTTGCTCACGACGGACGTTTATCTACAAAGACTCTATGGCTGAAAATGCTGAAGCTCTATCCTCTAGTCGTTAGTAAACGAAACTGCTCACGACAATGCCCATGGTCTCGGCAATTTCATGATTCGCAGCAGCGATAAACGTGAACGCGGAGCCAACGCCGCGTGGATACAGCGTTGGGTATCGCGTTGGTATCGTGTTGAGGCTACCGACACTTCCGAGTCATCATTCCCTTTTTGTACCTCTGGCCCATTCGCCGGAACGAGCGGGGTACACGTGTACACTCCCGCGGTGCGGATGGGGCCGAAGCGAATCTACGATGGCTCGGGATCTTACGCATAACAGATGTCTCGATTCTGATTGGCCAGAACTGGTAGCCTGCTGTCTACCAAACCGCAAGCAATTGGAGTAATATGCAGCGTGCAAGGCCTGAGGATCAGAGTCAGGCCCAGCCGCGTTGTCCTGGTTCCATTACAGCTGTCTATCTACCCTATTTCCCGCACTTTTATATCGCCGCTGCAGAGGAAATCGGAGACGGTCTTCCGTTTTTTCGAAATCCTGCCCCACATGAGTACCTCACAACAGAACATATCCACGCTGCCCCAAGAATCTACCCCCGATGTGCATTCGAACACTGCCCCGGTACAAATCACACACACTTCGCCGGGGCAGGCATCACCCTCTGTTGTAGAGAATACGCCGGGGCCTTCCGCGCCAATGACTGTCCTGGGCGCAATGCAAACCACCCCTCCTCAGCGGGCATCGTCTTCCTCCTACCATATTTCCCTGATATCTAAACCTGTTCCCGAGGTACCCCAAGAACACATAGAGGTAATGGAGCCCGCAGAGGTACCACCACGGGTGGCGTCACCGACCTTTCTCCCTCCTGCTTCCGTTTCGACTCACGGAGGTCACGGAGCCAGGGGAGGCAGACCCCGCGCAGACACACCACCGCGTAAAGCCGTGCGCGTTACACCATCCTACCCGATACTAGACGAAACTATTCGCGCGCCGCAGCCGGTAATCGTACCACCCGGAGGTTTCTATCCGAGTCGTCGTTCGACCGGTCGCTATCCCGATAGCGAAACGGCATGGCATGTTCGGGATGACGGGGAACCTGTGCGTTTGATACCTTATTTCCCCCATGACAAGGCCATGCCAGAGCTGACTGTCTGGGTACCCTCAGTTCCGCGAAAGAAACGTCGGCCAGCGCTTGATTCCGATCATCAACGTTGCAACCGAAGAGTTTGCCAAGGCCACGCAACGAGGTAAGTGGTAACCACGAGAATACTACTGGACCCTCTTATCCACCTTCACATGCGCACTCATACAGCAACATTTGCCGCCTGGGCGCAAAATATTGCCATTATGCTAGAAGTTATGATCGGTGCGCTTACCACCGCCCTCGGAGCATCACTGGGTGGCCATAATGTGCGTGGTATATAAACTTTTGCCGCCGCGTGGTCCGCCTGACATCAACGCCAGACAACCATCGCAATCTCAACTCTCGGGGTTGCGGGGACAATCACAGCCGCGTACATGGCACGCACGAAGGGATCGAATGAGCCTCAAGAGTCGCGCCTCCGTGCCCGAGAGCTAGAACAATTTTTGCGTGAGATGGAGTTGTTTTCCTTGGACCATGGCCATGAGTATGGGGACAAGTGGGACAATCAGATCAATGGCTTCCGCCTTAGCTTGGAGAAAGTCCTTGGGAATCATCCTAGAAGCTATACAAGAGATCCAGACGCGGACGAGGACTCTAACGCTTTTCGAGGAAAGGAGGTGGGAAGCGATGACCATTACACTGTAAGTTCTATCGGGAATGGGTGAGTGCAGCATATTTTGATGTGTGGGTGATTCGTTAAATGCACGCGTACTTAAGTCACAGGAAACGGCCCGTGACCGAGACGAGGACAAAGTCAGAGTCCCAGGAAGCAGTATAGGGCTATGATCCTGTTTGCGTGCTTGTTGGATGACCTGTTGTATGTTCTGCCCTCTGTGCGATACCCTATGCCGATTGAGCATAGACTCATGTGTACACCATTCATCGTTGCTTGCGCTCTGACCTGTTGTTCCTGGATTGTATTATTTAACAGACTTCACACGATTGTAATCTTACTACTGACCTCAAAAATACGATGGGGTGTTCTCTCCACGAAGGGTGTACTTCCGAAGCTTTCCACCGAGTTAGAACGACGGATGCTGGACCTCGTTGTTGAAAGCGCAGCCACACAATAAGGCTGGTAGAGATTGGAATGGGCACACATTAGAGCACGCTGCACGCATGGGGATGGGGACAGAACGTGCGAAAAAGCAATAGATGAAGGAACCACTAACAGAGAAAGGCCACGAAGAAGAAAATCAAGAGAAGAGTATGTGGGAAAATGCACAAGATAGAGATGGTTTATCGTTTTGACAATCATGTTTTGAGCGAGCGAAAGCCTAGAGGTCACGGGTCACCAGCGCTCGTGCCTGTCACATGACCAATTTCCATTTTCGTATCTCCCGGGAATCTTCATTCGCGTCATCACTGTGAGCGACGCGGCGCGCGGTTCGTTCTGCCCCTTACTTTTTTGTGATCGTGTTTCGGCCTTCTCGTTGGAGGGATGTCTTTTCTTCGCATTGCTATACTTCAAAATTTTGCGTCGTAATCAGGAACCCTTATTTCCGTGCTACCTTATGTGCGCAGACACCGAGGTATGTTCCTTTCCTTGAATTACCTGGTCTATGATCTGTATTTACGTGCCTAGTGGGATATCCCCCAGTGCAGGTAGTGCCCGCGGACAGAAATTCTGCAACAAAGGATAGCCCCACTCAGCGTCCGCGCGCACAAGGAAGAACCGAACATTCATCTGATTGCGTATCAAAACATCATCTCACTTCATGAACGAGATTTACCTGTAATTCTCGCCGGATGAGAGACACATGAAGGCTATACCGGGTCACATGAAGCCTCGAGGCAGAGCGTGGGTGCGCAAGCGTGTTTCTCAGCTCCACCTGCAGCGGACCTAAATCGGTTCATATCAGAAGGTCTGGAATGTGATGGGCCAGGATTACTATCCTCCTTGCTACCTTCCAATTGCACGCAGCAAGTCCTCCGGAGAACACGCAATGTGCTAGACATGGGTTGGAGACAGGCGCTGCCCCATTGTCCTTGTCACATTGCGGTTGTCCACGTTCCCTACAACCCCATACTATTTCTTGCTCAGCCGCAAAGAGGCAAACAACGACTCTCCCTTGTCCTTTTCTGACCCTGTCCCATATGAGCACCTCACAGAATAATGCGTCTACGCCACCCGAAGAATCTGTTCCCGACGCACATTCGAATACCGTCTCGCCGGGCGGAGAACAGAATGATCTCTCTTTGCTGGAGCATGCCCCACCCTCTCTAGTGGTAGAGAACCCACCGGAATCTTCCTCCCCAGCTGCCGTCGTCAATGCGGCACAAACTGCACCCACTCGACCGACGTCGTCTTCATCCGATCCCACTGTCCGCTCTTCTAAACCTGTTCCAGAGTTACCCCGAGAACACGCAGCAGAGGCATCTACCTCCGCAGACGTGCGACCACGCGTGGTCTCAGCAACATTACAGGTTCCCATCCCTGCGTATGGAGGCCGCGGGGGTGGTGGGGGTGGCATACTGCGCGAAGATATATTACCGCGACGATCTGTGCGCGTCACGCGGTCTGACGCAACCTTGGATGCAATAGTGGACGAGGCTGACTACGCTCCGCGGTCTGTGGCCTTTCCCCGCCGATATTCCTTCCATCGTCGTTCGCCCAGTCAGCACCTCGTTAGCCAAGCCGCATGGCACGCCCGAGAACCTGTGCGTCCGATCACGTGTCTGTCCTCATGGCTTGGACCTGGGCTGACTCTTCTTCTGTCCGCGCCTCCGTCCTTTCAGGTCCGCGAACTAAATGTCAGTCAGCGCTTGGACCCGACCATCGAAATTGCGAACGATGAGCTTATCAAGGCTACGAAGCTAGGTAAGTCGTGATTGTGAACGTTGTTCACCCTTGAATCTGCGATTCTCACACGCGGCGCGCAGCGGAAACGACAGCCTTGATTCAAAAAGTTGCCGTGACTCTAGAAGTTCTAATTGGTGCGCTCATCACCGCCCTTGGCGCGGCGCTGAAAGGTCCCCACGTGCGTTGGATAAAACTTATGCCGTCCCTTTATCTCCCTGATATCGATGCTAGTCAAACATCGTGATTGCAACTCTCGGGGTTTCGTCGACACTCGTAGCATGGTACCTGGCGCGCACTAGGGAGTCGGAGGAGCCGCACAAATCGCGTCACCGTGCGCGGGACCTGGGGCATTTTCTGCGCGAGGTTGAATTGTTTATACTTGACTGTGGGCATGAACCCGGGAACAAGTGGGAGGATAAGATCAACGGCTTCCGCCTCACCATGGAGAAAATTCTTGGGATTAATCCTTCGACGGATCCGAATTCGACGGCGGACTCTAACGCTAATCGAGGAAAGGAGTCAGAAAGTGATGCAAGTTCTAAAGAGGATGGGTGAGTGCAACATATTGCGATGTGTGAAGGGCCTGGCTAAAGGCAGACTTATGACATAGGAATCGGCATACCAGTGCTGTGTGACCGCAACGGAGATAAAGTCAGATTTGGACATATAGGGCCGTGATCCTTTTCATGAGTTTGTCTGGTACGTGCCATGTCCC
>Ga0307510_10000557_pt1 | contig 37439 bp, 32 predicted proteins | sample 12_EM_MG_FD_207224 | JGI IMG/M metagenome (GOLD analysis project Ga0307510, IMG submission 207224) | Populus trichocarpa ectomycorrhiza microbial communities from riparian zone in the Pacific Northwest, United States - 12_EM | ecosystem: Host-associated > Plants > Roots > Unclassified | place...
TTTTAGTACAGTTCATAGTTATTCACACAAATTATAGTTATTAACAGTTAATAACCAGGTGAATAACTCCTGAGAATTCCTGGCGGTTACTAACAAGTGTGAATAACTGCCCCGTGAGTTGTTCACGTGAACCCTAGTCACCACATTTCACTCGCAAATTTATTAATTAGATCATAATTACCAATATTGTCCCGGCCGAAGAGACACAACGGCAAGTGGGACGAGTACACGACAAGCAAACTGATAACTGTACTACCGTCGTACTAACCTATAGTAGCAAGCAGATGAGGGTTCATCATGTCGCGTCAACCACACAGTTCAGCTAGTATTCGTCTTTCCGCTTGCTAGCAGTTTATCGAGCATCCTTGTCGTGATCGGAAAAGCAATTATCGTACCCAAGGAGGCTCAGGTTACTGTGCTGTTGTTTTGGTCGTCTCGGGGGTACAAAATTTACATTCGTTGTTCTCCCAGTGTTCCAAGGGAGACAAAATCGCCTTCATTCATAGGACGGGCGTTCCTACAAACGGGCCGGGCCACCACCGTCGTGATTGGGAACGTTCTCTCGTTCTTGTGAAACGAGTTTAACCAGCGCAATCGTGACTCGTACGGTCGATAAGAACAGCCAGTTGAGGGAGGTTAATTGTCTGTGGTTGGACACTGGTTGGACAAGGGCAAACAGCCCAGTGCGGCCACCAGCGCCAATGCCTTCGGGCCGGGGAGACAATTCTGGGCGGCTACTTATCTATGGTTTATCGATGCGTCCCGTTCACCACCCATTCATCACCCTCCACCTTCACCACGAGCTACGATGTCCAGTACCCCCTCCCCGTCCACCTCGCGCTCAAATCTTGATTCCATTTTCAACGCCGCTCTCCAAGCCTACAAGAAGAAGACCGGGAAAGACATTACCTCACATCCTCTTGCTACCGAACTTCAATCCTGCCATTCTCCTGATACAGTACTCGCCGTCCTTCGAAGACAAATACCCTCACTCGATCAATCCCAGAGTGGGGATGAAGGTTTTGCAAAATGTCTCACTCCAATCATCAACGTTCTCTACGCGTTTAACGCCACCCTTGGCGATGGTGTTGGTCTGGTGATTGTCACGATACCTTGTCATCCTGTTGAGAATTTGTGCTCTAATATATCTCTCTCAGGTATTCTCACCAGCAAGTACAATATTTACGGGCATCGGGGTTCTCCTCTTGGTCAGGCGTCTTTATTCTCATTATGCCACTGATTTGACATGTACACTGTAGGCGGCCAAAGACGTCAGCGCCCGCCGGGACACTCTCATGGACTTGTTCAGCCGTATCGAATACTTCTTCCGTCGGCTTGAAATCTACATCGAGGTACCACCTACCACCGTCATGATGGGGATAGCCACGGATATAGTGGTGGAGGTACTCACCATCATTGGGATCGCGACAAAGGAAGTGAAACGTGGCCTAATGAGTGAGTTGATCTCGCACTGGGCCCGGTTTATCATTGTTGACCAGAATTCTATCCAGAGAGATACGTGAAGAAGTTGATGGGAAACACAGACATCGAAGAAAGTCTACGGAGGCTGGACAACCTGACACAAGAGGAGGCGAAGATGGCAACTGCGGAGCAGCTGAAGATTGCGTACAGTATCGAGGGGCGGGTGAAAGAGGTTGGGGGTGACGTACAAAGTGTTAACAAGAAAGTTCAAGGCATCGATGACGAGGTCCAGGGTATCCATGGCAAATTGGACGATACTCACCGTTCGTCATCTCTTACCTTCCCTACTTTTCATTCCAAATGCTCACATCTATTCGCAGGAAACCTCCTCCGCGATAATCTCCTGCGTTGGCTTTCGCCTTCAGACCCATCCACAAATCATAACATTGCATCCAAAGCACATCACCATGGCACAGCTCAATGGTTTTTCCAAGGCGCCATATTCAACGAATGGAAGTCCACTAGTTCGTTTTTGTGGGTGCACGGAAAACGTGTGTTCCTCTTAGTCCTCAATTCGTGACATCAGACCTAATCTCAATTGTGCAGCGGGTTCTGGGAAGAGCGTGCTCTGGTTCGTCCTTCCTCACTCATTCTATCCTACCAGACTCACGGGGTGAACTCAGCTCCTCGATCATACAAGATATCGTGACCTTGCACGATGCTGGGAGGGCCTCGATGGCATATTTTTATTTCGATTTCAAGGACATCTACAAGCAAAAAGTCCAAAACCTGCTTCCTTCCCTTCTCATTCAGCTTTCTGCTCGGTCTGATGCCCGCTGTGGTCTCCTTTCCCAACTTTATTCTTCACACGATCGGGGAATAAAGAAGCCTAACGATCATTCTATGATAAAATGTCTTAAAGAAATGCTCGCTCTCGATGCACAAGGCCCTACATACCTCATCATGGACGCAATCGACGAGTGTCCGCTCACATCAAGTGTTCCGTCTCCACGAGAAGAGGTACTCGAGCTCGTCGAGGAACTGGTTGGCCTTCACCTCCCGGATGTTCATATATGTGTTACCAGTCGCCCGGAGCTTGACATTCAGGCCATTCTCGAACCATTGACCCCGCATCCTATATCGCTTCACAACGAAACGGGGCAAAAGCAAGACATCGCAGATTATGTCAGGTCATTTGTTCAGGGAGACCGAAGGATGTGAAGATGGCGGGATGAGGACAAGGACTTGGTGATTAAGACATTGCCGGAAAAGGCGGATGGAATGTAAGGATATTGTCAGGTGATTATGAGCCATTCTTATGTCATGACACAGGTTTCGGTGGGTGTATTGCCAACTAGAAGTCCTTCGGCACAGTTTCCCACCAAGCATTCGTGGCGTCCTCGAAGAGCTGCCCGAAAGCCTGGATGAGACTTACGAGCGGATACTAGGAACAATCAAAAAGTCGAACCAAGAATATGCTCATCGAATGTTGCAATGTCTTGTAGCAGCTGTTCGCCCCCTTCGGGTCGAGGAGCTGGCAGAAGTCCTCGCTTTTGACTTCAACGCAGAAGGGATCCCAAAATTGGATCTTGCTTGGCGGTGGGAGGATCAAGAAGAAGCAGTCATGTCGACATGCTCGAGTCTGGTCATAATAGTCAAGGGCGACTCGGAGGATTCACGGATGGTTCAATTTGCGCACTTCTCTGTCAAAGAATATTTGGTGTCAAGTCGGCTTGCGGAGTCGAGCAGAGACGTGTCGCGGTATCACATTCTACCCGAGCCTGCACATACCATCCTCGCGAAAGCATGCCTCGGTGTTCTCCTCCAATTAGACGACCATGTTGACTGTGACAAGATCGAGAACTTCCCCCTTGCGGAATACGCTGGCAAACACTGGGTCAAGCACGCGCGAGTCGAAAATGTGTCGTCCCAGATTATGGACGGGATGAAATGTCTGTTCGACGTGGACAAACCACACTTTGCGGCTTGGCTCTGGGTTTATAATGAAGACGAGGGTCGTTCCATGCTCACGACATTCCCAGAAAAACCCGATGCAGTCCCCCTATACTACGCCGCACGGTTCGGACTTCATGATTTTGCAGCCCACCTTCTTGCAGAGCGTCCAGAAGATGTAGATGCCGAGGGTGGTTCCGAAAAGACACCGTTACATGCATCTGTGAAGGGTGGTCATTTCGACGTTTCTTCATTCTTACTTGAGCATTCACGAAATCCGGATATTCGAGGCAATGGGCTTCGGACCCCGCTACATGCAATCATGATACCGGACAAGGGGCGGAGGGGAGATCTCGAGTTTGGGCAGCGTCTACTTGATTGCGGTGCAGATGTCAATGCCCAAGATGAGGATAACTGGACTCCTTTGTACTTGGCGGCATGGAATGGACGAGTTGATTTTTCTGAAATGCTACTTGAGCACGGCGCAGCGGTCAATGCCCCAGTTAAGATCGGCAAGACTCCGCTGCACAAGGCGTCAGAAAAGGGACACGTTGATGTCGTCCGGTTATTACTGGAACGTGGCGCGGATCCCAATATATCTGACCCCTACGGCAGGACGCCTTCCGACTTGGCATCGAAGCCCGAGATTGTACAACTACTGTCCGATTATAGGGCAAAACCTATGAGGGTGTAGCACTATCTTGTTGACCTAACGATAGAATTATAGGTAGACGTATCACTACTATTTTTTAATGTTGACATATTATTATCCATTGTATCAGTGGAATATGTGCGTAGTTTTGGTAAAGAAATTAGATTGACTGTTTGTGCCATAGCATATGAGGACGGTGGCCGCTGGCACAGGGAAGTGAAATACAGACCATCCAGGATCGCCGACACCTCCGCAGAGACCCTCCTCCCAAGACCCCATCACCTGCTCTACGTATCGCGTCAGGAGCGGTATGCCCTTGGATTTTGTTCGACAATGGGGAATGATTCGAGGATCAGACGAACAGCACTGTCTTCTGCGATAGACATCATCAATGTATCTTCCGAATCAACAATGCTCTTTCTTTGCCCTTCCACGCATTCTTGACCTTCTCCGGGCGGCCATCTACTGATTTGAACCATTTCATGTCACAAAACACCTGGATTGTCAGTTGTCATGGCGGGCTCATGTAGAGTCATACCCCTCAAGAGATGGTCATCTAAACAGATACACTTGTGACCTGCGAAAGATTTCCGATTAGAACAGACACAATTGCGCCATCAGTTTGATCATTTCCCATGCACCGCTGAGAGGTCTTCTTTGCTCTTCTTATCATCGCCAACTCGAGTAGTTATTGCTACCAATACGGAGAGCCTCTGGAATCCTGCGGCGATACGCAGTCGTCGATCGCGTGCGATGGGCAAGCACCACTGGACTACCGTCCAAAGACAATTTCAAAATCGTAGTCCTGGGGAATGTGCGTCCTGTGCTTATCATGACCTCACACAATCCCTTTTCCGTCCTTCCCCTCCTACCGTGACTGTATTGCCAACTGAACCCGGCACGTGGATAGGATTGTAACGTGGAGGGTTAGCCTACATGCGAGTTCGATAAAGTTAGAACCAAGGCCACGTTCCCGAAGAATCCGAGAACGCGCGATGGAGCAAGCTTGAGGAGCGGAAGGCGAGTTGGTGGTCGCACGTCCACTGGCGGGTACGGAGTTGCGGGCCGGTTTTGACGAACGACGGTGCGTTGGCTCGGCCTGTCGTCTTGTCGGGCGAGAGTCGAGAGCACGCAAACGAGAAGAGAGAGAATGGGCCAAGGTTGCCTGCCTTTGACAAGGCCAGGCGTGGGTTTTCATACGAGAGTCGGCGATAAGACAAGTATTGTACGGGTTAGACGGGAAAAGACGGAAAGAAAGTGAGAGCGAATGAGAGGTTTGCCGGCGACAGACCCGCACGGCGACGTAGACGATGAGCAGCGGTGTCCGAAATGTAGATTTTTTTTTACTGAATCGTTGTGAGGTATGCGACAGCGAGCGCGATGGAGAGCGAGGGCGAGTGAGGCGCGACGACGCTCGAGGGTAAAGCGCTGAGGTCAAACAGGAAGGAGTGGAATAGAGCCGATAATCTTAGGCGAAAGGAGATGGCAAACGTACGATGAGAGTCCTGAATCTTCCAAAATACAGTAAAAATCCTTTCCAACTACGGGCATAGTCCAGACCGAGGCCCAACTTGCGAGGGGCCATGCGCGACGTCTGCTACGTGGAGCAGCGGGCTTTTCGATGCGGCGCGTGGTTGTGACGTCGGCCGACGGTCTTGGGCGACCCGCGAGTCTTCGGCCATGAGGATTGAGGTGTGACGAGGGGCGAGTCTTGTTCTGTTAGAGGGATTGTTCCAACCGTGTGGCGATGAGGGTGCAGGACGAAGGGCTAGGTGGGATGCAAACGAGACTCTGCGAGTGGGCGAGATGCTAGGTGTGCGGGACGAAGAAGGTTGGAGGCGTGGGGTGCGAGAGTGGCAAGTGAATGAAGGCTGAGAGTATTACCGTGACGTGGTTCGTCGACCAGTGCACACAGGACGCGCACAATGCCAGGGTGGGGCCACGCCCAGAGATAGGCTCAAGGAGCTCGTTTCCGAGGCTACCGTGTATGTATGCCATCCTTACAGGATCCGGAGGACTGAGCGTCGCCCGGCAACTGTACAACCGTTTTGATGCCGCGGGAAAGCTTTTGAAAGCCGCCGATATCGCGATTGTGGCCGCGTTAACGCCGCTCTGTCATCAATCAGACTTTCCAATATCTACTTGGAACGCGCCAATGGTTCACAACCTTGTGAAGATGTACTCGTCCGATGTTTAAAAGACCTTGTTCAAATTACCCAGATAGGCCACAGTTTACCTGATTGTGGACGCTTTGGACGAATGTCCAAGTACATCCGCAAGGCCTTCTCCCGCGATGAAGTGTTGGTGCTTGGGAAAGAGCTCATCGATGCACAACATCCTAATCTTCGAATATGCGTCGCCGGCGGACCCGAGGCCGATATCAAGATTGTCCTCGGTCCCTTAGCCTTCCGTTCTGTTTCTCTACACGACGAGAGCGGTGAATTAGAAGATATCAGGAATTATATCAAATCGGTGGCTACTAGTAAGGATCCAAGAACCGAAGGTGGAAAGGGGAGGACAAGCAACGATGTAGTCGTTGACGTTCCTTATCGAAAAAGCTGACGGGATGTAAGTCGTCAATACTCAGTTCTTGACAAACCCCACTGACACCTGTAATGCAGGTTTCGATGGGTGTGTTGTCAAGGGGTCTACCTTCGCGGCTGCCTCCCTGAGCGCCTTCGATACGCCGTTTCTGAACTTCCGGAGATGCTCGACGAAACGTATGAACGACCTTGCGAGAGATTAACGAACTAGACCGGGACTCGCTCACCGTTTGTTACAATGTGTCGCGGGATCTTTCCGTCCACTCCGTGTCGAGGAACCTGACCCGCGGTGTTTCTCGTATTCGATTTCACTGCTGGGCCAATTCCGAAATTTTACAAAGGTTAGCGCCTGAAAGATCCTGTAGATGTGGTGTCGTCTCCATCCCCAAGTTTACTCGCCGTTGTCAATGTGGACGATTCCCGATCATGCAATTCTCTCACTTTTCAGTGAAAGAAATTTGGACATCTTCACGACTTTCCTAAGCGGGTGACGGTCTGCTGCCGTCGTGACATCTTTATGGCATCCGCTCATACCCTCGTTGTGCAGATCTATCGGGAATTCTACCGCGCCTGGATACAGCTATCACCGAAGACAACCTCGAGAAAAGTTCCCTCGCCGGATATCCCGCAGAACACTGGGTTGACCATGCCCGGTTTGAAGATGTATCACGACACACAAACAATGGTATAGAGCACCCTTTGAACCCAAACGGGTCATATCTTGCAGCTTTGGTCAGGGTGCGCAACCAACAGCCACCGACCTGGGTGGAAAGTCAATCGATGAGGAGGCAGTAAATTTCGTCGGAACACCTTTGCACCATGTCGCTCTTTGTGGCTACCCCCTTATTGTAAAGTTCCTGATCATCGGGCACTCACAGGGTGTACGCCCTTGGAACTGTGATCGCTTAATGACCTCCTTGCATATGGCGTCTTCCAAGGGACATGTAGAATTTGCATGTATCCTATTTAAGCACGTCGCGGATGCGACGACCCAGGACCAGGTCAGGTCAACTCCACCACATCTGGCGTCGACCAAGAAACTCACAGTCATGCTCCTCGAAGGTGGCGCGAGTGCAACAGCCCAGGGCTAAGAAGGCTTGATTGACCCAAGTGTACCGGACTTCGTCCAGGGGCGATGTAGAAGCCGCGCGGACCCTCCTCGAGAGTGGCACTCAGAACGAATTTGGGGTCAACGTGACAATCGCATTGCATGTGGCATCGTCCCCGGGCGGAGACACGTAGAAGTTGCGCAAACCCTTCTCGACCACTGTGCAGATATGGCAGCGCTGGAAAAGGACAAGCCAACTCCTTTGCATACCGCGTCGAATTGCATGTAACTCTTGGGCGTGGTGCGGATCCAATATTCTACAAATCAGGTGCGGGATTCGCCAGAAAACTCCTTGAGCATGACGCGAATGGGCGGGCCTAGGCCCAGCACGTGACGACTCCGTTGCATTGGGGGTGCCTGATGCAGTTGCGGCCTTCTCTTCTAGACTACGGTGCCGATACGAGAGCCCAATGAATTGCTCGCGTTCTTCACGAGCGCCGTGCAGATGCGACAGCCTGGGCCATGAACGAGTGGGCTCCCTTAATATTGTGCATCGCGAGACGGAGCGGTGGAAAGTCGCTCTAGTCTGAGTCCTCCTCGAGCACAGAGCAGATGCCTCAGCGGGCAGAGGATGGATTGACTCCAATTCAACGGGCATCAGACAGGGGACGTGTGGATTTTCCTTCCTTCCTTCCACATCGTGAAGGCAACAACACCGCTGAACTTGGCCGATGTTTCATTACCACCAGCATCTCAAAGGACACATACAGAACGTCTGCGTGTTATACGCCAGGAGTGCTTATATGACGTTAGTCTACCACTATGAGGTTGAAGAATAAGGATTGAAATAACCATGGAATCATATTTGTATCTGAGAATTTGATATTGCATGGGATGATGAAGTACTCGTGAGTTTCCTGTCCTGTCCTATTGCAATATAGTTCGCTCACATAAACGGGAGGTTCGAGCCTATCACCGTATTTCAGTCGCACTTGTTCAGAATTACTACCAATACTGTCCTGGCTGAAGAGACACAGCTACAACCCCCCCACCGTAGCGGCAAGTGGGACGAGTGACGAGTCCATGAGTCCATGACAAAAAGACGAAGCCTCAGTCCGACAGTCCGACAAAATAACTGATGACTGTATTGCCAGTCATATCCAACCTGTAGTAGCAAACAGATGAAGGTCAAACATGGCGCGTCAATCATGAATCATACAGTTCGGATATTCGTCTTTCCGGTCAACGTCGTGATCGGAAAAACAAAATATAGTACCGAAGCAAGCTCAGGTTACTGTGTTGTTTTGGTCGTCTCGGGGTACAAATTTTACATCCGTTGTTCCGCTAGGGTTCCAGGTGAGGCGAAAATCGCCTTCATTCATAGGATGGGCGTTCCCTACAAACCGTCGTGATTGGGAACGTTCCCTCGTTCTTGCGAAACGAGTTTAACCAAAGCAATCGTATATACGCAATCGTGGCTGTTACGGTCGATAAGAACAGCCAGTTGAGGGAGGATGATTGGTTTGTAGTGGGATGAAGACAACAGGTGGTCCAGTGCAGCTACCAGCGCCAATGCCTTTGAGAGACAAATTTGGGCGGCTACTTATCGATCCGCCCCATTCACAACTCATTCAGCACCCTCCACATTTACCACCAGCCACGATGTCCAGTACCCCCTCCCCGTCCACCTCGCGCTCAAACCTCGATTCCATTTTTAACGCCGCTCTCCAAGCCTACAAGAAGAAGACCGGGAAAGACATCACCTCACATCCTCTTGCTACCGAACTTCAATCCTGCCATTCTCCTGATACAGTACTCGCCGTTCTTCGAACGAAAATTCCCTCGCTCGATCAATCCCAGAGTGGGGATGAAGGATTTGCAAAATGTCTCACACCAATCATCAACGTTCTCTACGCGTTTAACGCCACTCTTGGCGATGGTGTTGGCCTGGTGATTGTCACGATGTCACCCTGTTGAGAATTTGTGCTCTAATATCTGTCTCTCAGGTATTCTCACCAGCCAATGCAATATTTACGGGCATCGGAGTTCTCCTCTTGGTCAGTCGTCTTTAACCCCATTATGCCTCTGATTTGACGCGTACAATTTTAGGCGGCCAAAGACGTCAATGCCCGCCAGGACACTCTCATGGACTTGTTCAGCCGTATTGAATACTTTTTCCGTCGGCTTGAAATCTACACCGAGGTACCACCTACTACAGTCATGACGGGGATAGCCGTGGATATAGTGGTGGAGGTACTCAGGACCCTTGGGATCGCGACAAAGGAAGTGAAACGTGGGCTAATGAGTGAGTTGATCTCGTGTTGGTTTACCATTGTTGACCAGGATTCTATCCAGAGAGATATGTGAAGAAGTTGATGGGAAACACAGACATCGAGGACAGTCTACGGAGGTTGGACAACTTGACACAGGAGGAGGCGAAGATGGCAGCTGCTGAGCAGCTGAAAATCGCACACAGCGTCGAGGGGAAAGTGACGGGTGTCGATGAGCGGGTAAAAGAGGTTGGGGGTGACGTACAAAGTGTTAGCAAGAAGGTTCAAGATGTCGACGACAGGGTGCAAGGTGTCGATGACAAGGTTCAAGGCATCGACGATGAGGTGAAAGGTGTCGTGGACAGGGTCCAATCTGTCGATGACAAGGTCCAAGGCATCGACGATGAGGTCCAGGGCATCCATGGCAAATTGGACGATACTCACCGTTCGTCATCTCTTAGCTTCCCTACTTTTCTTTCCGAATGTTCACATCTGTTCGCAGGAAACCTCCTCCGCGATAATCTCCTGCGTTGGCTTTCGCCTTCAGACCCGTCCACAAATCATAACATCGCATCCAAAGCCCACCACGATGGCACAGCTCAATGGTTTTTCCAAGGCGTCATATTCAACGAATGGAAGTCCTCTGGTTCGTTTTTGTGGGTGCACGGAAAACGTGTGTTCCTCTTAGTCCTCAATTTGCGGTATCAGACCTGATCATCTCAATGGTACAGCGGGTTCTGGGAAGAGCGTGCTCTGGTTCGTCCTTCCTCACTTGTTCTATCCTACCAGACTCACGCGGTGAACTCAGCTCCTCGGTCATACAAGATATTGTGACCTTGCACGATGCTGGGAGGGCCTCGATGGCCTATTTTTATTTCGATTTCAAGGACATCGACAAGCAAAATCTCCAAAATCTACTTCCTTCCCTTCTCATTCAGCTTTCCACTCGGTCTGACACCCGCTGTGACACCCTCTCCCAACTCTATTCATCACACGATCGGGGAGTTCGGAAGCCTGATGATCGTACTATGATAAAATGTCTCAAAGAAATGCTCGCCCTCGATGCACAAGGCCCTACATACATCATCATGGACGCAATCGACGAGTGTCCGCTCACATCAAGTGTTCCATCTCCACGAGAAGAGGTACTCGAGCTTGTCGAGGAACTGGTTGGCCTTCACCTCCAGAATGTCCATATATGTGTTACCAGTCGCCCGGAGCTTGACATTCAGGACATTCTCGAACCATTGATCCCGCGTCCTGTATCTCTTCACGACGAAACAGGGCAAAAGCAAGACATCGCAGATTATGTCAGGTCATTTGTTCAGGGAGACCGAAGGATGCGAAGATGGCGGGACGAGGACAAGGACTTGGTGATTGAGACATTGCCTGAAAAGGCGGATGGAATGTAAGGGTATTGTCAGGTGATTATGAGCCATTCTTATGTCATGACACAGGTTTCGATGGGTGTATTGCCAACTAGAAGTCCTGCGGCACTGTTTCCCACCAAGTATTCGTCGCGTTCTTGAAGAGCTGCCCGAAAGCCTGGATGGGACTTACGAGCGGATACTGAGGGCGATCAAAAAGTCGAACCAAGAACACGCTCATCGAATGTTGCAATGTCTCGTAGCGGCTGTTCGCCCCCTTCGAGTCGAGGAACTGGCAGAAGTCCTTGCTTTTGACTTCAACGCAGAAGGGATCCCAAAATTGGATCTGGCTTGGCGGTGGGAGGATCAAGAAGAAGCAGTCATGTCGACATGCTCGAGTCTGGTCATAATAGTCAAGGGCGACTCGGATGATTCACGGATGGTTCAATTTGCGCACTTCTCTGTCAAAGAATATTTGGTGTCAAGTCGGCTTGCGGAGTCGAGCAGAGACGTGTCGCGGTATCACATTCTACCCGAGCCTGCACATACCATCCTTGCGAAAGCATGCCTCGGTGTTCTCCTCCAATTAGACGACCATGTTGACGGTGACAAGATCAAGAACTTCCCCCTTGCTAAATACGCTGGCGAACACTGGGTCAAGCACGCACGAGTCGAAAATGTGTCGTCCCAGATTATGGACGGGATGAAATGTCTGTTCGACACGGACAAACCACACTTTTCGGCTTGGCTCTGGGTTCATAACGAAGATCGCCGTAGTTCCATGGGCACGATGTTCCCAGAAAAACCGGATGCAGTCCCCCTATACTACGCCGCAGTGTTCGGACTTCGTGACTTGGCAGCACACCTTCTTGCAGAGCATCCAGAAGATGTAGATGCCAAAGGTGGTGATGAAGTGACACCGTTACACGTATCTGTGTACAATGGTCATTTCGACGTTTCTTCATTATTAATTGGGCATCTACGAAATCCAGATATTCGAGGCCGTTGGCTTCAGACCCCTCTACACAGAATGTTGACGTTGAACAAGGTGCGGAGGGGAGATCTCGAGATGGTGCGGCGTCTACTTGATTGCGGTGCAGATGTCAATGCCCAAGATAACGACAACTGGACTCCTTTGTACTCGGCGGCATGGAATGGACGACTTGATCTTGTTCAAATCCTACTTGAGCATGGCGCAACGGTCAATGCTCCTACTCGTTACGGCGAGACTTCACTGTACAAGGCGTCAGAAAATGGATATGTCGATGTCGTCCGGCTATTACTGGAACGTGGTGCGGATCCCAATATATCTGACAGTCGCGGCAACACGCCTTCCGACGTGGCATCGAGGCCCGAGGTTATACAACTACTGTCCGATTATCGGGCAAAGCCTATGGGGGTGTAGTGACATATTGTTGACTTCACGATAGAATTACAGGTAGAGGTGTCCCTACTATTTATTAATGGCGACATCTTATTATCCATTGTATCAGTAGAACATGTGCGTGGTTTTGGTAAAGAAATCAGATTGCGTGTTTGTGTTATCGCATATGATATGACGGTGGTCGCGGGCAAAGGGAAGTGAAATGCCGATCACCCAGGATCGCCTACACCTCCGCAGAGCCCCTCTTCCCAACCCCATCATCTGTTTACGTATCACGTCAAGAACGAGCGGTGTGTCCTTGGATTTTGTTCGACAGTGAGGAATGCTTCGAGGATCAGACGAACAGCACTGTCTTCTGCAATAGACATCATCAACGTATCTTCCGAGTCAGCAATGCTCATTATTTGCCCTTCCACGCATTCTTGACCTTCTCTGGGCGGCCATCTACTGATTTGAACGTCTTGGGCACATTTCATGTCACAAAACACCTGGATTGTCGGTTGTCGTGGCGGGTTCATGCAGGGTTATACTCCTCAAGAGATGGTCATCTAAACAGATACACTTACACTTGTGACCTGCGAAAGATTTCCGATTAGGACAGGCACAATTATGCCATCAGTTTGATCATTTCCCATGCACCGCTGAGAGGTCTTCTTCGCTCTTCTTATCATCGCCAACTCGAGTAGTTATGCTACCGATACGGAGAGCCTCTGGAATCCTGCGGCGATACGCAGTCGTCGATCACGTGCGATGGGCAAGCACCGCTGCACCGCTGTCCAAGGACAAATTCAAAATCGTAGTCCTGATGTGCGTCCCGTGCTTATCGTGATATCACACAATCCCTTTTCCGCCCTCCCCCTCCTGCCGTGACTGTATTGGCAACTGAACCCGGCACGCGGATAGGTAGAGGCTTAGTCCACGTGTAAGTTCGGTAACGGAAGGACGAAGAGGATATAGAACCAAGGCCACATTCCCGAAGAATTCGAGAACGCGCGACGGAGCAGGCTTGAAGAGCGGAAGGCGAGTTGGTGGTCGCACGTCCGCTGGCGGGTACGGAGTTGCGGGACTGTTTTGACGAACGACGGCGCGTTGGCTCGGTTTGTCGTCTTGTCGGTCGGGCGAGTGTCGAGAGCACGCAAACGAGAAAAGAGAGAGAGAGAATGGGCCATGGTTGCCTGTCTTTGACGGGGCCAGGCGTGGGTTTTCATACGAGAGTCGGCGATAGAACAAGTATCGTACGGGTTAGACGGGAAAAGACGGAAGGAAAGTGAGAGCGAATGAGAGGCTTGCCGGCGACAGACCCGCACGGCGACGTAGACGATGAGGGGCGGGGTCCGAAATGTAGATTTTTTTTTACTGAATCGTTGTGAAGTATGCGACAGCGAGCGCGATGGAGAGCGATGGCGAGTGAGGCGCAACGACGCTCGAAGGTAAAGCGCTAAGGTCAAATAGGAAGGAGTGGAATGGAGAGCCGATAATCTAAGGTGAAGGAGATAGCAAACGTACGAAGAGAGTCCTGAATATTCCTAAATACAGTAAAAATCCTTTCCAACTACGGGCGTAGTCCAGACCGAGACCCAACTTGCGAGGGGCCGTGCGCGACGTCTGCTACATGGAGCAGCGGGCTTTTCGATGTGGCGCGTGGTTGTGACGTCGGCCGACGGTCTTGGGCGATCCGCGAGTCTTCGGCCGTGAGGATTGAGGGGCGACGAGGGGCGAGTCTTGTTCTGTTAGAGAGATGGTGTCAACCGTGTGGCGACGAGGGAGCAGGACGATGGGCTACTGTAGAAGCGAGGCAAACGAGACTCTGTGCGAGTGGGCGAGAGGTTAGGCGTGCGGGACGAAGAGGGTTGAAGGCGTGGCGTGTGAGAGTGGCGAGTGGGTGAAGGCCGAGCGCTGCGCGCTGAGGTGCATTACGTGGTTCGACCAGTGCACACAGGACGCGCACGATGCCAGGGTGGGGCCACGCCCAGAGATACAGTAGGTGCGTCCGGAGGACTGAGCGTCGCCCAGCAACTGTACAACCATTTTGATGCCGCGGGAATGCCTTTGAAAGCTGGCGAAATCGCGATCGTTGACGCCGCTCTGTCACCAGTCAGACGCCTTCAGTGACACCCTTTCCAACCTCTACTTGGAACGCGCCAAGGGTTCACGATAACCATGCGAAGATCTACTCGTCCGATGTTTAAAAGACCTGTTCAAATTACCCAGACAAGCCCCGGTTTACCTGATTGTGGACGCTTTGGATGAATGTCCAAATACATTCGCCAGGCCTTCTCCTCGCGAGGAAGTGCTGGTGCCTGTGGAAGAGCTCATCGATGCACAACTTCCTAATCTTCGAATATGTGTCACCAGCAGACCCGAGTCCAATATCAAGATGTCATCGGTCCCTTGGCCTTCCGTTCTGTCTCTCTACACGACGAGAGCAGTCAATTAGAAGACATGAGGAATTATATTAAATCGGTGGTTACGGATCCAACGAACCGAAGGTGGAAAGCGGAGGACGAGTAACTATGTAGTCACTAACATCCTCACGGAAAACGCTGACAGGATGTAAGTCATCAATACTCAGTTCTCGACAACCCCCGCTGACACGTGTAAAATAGGTTTCGATGGGTGTATTGTCAAGGGGTCTACCTTCGCGGCTGCCTCCCAGAGTGCCTTCGATACGCCGTGGCTGAACTTCCGGAGATGCTCGACGAAACGCATGAACTTGAACGCACCTTGCAAAAGATCAACAAGCCAGACCGGGGGCTCGCTCACCGTTTGGTACAATGTGCCGCAGTAGCCTTCCGTCCACTCCGTGTCGAGGAACCGGGCCCGCGATGTTTCTCGCATTCAACCTCACTGCTGGGCCGATTCCGAAATTTCACGAAGGTTGGCGCCTGGAAGATCCTGTCGATGCGGTGTCGTCTCCATACCCAAGTTTACTCTCTGTCGTCGATGTGGACGATTACTAGTCATACAATTCTCTCTCTTTTCCGTGAAAGAATCTTTGACATCTTCACGCTGGTGACACCCTCTGCCGCATCTTTATGACATCCACTTGTACCCCCGTTGCGCAGGCCTGCCGGGAATTCTACCACGCCTGGATACAGCTAAGGTAGGCCGCATCCATCTACGGTTAATATCACATGATGTGACCTGATGCAGGCCAAAACCAAAAAGCTATCTCCTCCTTCAAAAATGCCTAAATAAACATTCAAGGGCCACAAATCTGTTTCAATAACATATCTTCATGTTTCCCTTGTCACCAAAATCACATTTATTTCATTCTCATGTGCCCAAGGCATAATCTTTTCACCATCTTGTCACATTTCGTCACATATGGTCATGTGATACAAATGGAGTTTCAAAACCAAAAGTCTATCTCTGCCTTCAAAAATGCTTAAACAAAAAAATGAGAATCACAGATGAGTTTTAATAACTAATCTTCATCTTTCCCAAGTCCCAAAAATTGCATTTATTTCTTTTCTCAAGAGCCTATGTATTTTTTTGCCATTGTCACGTCTGGTCATGTGATATTAACCGTAGATGGATGCGGCCTACCTTATCACCAAAGACAACCCCAAGAAATTTCCTCTTGCCGGATACCCCGCAGAACACTGGGTTGACCGTGCCCGGTTCGAAGATATATTACGACACACAAATGTTGGCATAGAGCACCCTTTTAACCCAAATAAGTCATATCTCGCAGCTTGGGTCATGGTACACAACCAACGGCCGCTGGCTTGGGTGGAAAGTCAATCAACGGGGAGGCAGTAACTTTCATCGGAACACCCTTGCACTCTGCCACTTTTTGTAGCTTCCCCATTATTGTAAAGTTCCTGGTCATCGGGCACTCATGGGGTGTGTACCCTCAGAACTGTGATCGCTTCATGACCCCATTACCATCTGGAAAAACCTCAGTTGTCAATTGGGGTTAGCAAGCCATTACCGCAGTTAGCAAGTTGTTAATGCAGTCAACAAGTTGTTGACGCAGTTAGCAAATTGTGAGACGAAAAAACAATGTAAGCACGATGGTAATTTCATAAAAAAAAGGCCATAAAGCGCCACAGCACAGCACTGTATTGTGAATAGTAAACAGTTTAAGGTATACTACGCGCCTACAGCTGCACTTGCTGCACTTGCGAATACATGGCTTCTCAAGAAGTCGGGTCGGGTGCTACTACATGCTGACACTGCAAACATCTGGTGATGGGAGCTTTCACCTTCATGAAGCCTCTTCACCCCACCTTTTCAGTCAACAGGGGTCGGAGAGGTAGGGGTGGAGACGGCGGATGGGGTGTAGAGGTACTAGTAGAGTTATGTATGGGGATGAGCTGTTAAGGCTTCAACGGGCCTTGATAGTACGACTTGTACTAAGAGGTGAACTGGTGGCGAGTATCTGAAGAGGTAGAAGTCTCTAGTGTTTGCTAGAGACGACTCTGAGAGGCTTATATAAGAGATGAGGAAAGGCACTTGGGGAGCTTTCAAGAATGTTGATATTGAGAATCAAGTCAAGCTTAGGGCTTGACTGTTGAAATACAGGGCGCTTATATACAGGCATGGTCGTGCACGGACCATGGTCACTAGGGTAGGTACTTCTGGTCAAGAGGCAGCTGTCTGTATCGTATGGTACTCCGCGGACAAGTGCTGCGGTCTGTATGAGTCGAACAATAGAGAATGAGTGAGAGCAAATAAAGGATCAGGGAATTGCCTAATCTATCCTTAACCGGGAGAACAATGGTGGCGGGTCATTCCAAGAAGGGAAGCGTCGTCATGATGCGATGACGACCACGAGGTTTGAGGCTGATCCAAGGAGATCTGATCTCCGTGTGCCCATCCTGGTCTAATGGGCGTCTAGTGTAAGCAACTACCCTTTAAGGTAGTCCATATTGATGGTAACCCAATTAAGGGCCATGTCGCTATCCGCGTCATCTGCGGAGCTCTGTGTGGATGAGGGATTGTCTGTGGATCCTCCAGGGGAGGTCGACTGGTAGCCCTGACTCTGAGGCGAGGTGCCAGCTATGGGCGATGAAGCAGTTGGCGTGATTGAGTGATAACTGCCTTCTCTACTAGTGTGTTGGCGTATAGGTGCTGAAGAGAAGCTTGTGGGTGATAGGGAGTGCTTGTGGGACACAGGGCTACTGGGCTGAGTGAGGTATGCTGCCCATGGTTCAATAGGGGACTCTTCTGGAGACAAGGTATGTGTCTGTCCTCCAGGAACGTCAGGTTCATAGTGAGTGACTGGTTGTGGCTCCAAAGGTGGCGCATCCTCCATGGGACTGTCTGGGTCTTCCAGTGGGTTCTCTACTAGGAGTGGCTCTTGGTACTCTTCCATTGAAGAGTACTCTTGATGATGGATGTTCCAGGGAATAGGGACAAGGGGCTCAACTGGGGGCTGATCAAGAGGTGACGATGGTTTGGATGGTTCACTGGGCGGCAGCGGTGGCAGGTCTGGTAGGGGTGATGGGTTCAATGGTAGTGGTCGCTTAGGCATGGGTATGGTGACGAGGAGGGGGTCCAATGAGGATGAGAAAAATTGGGGTGGATCATAACATGAGCTGACAAGAGTGATGTGGAAGAAAATGGGACTATGCACTGCCTATTCTGTCTGCAAGGGTTGAAGAGGTAGGGGTGCAGGTGTCACAATCCTCGAGACCTTGCAACAGGGCCTTGGGCCTTCTGGGAAGGGCATCGGTTGCGGGAATTTTTGGTGTTTGAGATGGACCTGTGGGTGTCATTGTTGAGGGAGAGGTAGAGGATAAGGGTCGGGATGAGCCAACAAGAGCAATGAGAGAAAAAAGGGACGACGTACTGCCTTTTCATCCACAGGGATCCTTCCCCTACCCAACGCAAACTACTGTCCTTCCTCACTACTGTCTTGCTCCTCCAATGCAACAGTACGATGACGATAACAGCATGTGGACGACGACAAGATTTGAGCAAGAGAGACAATTGGATTGGAATATGAGATTTGGGGTTGTGATTGATTGGGATATGCCGTTGGAGCTGGAGGAGCGGGCAGAGTGTTGAGCTGGGAGTGATGAAACTGACACGTGGGCTCAAGTGACATCAACGTGCCTTGAGTTTATTATGGTTGGTTGACAATTAGAACTAATTTTATGAAAACAAAAGAAAGGTTTCTCTATCACTGAAGGGATTAACATAGAAAGAATGGCAATTGTCTAAGACTGTAAACGAGTTCCAGCCTTCATGTGGTGAAGAGTCTGGGATAATTCTTGGAAATAAATGAACACTAGAAAATATAGTGTCCACTGGAATGATGCTCGCTTGCCTGCACCCCCTATTGAAAGATCTTGAAACCCGATACATCCCATGGTTTCTATCTGGCATGGCGGGAATCGGGTTGAACCATTCGATATAGGCAAGATATGTTGGAATTTGTTCAGCATGTGAGGAAATGGATGGAAACTTTGACACCGCTGCAGTTGGGATCTGAAAAACGACCCGAACTTGTGCTATCCTATGGCCTGGAGGGTGTCAGCTAGATCTTGACTCTATGACGATCAGATGAAAACCTACCTTGAATTCCGTGCACATTGTCTGGCCGTTTCCCAGTCCAGACTAATACTGTGTCAAAGCGTGCCAGTATGATCCGCCCATGTATGTCAACTTGTTCTGTGTTAAGGGCCAAGGACCCTAAGGTGCGATGTGCACGGGTTTGTATGACGGTGGCGGGACTTGTTCTTCAAGGGATAACAGGTGGCTAACACTGACCCTTGGATGCGCTGGTATGAGTGGTCTGCACGCGTGCAAGACACTAGTAGGGATAATGAAAGATGTAGAGGAGAGTCTCGACGATGTTCGAGACGACTTGCACGGAGTGCGGGCGAAAACTGAAGGCGCTGTGGAAGCTACAACACTTGGGATTAAACCAAGTCAGGCTTAAGGCCCAACTCTAGGAAAACACAAGGGTTTATATACATGTGAGGAAGCTGTATGACTAAGGACTAATACGACGAGTACTTGTACTAGTAACGAGTCATAGTCCAAAAGATAGAGTCATATACTGCAGAACTGACTCACGCGTGAAGGTAACAAGAAAGGAGTCAGTATGAGTCGCAAAACGAGGCTTATGAGAAAAGTATAATAAGCGGGCCGAGAATCCGGGAGCGAGACTGAGGTAAGCGAAATAGAGACGAGTCAGGGATAGGGATAGGGTCATGTGGGGTCAGGTGGGGAGTATTAGGTGATGCGCAGGTGACTTGGGAGCAGGTGATGTAGGACGGGTGACTTTGAGGAGCAGGTGACTGGAATGGCATGTGGGTGGTCAGGTGACTTAGTCAGGTGATTGGTCATGTGATTGAGATGGATGAGTGGTTGGTCACGTGATGGGAAAGGCTTAGTAAGCAGGTGAAAAATGAAAAATGCACCCTGTATAAACCCAAGAACGTAACATTCTGGCTGAATATAAATGCTGTCAACAATAGCGCCATCTCCATTTGTGAATTTGATTTTATGGAAAACAGGCACATGGTGGAATGGAATCAATGTGTTCTCTCCATGATCATGTAGAGCCCAACCTGAGATAGAGGGATCCTTAAGACGCACGAGAAAGTCTCCAAGAAGATCCAGGAAGTCAATAGCACCATACTTGTATGTGATGTCTTCAAATGAAACCCTCCAGAGAGTTGGATTCTGGGTCATCTTAAGATAGCATGTACTGGGCTGTGGAGGCCCAGTGGATGGTCTTTGAGGTGGGGCACTTGTGGGTAGGTGCTGCTGCTGCTGCCACTCAATGAACTTTGCGTGTTGTTGTACCTTCTTGCAGCACTCCAGCCAAGTGGTCATTTGGGGGTATTCATCTTTATGATTTGTGGCGTGATAAGCATCTTTGGTAAAGTCAATATGAAGTCGCTCCATCTGCTCAGTATTGTAGTTATCAGTTGTCCCAAATAAACATATTGATTGGCCATAGTTAAGGAGACTGTGAATTTTCAGAACATTGAAGCCATCACGCACCCCAAGATCCACAAAAACATCTTTATTTGCATGGAAGGCAACCAATGAGTGCTCAAGGTGAGCGATTGTATCAGTTGTTTGGGAGGGTAACTGCGCCAGGTACAGGAAGTCAAGTAGGCCATGCACGGCTTTAAGAACCTGTGCTGAGCTGGAGCCACCAGTGATTCGGAGATCGACGATAAGTCCTAGGAGAATTCGGCACATATTTTTGTGCTCCTTGCCTGTGACGCGAGCAAGTGTTGTGACACCCCTTGGGAAGAGAACGATCTGGTGATTTGGGGGCATCAAATGACATCGCACGTCAATATTCCGCTGCCCAAATACCAAAGGATTTGATAACCATGCGACAAGGTGCTTGACGATGCCCTGAAGGAGCTGATGGAGGATGTTGGGTGTGATGGAAAGGTAGATATTCACCAATGGCAAAGATTCCCAGAAGGGGTGAAAGACTGGCTTGATTCCATTATCTCTGCAGGTGGCATGAAATGTGTGCACATTGCCATCAGCCAATCGATAAGTCCTGTGTGCTTTCCCTAAGTCATGAGACAAGAATGAGCCCAAGTCCCCAAGTTCATTGCGAGGGACCTCACACTTAGTGTTAAGGTCCAAGGGCCTTAAAGACGCGATGTGCGTGGGTTGGTTTGGCGACGACTGGGATTGCTCAGTGGGTTGTCCTCCTGAGGCAATGATCATGTGAGTAGCGCGGTACTGGTTGGCTACACAGTATAATAAGTAAGTCCCCGATGATAAGGGCAACTTCTGAGTGTTCTGATAGATGATAAAAGGGGAGAGCTTCAAGAGGGGATTGAAGCGACTGAGGGTTCAGGCTGTTGACTCTGAGAGTCCTGAGTGGAAGCTACAAGTCTTGGATTGAAAACCAAGTTAGGCTTAGGGCCTAACTGCTAAAAGTATGGGCACTTATATACAAATGAGAAGTAACGGGTCACAGGAGTCACAAAGAAATATGGAAATATTTAGTAAGATGCATCATGACATGGCAGTTCTAAGTATAGCTCCATCATGAGCTGGCGGTTCATCATGACGTGGTAATGAGTTGGCAATCCATAATAGGCTAAATGGTGACGCTGCAGAGTGCTGCGGACTGCGGAGTGATGGCATGTGATATCTGTCTGACTGCGGAATGGTCAGGTGATCCATCAGGTGATTTGTCAGGTGATTTGGTGGCAGTCCGAGCAGCGTGTAAGGGAACGAGTGGGGAACGAGTGACTGAGAGTGCAGAAATAAATGGTGGAAAATAAGGGAAAATTGGTGGTAGGGCCCAGGATCATAACACTTAGGGCATTCGCTGTAGTATGTACAAGTCACTAAGACTTGTTTGGGGTAGTCACCAACAAAGCTGGCCAAAATGGGATAGCACCTGCGCCAGACCCCATCCCCGCTCATCATTGGTAGCCCAGTTTCCCCATAGAGCGCCAGAGGGCCTAAGAGAGTGCACATGCAGCCATGAAAGAGATTTGTAAGTGCGCAGCGGCGGCCGGCCTTGGATGCAATACCCTTTAGTTTGGTTGTAGGGATGTAGGCGATGAGCATTTGAGTGCCATGTGATGGCTTCCAACGGATTTCTTTTGGGATGTTTCCGATAGTCATGTACACCGGATATGCCTGCTTCCCACCAAAGACCGTTAGCTGGGTCTTGTCAGTGGATATGATGATTGGTAAGACCGTGGCACCAGGTTGTTGTGCTTCAAGTAATCCCTAGCTTGTTATGATCCTGGGCCCTACCACCAATTTTCTCTCATTTTCCACCATTTTATTCTGCGCTCTTGGTCACTCATTCCCCACTTGTTCCCTCATGCGCCGCTCGGACCGCCACCGAATCACCTGACAAGTCACCTGATGGATCACCTGACTATTCCGCAGTCAACTATCACATGCCATCACTCCGCAGTCCGCAGCACTCCGCAGCATCACCATTTAACCCTTTATGGATTGCCAGCTTGTGATGCGCTATTCTTAGGCCGCCAGCTCATGATGGAGCCATACTTAGAACTGCCACATCATGATGCACCTTACTAAATATTTCCATATTTCTTTGTGACTCCTGTGACTCGTTACTTCTCACTTGTATATAAGCACTTGTACTTTTAGCAGTTAGGCCCTAAGCCTAACTTGGTTTTCAATCCAAGACTTGTAGCTTCCACCCAGGACTCTCAGAGTCAACAGCCTGAACCCTCAGTCGCTTCAATCCCCTTTTGAAGCTCTCCCCTCTACCTCTATCAGAACACTCAGGAGTTGCCCTTATCATCGGGGACTTACTTGTTATACTGTGTAGCCAACCAGTACCATGCTACTCACATGATCATTGCCTCAGGAGGACAACCCACTGAGCAATCCCAGTCATCGCCAAACCAACCCACGCACATCGCGTCTTTAAGGCCCTTGGACCTTAACACAAGTTAGGCTTTCCTACAAGCTCTTGGAACACAGAGCTGTTACCACTGTGGCGACCACCCAGACATACACACTCAGCAACGAGTTTACACAAATCTTCAGGAGACAACAGGACGATCTCCCAGAACACGTTAAAGTCAACATATACTTCGACGATCAAGGACCAGGACATCCTAACACCGGATACTACCTTGATACCCAGAAAAGACAACACGCACCTATCAAATTCATTGAGGCCAATGGCACCTATCATTGGGTTAGACTTCGTCAAACAAACAACCAGTGGGAAACCAATCAAAGAGGCATATACAATGGCCCAGACATCGGCTGGTGGATCATATCAGACCCTCAGCATCCCAACCATATCATTTACCAACAAGAGGCCAGCGTCCCTCTTACTATCGCAGCAGTTACCACAGCACTTCAGCAGCTTCCTACCTGCCCCAACACCCCAGATCATCCAACCGCAATGGAAGGACAACAGGAAGAAACTAACGTCGCTACTGGACAAGTCCAACAAGAAGCGCAGAGGATCAATGTCATCACTAGTCCCTCTAACGGTGCACTCAAAGGAAATCCTCCATTTATATTTGATGGAGACAGAAACAAGACTACCAAGTTCCTACTCAATTGGGACCTATGGCACGCAGTAAACCGAGCCAATGACACCATGAAGAAACCCTTCTCCAGGATTGTTACTATGCTCAGCTACATGGATGGCACTTGTGTAGATGCCTGGAAAGGAGAACAACTCCTGAAACTCCAAGAAGCAGCAGACAACAGAGTCCAAGAGACAGATGAAGATCTCTGGACCAACTACATAGAAAGATTCAAGAATGCCTTCACCAACCAGAACTGTCGATCTGAAGCTTATCAGGAGTTATGCAAACTCAAGCAAGGAGACAGTCTTGACGACTTCTTCGCCAAATTCAAGCAACTCGCCTTTGAAGCAGGTGTTCCCCTAGACGACAAGGGAACCATAGAAACCCTCAAGCACGCTATGACTCAAGGACTCACTAGCGCCATCATTAATTCCCCCAACTTCGACCCTACCGCTAAAGACCCCTGGACCTTCAAACAATGGGAAGAACAGGCCTGCAAATCCCATCTCAAATGGAAGGTGGCAGCCGAGTTCACCCAGAGACGTCAGGGACTCTTCCAAGCATTCAAACTAGCCCCTAGGCAAGTCAATAACCCAGGAAGAGGCGGTTACAGAAGAAACAACAACTGGAGGAACAAGAACGACCGACGCACCACCTCTCAAGGAGGATATCATATGGACGTCGACGCTACAGTCACCTCAGACATCAATGCTACCACTGGCAGAGGACAACAGCACTCCAAAGCCAAGAAAGCAGAACTCATGCGAAACAACTTGTGCTTCTACTGCGAAATCAAGGGACATCAAGCCAAGGATTGTTGCAAGAAACAAGCTGACTGCGATAATTTCAGCGGTCGCTCCAACAATACTAGGGAATCCACTAGGGTTCACGCCACACCCATCATGCCAGATTTTAGAAATCTTGACAGTCTTGCTGACTACATGAAGGAGAATATGGACTCCTTCAATGAAGAGACTAAACTGGACTTCATAGGGAAACTCATGCCAAAGGATTTTCCCAAGGCCCGAAACTAGCTGCCTTAGTTAGGGCTTTCCGACTCGATAGTGTGTTTGTGAATAAATCAAATTCAATACAACTTAAAGTTCCAATCACACAATATCAAGGGATGGCAGAAGAAACAATCTTGCTCGACACTGGAGCAATGGAAAACTTTATCGACCAGACTACTATCAACAAACTTTGTTTAGGAACCAAGAGACTCCCTTACTCACGGGCAGTATACAATGTTGATGGAACTATGAACCGAGCTGGGACTATCACTAGAGCTTGCAACCTACTTGTCATTCAGGGAAACAAGAAAGAATGAACAAGATTCTATGTCACGAATCTAGGTCGCGATAGAATGCTCTTTGGCTACCCCTGGTTCAAGAAATTCAACCCAGATATCGATTGGGAGAAAAGCGAACTCAAGGGACCAAAAGTCCAAATCGAAACCCTACTACACGGCACCCTTCAACGTGCAAAGACTTGGCTCAAACAGAAGAACCAAGAAAACGAAGACCTCATTCTGGAGGCACAGACATATGCTCTATGGTCGGGAGTTACTCCTTCAGAAATGAGGGAAGGCCCAGTTGTTAAGGGCCAAGGACCCTAAGGTGCGACATGCACGGGTTTGTATAACGGCGGCGGGACTTGTACTTCAAGGGATCGCAGGTAGCGAACACTGGCCCTTGGATGCACTGATATGATGGGTCTGCACGCGTGCAAGACACTAGTGGGGATAATGAAAGATGTAGAGGAGAGTCTCGACGATGTTCGAGACGACTTGCACGGAGTGCGGGCGAAAACTGAAGGCGCTGTGGAAGCTACAACACTTGGGATTAAACCAAGTCAGGCTTAAGGCCTAACTCTAGGAAAACACGAGGGTTTATATACATGTGAAGAGACTGTATGACTCAGGCCTAATACGACGAGTACTTGTACTAGTAACGAGTCATAGTCCAAGAAATGGAGTCATATACTGCGGAACTGACCCACGCGTGAAGGTAACAAGAAAGGGAGTCAGTACGAGTTGTAAAACGAGGCTATGAGGAAAGTATAGTAAGCGGGCCGAGAATCCGGAAGCGAGGCTGAGGTAAGCGAATAGAGACGAGTCAGGGGTAGGGATAGGGTCATGTGAGGTCAGGTGAGGGAGTATCAGGTGATGCGCAGGTGACTCGGGAGCAGGTGATATCAGACAGGTGACTTTGAGGGGCAGGTGACTGGGATGGCATGTGATCGGTCATGTGGGTGGTCAGGTGACTAGTCAGGTGATTGGTCATGTGATTGAGATGGATGAGTGGTTGGTCACGTGATGGGAAAGGCTTAGTAAGCAGGTGGAAAATGAAAAATGCACCCTGTGTAAGCCCAAGAACATAACACCAGTAGAGATCAGTTGCACCCACACAGCAGTCGAAATGGCCCATAAGTACGCATCGGAACATGGGAAGGAGGAAGTCACCCTCCCGGAAGAATTCAAATGTCATATGGCACTATTTTCAGATGAAGAAGCAAACAAGTTCCTGCCAGCTTGTGGAGACAGAGACCACAAGATCATACTTATGGACACCGCCCCTACTCGCTTCAACTGCAAAGTCTACCCACTCTCAAGAGATGAGCAGGAAGCGGAGAACAAATTCATTGACGAAAATCTGGAAAAAGGCTATATCACACCATCGGACTCCCCCTACGGCTTCTCTACCTTCATGGTCCCTAAGAAAGACTTGAAGGAGAAGAGATATATCATTGACTATCACCCCCTCAATGCAGTCACCCGAAAGGACGTCACCCCACTCCCAAATCTCAAACAATGTATCGAAAACTTGCAAGGAATGGAACTATTCAGCAAGTTTGACATCCGCTGGGGTTACAACAATATCCGCATACGGGAAGGCGATCAATGGAAAGCCGCATTCAAAACACATCGGGGACTATTCGAACCCAAAGTCATGTTCTTTGGGATGAGTAACTCACCAGCCAGCTTCCAGCGATTCATGAATGGTATTCTTGAGGAACTATATGAACACTTCGAGAAGAAAGGCATAAACGACATATGGTGCATTCTCCAGAACTACATGGATGACTGTGGTATAGGCACCCTTCTCAAGGACTTCAAATTACATGTCAAAATTATTCACTTCCTATTTGACTTACTTGCATGTCATGGTCTACACCTCAAACTATCAAAATCTGTCTTCATGCAGCCACAAATGGACTTCTTAGGCGTCCGGATCTCAAAGGAAGGAGCAACTGTCGACCCAGCTAAAGTCGCTGGACTTAGGGATTACCCACGCATACTCAAAGACAAACGACAAGTTCGCGGATTCCTAGGAGTCACTGGATACCACCGCATGTTCTGCCCCAACTTCAGCATCATCGCAGCACCTCTTACAGCACTTACCAGAAAGGACGTACCATTCGAATGGGGGCCCAAGCAAATTGAGGCCCAAGACAAACTTATCACCCTAATCACCAGTGCACCCATCCTAGCCAGACCCGATCCAGACAGACAATTCGAGCTTGAAACCAACGCTTCACAAGTCGGAACAGGAGCAATACTCTACCAACAAGACCCCCCTATCACCAAATCAGACGGCACTCAAAAACCAGGACCACGACGACCAGTGGGATTCCACTCCCAAAAGTTCATGCAAACTGAGCAAAACTACCCCATTTACGACCGCGAATTCCTTGGAGTCATGAGGGGACTTCGCTGCTGGTCCCACTTGCTCAAAGGAACAACTATCCCCGTCTTGGTGTATACTGACCACGCAAATCTTAGGTACTACAGAGAGCCCCGCAAAATTGGGCCACACATTGCTGGTTACTTACCAGAACGCAAGCAATATAATATCCTACTGGAGTACAAACCTGGGGCTACTAACCGAGCAGACGCACTATCTAGGCGACCCGATTATGAAGGACCAAATGAAATTAACAAAGACGTCACCATATGGCCAGACCAATATTTCTGTGACCAGCATACTTCAATCCGCGTATTCGACATGGACAGCATAGGAGACAATTTGGACTCAAGAATCAAGCTAGCGCAATATCAACACCAGAAAATGCTCAAACAATGGGCACCAACTCACAACCTATCCTTACTAGACGGCACTCACTGGTACTATGGAACAGCACTTGTTGTCGTGGCAGACAATGACCTTAGGAGGGGAGTAACATCCCTTTTTCACAACCACAAAACCGCTGGACACACCGGAATTACCAAAACCCTCCAACTCATCGCACCCTACTACTGGTGGCCCGGAATGAAAATCTTTGTAACCGAGTACATCAAAGGCTGCACTACTTGCCAAATGACTAAAGTCAACACTCATCCTGCTCATCCCCCTATGTTCCCTATCACCCCAACTGAAAACGCTTGTCCTTTCGAAACTGTCGCCATGGATTTCATCACCAAGCTACCCTTATCAGGAGGATACGACACCATCCTCATGATCACCAACACAGATTGTTCAAAAGCATCTGTCTTTATCTCCTGTAATGAAACAATTGACTCTGAAGGAGTCGCTCTGCTCTACCTAAACAACGTCATCCCTCACTATGGCATACCTCACAAGATAATCTTGGACCGTGACGTCCGCTTTGTATCCAAGTTCTCAACAGAACTATGTCGCATCCTGAACATCCGCCAAAACATCAGCACAGCCTATCACCCTCAGACAGACAGAGCCAGCAAACGGACCAACCAAACCCTTGAACAGTACCTTCAGGTATTCTGCGGTACTCAGCAGAATAACTGGCATGCTTGGCTACCTCTTGCTCAGTATACTAAGAACTCCTGGCCCTCCGCTACAACGAAGAAAACACCATTCGACCTACTCATCGGCTATACCCTGCAAATACATCAACCCACCAGAAAGACAGACATCCCATCCCTTGAACAACGACTCTCAGCTATTGATGAAGCCAGGAAAGCTGCCCAAGAGGCACAACGTAAAGCGCAAGAATCCTGGATCAAAGAACATCCACATCATTCACCATTCCCCGTCAAATCCAAAGTCTGGTTAGAAGGAACAAACCTACGACTCCCAAGTAACATCACACCCAAGTTATCACCAAGGAGATATGGACCTTTCAAGGTAGTCTCCCAAATATCCAAAGTTGCATACAAAATCAAACTACCCCCTACCTGGAAGATCCATGATGTCTTCCACACATCCCTGCTCACGCCATATAAAGAAACCGATCAACACGGACCCAATTTCCTGGAACTGCCACCTGACATTCTAGAAGGTGAACCAGAATGGGAAGTCAAGCAGATACTCAAAGAAAGACTATTCGGTCGATGGAAGAAGAAGCAATATCTTGTACACTGGAAAGGATACTCACCAGCTCATGATTCCTGGGTTAACTCCGAGGATCTTCATGCTTCGGATCTACTAGCGGACTTTGAAAGTCAACCAAGCAGTATAAGAACCCTTGGAACCTCAGACAACACTCTCTATCCCCAACCCCCATGTCTTCCATTCACCATGAACTCCCCAGCTCAGGTTTCGCCACCTCTACTATCTTCACCTTGGGTACCGACGATGGAATCATCCTCATCCGCATGCATACTGACAACAATCAACTCCACTTCTTCGGAACCTTTGTTCAACGAGGACACTTTGACGTCGGGTACCACTGGACCACTTGGCAACCTAGAGAAAACTTTGACGCCATTGACATCGATCACAAAGCAATCGTGGTCCCAGTTAATAACGGAGACCCTGTCCTCAGGACCCACGTCAATTTCGAAAGATTTCCATTTGCTCCCCATCCCCCTCAATATCAACCCCAACCTGCAACCCCCTTTAACATCGTCATCCCTGCTAGTACTACTAGTGGAAGCAGCAGCAATGAAACAGCCATTACCCCCGAAGAAGCGGAAAATGTTCCACTTCACGTCACCAATCCCGACCCCTCCACTCCCACCGAAGAAACAGAAGACGATAACCAATCCGAGCAGTATACCAACACCGGACTCCTCCCCTCAGACCACCTCCTCCATATCGCTCAAGAAGAAGCATGAGGAATGTATTAAAGATATGGTCCAACTTAGCGACAAATGGACCCTCCTCAATAACCGGTTCAAGAATACTTCAGTCGCCAAAATGTTCAGAAAGAAGGACAGCAACGCCACCCTTTACCTCTATCACTTCCACCGACAACTCTACAACATGGTAACAAAAGAAATCCTTCTAGTCATCGCAAAAGAAAGGAACCTTCAAAAGAGAACCATACTCCCCTTCGGCACATTATCCCCTCATTACCAAACCCTGAAGGATCAAACATTCCTCAAAGGATTGCGAACCCTTCTCAGAGGACGCAAGCGAACTATGAGGAGCAAGTCACCGACACCCATATTCATACCCAATCCAGGCCCTTTAGGAGGAACAGGAGGATCTACTACCGACATCATCCCAGAACCACCGTCATCAGCCCCAATCACTGCACCACCACCTCATATCGGACCAATACCAGTTATCCAACAATACATCCACCCGTCATCATCCCTACCCAAGGAGGTCATACCATTGCCACCAGTTGTACCAAGAGTACCATCACCCCCTCTTATGAATCTGTCCCCCTTCATCCAATTGCCCATCCATCCCAGCCCACCACCTGTAGAACCACCCTGAGTTGTATCACCACCACTCCCCTTAGTTCCCTGGGGATCACATCGACGACAATATTCGTCAATGGAACAATACGAACCACCAGCACCAAGGGAGGAAACACCTGACCCGGTCAACATACTCTTACCCCAATCACTTACCCCATCGCCGCCAATGAGAGAGGCAACACCCATTATTCCAGTACCATGGAATAGGTCACCAACACCGGAAGACATCCCCCTTCCACCAATTCAACCATGGGTAAAGAAACACATAGGACCTTCATCCCTTGATCTCATTCCCCTTCCATGGGACATTCCCCCCTTCAAAGAAACCACCCCACGAGTATCACCCCCAGTCGCCTCATCGTCATTCCTCCCAGAAGAGCCAATGCCATTTCCAGTTGAACCACAACCAGAATTCCCCCTTATTGTCTCAATGACCCCCAGTCGCACCACTCCCCTACTACCAAAGAATCCCCTCACGGAGAGCGAACCATCATCCAATAGACCAACGCCTCCAGAATGGAAACAAGTTCAATCGCTACCAGTTACAGGAAAGCAGAAGGAACTCTCACCCAAAACAAAATCCTCACCCCCAATAGCCTCATCATCTTGGCTACCACGAATTCCACCCATTCAAACCACCCTGTTACCCAAACACCCCCTTATGGAGGATGAGCCGCTGGTCAATAGGGAAGGACCACCTAGCTGGTCAAGCAAACAACCATCACCAATTACTGGGAAACAACGAGAATTACCACGACACGTCGCAATGTGTTAAGGGCCAAGGACCCTAAGGTGCGACGTGCACGGGTTTGTATAACGGCGGTGGGACTTGTACTTCAAGGGATCACAGGTAGCGAACACTGGCCCTTGGATGCACTGGTATGACAGGTCTGCACGTGTGCAAGACACTAGTGGGGATAATGAAAGATGTAGAAGAGAGTCTCGACGATGTTCAAGATGACTTGCATGGAGTGCGGGCGAAAACTGAAGGCGCTGTGGAAGCTACAACACTTGGGATTAAACCAAGTCAGGCTTAAGGCCCAACTCATGGATATAAGGTTGACTTATATACATCTGGGCAGCTGCCATGACTTGAGCCTAATACTACTAGTACCCGTACTAGTAAGGAGTCATTGTACAAAGTATGGAGTCATTCCGAGTCGAACTGACTCATGCGTGAGTCCTAGGATACGTGCTACTAGGTTGGAGTCAGTATGAGTCACATGCATAGCCAAAGAGAATCACATGGTAAGAATGATAGGTAAGCGGTCAGGTGGTAAGGTCATGTGATAAAAAAGGGGGGGTGGGAACAGGTCACGTGGTGAGAAAGTATTGGTAAGCAAATGAAAAATGAATTTGGACCCTCAAGAACGTAACACGATGCCCTTCCTAGAAAGTCACTCCCACATGACTTCATTCGCGTGGTTGGTCACATGAGTCAGCGTCCCACTCCGCGCAGCGTAGCTCATAAGAGTCATCCCTGATGCATATGAGTCCATAATTGGGGTGAGTTTCGGGTACCACACAGCTCATCCCTGTGCAATTGAAGTGGGGAACTGGGCATTCGTCGTGAGTGTGGAGGGGGGAGTAACACCACCTACAGACAACCCATAATGGGCAGTCTTCCTTCACGTGATCCGGGTAGTCGTCATGACATTTGAGACAGTAGGGGTAGAGGGGGCGCTTGCATTTGTTACCAGTCTCTTCCTGGTCATCAGATGGCCCTTGAGCTGCGAAGATACGAGGAATGAAAGAATGAGGAGGGGAATCTGGCCTGGTGCGAAGGAGGTGTGGTTGAATGCGCATACGAACTGCCGCATTAGCCAGGTAGCACTCCATATCTAGGAGCTTTTTGTTTGCCTCTCGTTCTTTGTTGTCCAGCTCTAGACGTTGCCTTTTGATCCTCATGACTTCGTCATACTGGACACGGAGTGTGTGTACATCCACTATGACACCAGGGTCGCCTAGATGATAAAGTGCATCGTCCACTATAATTTGGCTAGTGCTGCTGGGGTGGAAGATGTAAAGGTCAGTATCTTTAATACCTGGGCGACGATAATTGGGGGTAGGGAATGCACAAGCGTGAAGTGGGGCGGCATAGATTGGTTTGTTCTTGCCACTAGTACCTTGATGGATAACGCCATCTTTGAGGGACAAGTAGCGGATGTACTTGGCCGCGTGTGGACATGTGTTGTCGTCGGTGTAGACAAAGGGGTAATGAGCTGGGTTGCCAAGATTGAACTTCATCCATTCCCCTCCTGGGTGGTTGTCGTCCATAGACACTTCTGTTTGTGTTTCGATGTTAATGGTGATATGCTGCAAGAGGGTGGGAGGCGGCCCGACTTCTAGGTCGCTGTCTTTGAGATAAGGTCCTATCATCTCCATAAACACTGGGATGAAGGTGAAGTGTGTGATCTGGTTGAAGATGTTGTTGGTAGTGGGTAGGAGAGAGGAGTCGGGGTTGTGTTGGGCATAGAGGTTGATGTTCCCTATGATGTTGTCTGTCCATGTTCTCATAGCGTCGTTCGAGATGGGGTTGGCTTGTCTGTATCTTTTTATAGCCTTGCAGAGCTTGACGATGGAGCGTATCTCAGGCTGAGTGGGTTCGCTATTAAGCCATAGTTGGTGACGGAATTCTGAAGAGCTAGGAGAAGAGGGAATGGGACGTGGTATGGACTCAGGAGTGGAGTGGGTTCTAGCATCAGCTTCAGCAGCCCTTTGCTCGGCCAGAATAGCCTCTTGTTCCTCAATGTATTGGCTAGGTGGTGTGCTGACAGTATATTCAAAAGGGGTGGACACGCGTTCCCCAATTCGGTCAGCAAGGGAACGGTCGCGAAGTTCTATGAGTATTTCTTCACCCATCGTGCTTGGGGATGGTGGCGGAGGTGCCTGAGGTACTGCCAAGAAATGCTCCGATAGTGTACGTGGGGGAATAGGGATTGGGGAAGGTGACATCGACAAGAGGTTGGTAAAATTTGTGATTGGAGACCGTGGATCGGAGGTGGATCTCGTCCCAATCAACGGTACAGGTGGTGTCAATAAAGGTTGGGTGGGGTTGTTCACTTCGTCGAAGGGTGGTGTAGTAGGTGAGGATGTTCCCACTCTGGTGGACTTGGGTGATAATGGCGTAGTCATCTTTCTGTTCAGTATAGGTTGTGACAAGTGGGGGGAAGATATCTGGGGGGATGAGAGACATGTGGTGAGGTTTTGGTCGCTGTTTTGCATGCTCTTTATACTGCTTGTTCTTCTAAATTCGGCTAAGAGTTCAGGGGCATGTAGGTTATCTGTATTGACCCATGAGTCATGCGCAGGAGAGTATCCTTTCCATCTTACGAGATATTGTTTCTTCTTCCACCGCCCATAGGTACGTTCTTTGATTATCTGTTCAACTTCCCATTCTTCCTCGCCTTCAATAATGTCGGGTGGTGGTTCGATAAAATTGGGACCATGCTGATCGGTTTCTTTGTAAGGCGTAAGAAGGGAGGCGTGGAATACATCGTGTATTTTCCAGGTGGGCGGGAGGCTGAGTTTGTAAGCGACATTTGATATTTTGGCGGCTACCATAAATGGTCCATACCGCCTTGGTGCTAGCTTCGTGGTGATGTTGCTTGGTAATCTGAGGTTCGTTCCTTCGAGCCAAACTTTGGTTCCTATTTCGAATGGCGTAAACCAAGGGCGTTCTTTGATCCAAGATTCTTGCGCTTTACGTTGGGCTTCTTGAGTGGCATTCCTGGCTTCTTTGATTGCTGACAAGCGTTGTTCGAATGTGGGGAGGTTCAATGATCTGGTTGGCTGATGAATTTGTGGCGTATATCCGATAAGGAGATCAAAAGGTGTTTTCTTTGTGGTTGCCAAAGGCCATGAATTCTTCGTATATTGGGCAAGTGGGAGCCATGCGTGCCAGTTGTTCTGCTGTGTGCCACAGAAGACTCGGAGGTACTGTTCCAGGGTCTGATTGGTTCTTTCGCTCGATCCATCGGTCTGAGGATGGTATGCTGTGCTCATGTTCTGCTTGATATGAAGAAGTTTACAAAGTTCCGTAGCAAACTTTGATGTAAAGCGAACATCGCGGTCTGATATGATTTTGCGGGGTATGCCGTAGTGCGGGGTTATGTGATTCAGGTACAGAAGTGCAACTCCTTCTGAGTTGATCGCCTTGTTGCAAGGGATAAAGATAGATGCTTTCAAGCAATCTGTGTCCGTGACCGTGAGAATGGTGTCGTATCCACCTAACTGTGGGAGTTTAGTGATGAAATCCATTGCGACTGTTTCAAAGGGGCGGGCGTTCTCTGCGGGGAAAATGGGGAATAGTGGTGGATGGGCAGGATGGGTGTTAACTTTTGTCATCTGGCAGGTAGCGCATCCTTTGATGTATTTGGTGACAAATGTCTTCATGTTCGGCCACCAGTAGTATTGCGAGAGTAGCTGCAGTGTCTTGGTAATTCCGGGATGGCCGGCTGTCACATGATCATGGAAAAGGGAAATTACCCCCCTCCTAAGTGCGTTGTCTGCCACGACAACCAAGGCGGTCCCGTGATGCCAGTGGGTCCCATCCAATAGGGTGAGGTTATGTAATGGTGCCCATCGCTTGAGTTCTGATTGGTGCGGATATTGCCCTGTTTTGACTTTGCTGTCCCAGTTGTCATGGATACTGTCTATGTCGAAGACGCGGATATGCGTCTCTTCTCCACTGGGCCGCCCGTCTCTGGGGTGACTCCCGACCATGGAGGTATGTTGCTTGCAGAAGTATTGGTCTGGCCATACGAGCACTTCGTCATTATCTGGGTTTGGTCCTTCGTAATCTGGTCGCCTAGATAAGGCATCTGCTCTGTTTGTTGCTCCGGGTTTGTATTCCAGTAGGATATTGTACTGTTCGCGCTCGGGTATGTAGCCGGCAATGCACGGGCCAATCTTCTGGGGGTCTCTGTAGTAGCGTAAATTGGCGTGATCTGTGTATACCAGGACGGGGATGTGAGTTCCTTTGAGCAAGTGCGTCCAGCAGCGAAGTCCTCTCATGATGGCTAGGAATTCGCAGTCGTAGATGGGGTAGTTTTGCTCCGTTGTGGTGAATTTCTGGGAATGGAATCCCACCGGTCTGCGTGGTCCTGGTTTCTCTGTGCCGTCTGTGCGTGTAGTTGGTGGATCTCTTTGGTATAAGATCGCCCCTGTGCCGATTTGTGAAGCGTCCACTTCTAGCTCAAATTGCCTAGAAGGGTCCAGTTTGACTAGTACTGGTGAACTGGTTATGAGCGTGATTATCTTGTCCTGTGCTTCGTGTTGTGCTGGTCCCCATTCGAATGGGACGTCTTTGCCTGTGAGTTTAGTGATGGGTGCGGCGATGATCGAGAAGTTCTTGCAGAACATTCTGTGGTATCCAGCGACGCCTAAGAATCCTCTGGCCTGCCTAAGATTGAGTATGTCATGTGGGTAGTCGCGTAGTCCTGCGACTTTAGCTGGATCGATAGTGACGCCTTCTTTTGAGATTCTAATGCCGAGGAAGTCCATTTGTGGCTGTAAGAAGACCGATTTTGACAATTTGAGGTGGAGTCCGTGCTTCGCAAGTAGATCAAATAGGAAGTGGATGATCTCGATGTGTAGCGCTAGGTCCTTGAGTAATGTGCCAATGCCGCAGTCGTCCATGTAGTTCTTGAATATTTCCCTGATGTTGTGTATGCCTTTCCTCTCGAAGTGCTTGTAGAGCTCTTTGAGGATACCGTTCATAAATCGTTGGAAGCTGGCCGGAGAGTTTGACATGCCGAAGAACATGACCTTTGGTTCGTAAAGGCCGCGGCGTGTTTTGAATGCTCCTTTCCACTCATCGCCTTCCTTGATCCGGATGTTGTTATAGCCCCATCTGATGTCGAATTTGCTGAATACCTCCATCCCTTGCAAGTCTTGGATGCACTGTGCAAGGTTTGGGAGTGGTGTGACGTCTTTGCGGGTAACAGCGTTGAGGGGCCTATAGTCGATGATATACCGGGTTTCCTTTGAGTCTTTCTTAGGGACACTGAAGGTTGAAAAGCCGTAAGGGGAGTGGGATGGTATGATGTAGCCTTTTGCCAAGTTTTCGTCCAGGAACTTGTCCTCCACTTCCTGTTCTTTGCGGGACAAGGGGTAGACTTTGCAGTTAAAGCTGGCCGGTGCGGTGTCCATTAGTTCGATTTTGTGGTCTCCTTCTCCACACGAAGGTGGGAATTTGTTGGCCTCTTCATCCGAAAATAGCAGTGTGTGACGTTTAAATTCCTCCGGGAGGGTAACTTCCTCCTTCCCATGTTCCGTTGCATACTTATGGGCCATTTCGATTGCGTTATGCGTACGGTTGATTTCTGCCAGGCCTTCCTGTATTTCTACAGGAGTTACTCCCAACCGCGGAAGGTACTGTGTGCGTTTGTTTTCCGCCAGGCCGCCCATTTCTGGGGTGACTCCCGACCGCGGAGTGCACTGTGTGCGAGCTATAGTGATGCGCGCTTGGAGTTTGTCTTTGTATTCTTTAAGTTTTTGGAAGGTTTCAAGTTTAAGCGTTTCCATTTTGATCTTTGGTCTGTGTAACTGAGCGTTAGTCCAGTCGATATCTGGGGTGAAGGCGCGGAACCAGGGATAGCCTAATATAAATCTGTGTTAAGGCCTATTGAACCTTAAGGCGCGACGTGCGCAAAGGTGAAATATGCGGCAGTGACGAAGTTATAAGGGTCGTAATTCCCTTAATAACCTGAAGTGCTTTGGAAGGTGATAAAAGTGAGAAGGTCGCTAAGACCAATGTCTGGGTGAAGATAAAAAGGAAGGGGAAGTAACTTCAAGGATTTGAAGATTACTTCAAAGAAAGATAAAAAGGAAATAGTGGTTCAAGCAACAAGACTGAGAACGCAATAGATTGCAAACTAAGTCAGGCTTAAGGCCCAACTCTAGGATATAAGTCCAGCTTATATACAAAAGGGCAGCTACCTGACTAAGCATACAAATGAGGAGAACAATGGGGTCACGAACAATAGGCGTCACAGAACAATGGGGTCACGAACAATGGTGGTCACAGATTACCATAAGAAGAGAACAATGGGAAACGTACAAAAGGAGGGAACAATGAAGTTCCCGACGAGATGGCTCTGTTATACAAGTAAGCGGTCATGTGAGCTGGGGTCATGTGATCGTATAAGTACATATCGGTCAAGAAAAGAAAAGAAAAATATGGGCCA
>Ga0307510_10000558_pt1 | contig 37438 bp, 51 predicted proteins | sample 12_EM_MG_FD_207224 | JGI IMG/M metagenome (GOLD analysis project Ga0307510, IMG submission 207224) | Populus trichocarpa ectomycorrhiza microbial communities from riparian zone in the Pacific Northwest, United States - 12_EM | ecosystem: Host-associated > Plants > Roots > Unclassified | place...
GATTGTAAAGGTTGTTGAGCGGCAACTCTGGGAGTTTACTTACATATGCCCCATTGCGCCAAATGTGAGTATCGACTTAAACCCTAAATTCAGTCTAACATTATGTTGTCAATCCTAGGGACTTCCAAGGCGGACCAAGCCATACCGAAACGACTGCATCAGTGCAGTTATCCAGGCACAGTTCTTTAACGGTGGTAGCACATCATTTGCCATGCATTTCGACTCAATCTTCATGAGAGATGGTGATCCTTCACTTGATTGTGAAGTTCCTATGGCTATGGTGGGTCTTGTCTCAACTGGGGTAAGTTATGAAGTAAATCTCTCTGGGAATCTGATACTAAATCGTTTTTCATTTTTTAAGCTCTATGCCGCTCTCCATGAGTAGGAGACGGGAGAACGACGCCACTTTGACTTCAGTGCAAATGCCTTTGTTGACGTATATGCAGGGCACATAAACAGCCTACAGCTCATCCTGGATGGCAGGCCAGAATTCTATCATCAAATGATGGGAGACATTTATACAGCAGCAAGGTATGTCAGTTTAACTTCATCTCACAATGCTATGCTGACCAGACATGCTTAGGATGGCTGCTACAGGAACTGTGGGCATGGCAATTGCCCCTATTGACCTCGATAATCTCAAATAAGTTTGCATGTGACTGGTTCAACAACCAGTAATTTTTTGATTCACTGCTGGTTGTGAGTTCTCAACTTCTTTTCATTTCTTTGTTATTGATGTGCCTCAAAACAGCTCAACAACCATGCATCGTATACCCAGCTACCTGTGTCTGTCGTAGTTTTTCATTTCCATTCCCTACTTCTCGTAATTCCCCAGTGTGGGGCATCTGGATAAACCACCAAAAATATCACTTTCATTAGTTATTTCTGATACTGTTTTGAATAAAATTTCGCTAAATTTGCGAATATTGGACAATATGTGGCTTATTGGTCATTAACAGATTGAATTGAATCCTTAACAAACTTTAACAAAACCCCAGCAAGCCCTAACTGGAATTATCATTAAATTATCGCTAAATTATCATTAAATTAATGCTAAATTAGAGGGGGGGAAAATAATTGTGTCAATACTGTTAACTCTAATAATCTCCACTAGCAAGAGTTAATTTAACAATTTTAATACATGAGGGTTTCCCAGATGATATGCATACTGTACTGATTAATACAAATGATATAATAGATATATTCGATGTAAATGGGGGGAACATGGGGGGAGCGTGCTCGCTGTTGGTGACAGCGGGCAGTGACGAACGCGCGTCGTCGGAGGGTACCGCAGGAGGGGCGCGCGCAGAAGGGCGGCTGCTTGCCAGCTCCGGGTTTCTGAGAGAGGGGGGGTGCCAGATTATAATGTAGCAGAATTGAGTGGTGAGCACATTATAATGGTGCTGCTTGGAGAGGGAGAGGGTGCATTATAATGTGTGCACTCCCAGCATTGCTTACAATCATAGGGACATTATTATGCGATGTTGTGGTATCTGTGGGCTACATTACAAAACTGCTACATGGACACCTCTTGGGTTGCCTTTTCTCTAGCCATGTTTCGGAACGGCCACTCTTCGGGAGAATCGGATTAGTCTGTTGAAGCAATTCGTGGGATTGGCTCGAGGTTTTATCGCCATCGAGAAGGCGTCATAGGTGTTGATCGCTAGCGTGCAAGGCCGTCCGTACAAAATGGGCTGTGTCCTCCACCCCAAGCGGCGGTCGGCAATGAGACAGACAGGAATTTATCGGCACACGGACTTGGGTGTCGGGTAGATAACGACACTCCCAATTTCGACACTAATCGTGAAATATCTTTGATTCAAAAAAGTATGTTGAATATTGGCAAATCATTGAGAAGACTGTCCTGCTGTACGGGATGCTACGGCCCATCCCGGAGTCAAGTTATCGTACAGGAAAGTCAGAGCGAAAGGACTGTAACTGGTGCTTCAGGTGTCAAACAATGGGTGTAAAGGAAGGTGAAACTCGGTAGGTGGGCCTCATACCCAGTTGTCGACAGTCAACGAGTAATTAGAAAGCTGTCGCACGGCGATAAACTGCCCAATGGCTTCATGAACAGGACCGGTTGGCTGGAGCCCCTCTACAAAAATGTCTCGTAGTGAGGGTAACATGTCCGTTACTACTCTTTCCCTTGCCATCCCTTGCAGGGCGCGCGCCACACGTAGCGCAATCCCATTAGATAGGTAGAGACCCTTCACAGCGGTGAATAGGTCTAAAAACTCCATCCATTGGGTGTTCTCCATGTCGCTTTGCCAATGCGTTCCCCAAAAAGGATGCTCGTGAATGTCGAGGCGTTCAAAAGCGGAGAGGAGAGGCAAGGCCGAACCGCAAAGCTGCACCAGTGACGAAAGCTGCCAATCCGACTCCCTACACGAGACCCTCAACACGAGCGTCCCGTGATCGGCCGCGGTCCTTGTTTTCAGGGAAAGCGTGATCTCAATGAGGTTGTTGTAGAAAGCTAGGACTGCTCGAGTGAGCGCTTTGATTTTCTCGGTGCGACTAATGAACTGTGGAAGCTGTGAAAGATCGAAGGCGAGTTGATTGAAAAATGTTACATGGAAGAAGTTGAGTAGAGGAGAATCGACCAGGGCCAGGAAGTCCTCCAAGTATTCACTCGCGCCGTGGAACCGAAAACGAGTGAGAGAAGGGAAGACAACGCGAGTCGGCGGAGGCGGACGTCGGCTCGCTCGATCGGGGCGAGAAAGAGGGCAACGGTATTCAAGTGTGAACGATTCGAGGTTATTCATCGTGAGCACACAAGCGACCATCGCGTCGGGAGAAATGTACCCGGAATTCGGGATCCTGTTAAGATGGAGTTGAACGAGATTGCTGGCGGTCAAAAGTAGCTTTCGTAAACCAGGAAATGGGACCGAGTCCAACACAAGGGTTCGCAGACGCGGGGCAGATGCACCCAAGAAAGAATCGGGGAGCACCGGCGCGGATTCATCATTCGACCGAAGCTCCAGAGACGTCAGCTCCGGATATGGCTCCTGCGCCATCGCCGCCAGTCTTTCCAGTAACCAACCTGGAACACACCGGAGGTCGATTTCACGTACGCGATTGTGGTATTCGAGTGCGGCAATGATATTACTCTTCGCACCCGGCGCCTCCACTGGGGAAAGCTTGCGTCGATTTGATACGATGAGCGGCAGGGCTGGCCAGACATCTAGCATCTCTCTCACAGGTGTTCTTTCTGTGCAGTGAAGATGCAGATGGAGACGATTTTGTGATCCAAAAACGATGTGTCGCCATCGTCGGCATACGCGCACAAGCTTCCGCCATCCGACCGACAAGCCAGTTTCGTCCACATAAAAAATGAATATTTCCAGGAGAGCAACGTCGGGGAGCGTTCCGACGGTCGCCCGTCGGTAATGCGCGCCTATGCCGCCCAAATTAGTAAATTTCACAGGAAGGCCATGCGCATTCAATAACCCTCACCTCGGCGGCCGTCTTGGGCTTGGACCCACGGGTTGGACACTCTTCGCTGAGGTGCGACACCGTCTCCCGCATTTGAACTCTCAACAGCTAGCATCAAACAGGTGCTAGTGGGTGGATAGTTAGCGACAACTGCTTCGATCGCGGGGACGAGCGACTGATAAGATTCTAGTATACGAGCAGAGCATGTCAGGAACGGAGATTTGTCAATACTAGAGATCATCGGTTTCAAATAGCGCTGACGCGCCCTGAGAAGTCTGGAGCTTCTAATGACAGCAGTGCGGTAATCAGCCAAGAGACTTGACCTCAAGTCACTAGAGGAATAGAAGGGTCGCTTTTATATTCAACCCCCCCTGAGATCGTGATCCTCAATTACGAAAGCTCGGGAGCGTATACGCGTCCACTTGCACGTGGACCCTGCACGGTCTGGGCCTTCGAAATTGAATGAGTCACAACAACAAAGGCGACGAACAAAAGGCATTCTGCCGATAGAAAACTTAACACAAATCTGGACCCGATTCGGCTGCTGCTGCTGCTGCTGGGAGTGCCGGGCTGTGGCTATCTCCGAGGACGCGCTGGGTGACTCTCACGGAGTTCATCAAATACCTTGGCTGCACCGGTGTTGCGCACGTCGACGAGACAGATAAGGGATGGTTTATTGCGTGGATTGAGCGTAGCCCAAAGGCTCTTGAAAAGCAGGAAGCATCACTCAAAAAGGAACGTGCGACGATGAATGATGAACAGCGCGAACGACTCCTTATCGCAGAGCAGATCGAGCGAGCAGAGCAGGAAGCTTCAGAGAAGGGCGAGGGCACATCCGTGCTGGGTGCGACAGAGAAGGAAGAAAAGAAGCTGGAGGAAGGGTTGCAACGCGAGCAGGGCGAGAAGAAGGCCATACTTTCATTCACTGAGCCTACCACCACCTCGTCCTCAATGACACCATCTGAGGGCCTCAAACCCAATGGCCTCAGGCCGCTCAAGGCGAACCCGCTCAAACGACCAGATCCTCTGAGGCAAGCATCTTCTAGCTCAAGTTCAACAGAGAAGTCTGCCGGGAAGCGAAGGGAGACGTCTCTATCTGCTGCAGAGAAGCTCATCTTGGAAGAACAAGAGTAGAAACGCCGGCGGATGGGGTGAGAGAGTACGAGAGCTCAGATGAGCTGACTTGTGCATTTTACTGTATGACTTCTGGACAGCGCTGTAACTTACGTTTGTTTTACTGGTGGAACACCCGTTTTGTTAATAACTTCGTCCCCTTTCTTTTTTCTGAATGGCTTGCTTGTCATTGTCAGCAACCTTATTCGGGTGACTCTCCATCACGCGTGGTCCTCTTCAGCTCCAACTGAAGTCAATGCCTTGACTGCGCGTTTGGCTTTACAGCCGTGTCCGCAATATCTGTTGGTGGTTCAGTCGGTCAGACGGGCGACTATGCAATCCACGTGTTAAGCCCGTACCAGCACACGACCGAAATACGTATTGGGCTCTGCACGCAGTGCGGCGCTGTGAGAAAAATGGCGCTGTGTACTCTTTGGGGTCGTAGTCGAGTAAGCGTCGACCGGCGAAGGGCGGGATGTCGAGCGCCAACTTCGAGACTGACAACTTCGATATCGTTCATCCCTTTGACGCCGCCCGTCGAAGTCGCGCACGTCGCGGCGCAGAACGTCGACCGCACGAAAAGTTGCCACTGCGTTCATCGAGCTCGGTCCCAAAGAGGGCGATCCGACGCGCAGATCGAGCGCCGGGACGCATATGACCATGGTCTTCTTGCCCTTGTCGCTTTTTTATCCACGTCGCGTGTGTGCGACAGCGAGTTTATATAAAGTGGCAGAAGGGCATGGGTTATGTGGAGAAGGGTGATGTACGTAGCGAGACACCCAAGATATTTACCCTGTAACTGGACGTGGTTCAACGGAGCGAGGGCGGAAAATTGGGAGAGACTGAGTGAGACGTTGGAGTAGATGGATAGATGTGTCGCATGGGAGGGGAATCCGTGAGCTGCTGTGAGATAGAATATAATAGGGGCCAAGGAGCGGAGGAAGATCGGAATCGTGACGGCCTGTGTATGACGAGGTGATATGATATGAAGTATGGGTTGTTGGCTATGCATTGGCGCACCTCGAACGTCGAACGGATCAAAGGCGAGCGCCCTGACGTAGACCTTCCCTGCGCAGTCGAAGTCGTCCATGGCCTCGGAGGTAGCGACACTCGCGATGATTAAAAACCATTCCTTCTCAAGGGTGAGGATTAGAGGAAGCGCCACAGAACTGTCCACCCGAGCACGACTGACGACGCGATGACGAATCAGGAGATGAGATGAATATCCCAAAATTTTCAAAGTTAATACATACCAACGACCTGCCTCCGCCCATGGGTTGCCGTATGATACCTCCCGGATAGCTGTGGGAGGGCCCGAATTACGGGATAGCCCGTTCAAAACCTACTGGAAGTTAGGCATTTCAGCCTTGGCCGAGGAAAGGGATACGTAAAGAATCCTCGATGGACTCGAGATTCTTGGACGTCTTCCGACAGAGCCATGGGGGTGGATAGAAGCTATGGGAACCATCGACGCGAGTCAGGAATGGCACTGTTGGCGTGTTCAGCTCCGTGTAATGCTGTACGGCATGCGCAGGCCCATTACTTCAAGTTATTGCGGTCAATATTCTCAAAAATACCACGACACTACAACAAAGTCTAATCGAAACATTTCTCAAAGTCTCCATCTCCGTCGTGCCTCGCATACCACTGGCTCTCCACAAACGCATTCAACTCGCACAGCCCTCCTACACCACCGCAGAATTCCAAAGGCTGTATAGCCTCGTTTACGAGAATCCTGACGAACGTTCCTCTCGGTAATGGAAGGCCTGGGACTCCCTCGCATTCGAGCCTCTCGACAACCATCCTTGCGCTGAAGGGATTCATCCTTGAAATGATCCAAGTTCTGAGTGGACTTGGATTTATCGGGTCAAGTTTCTGGCCCGGTAGGAGGTGTTGCTGGAAAAGGCCCAATGCCGAATAGATGGAGGTGAGTCCAGAGCCGTGAGTAAAGTCGGCATAAAACGTGCGGTTCAGAGGGAATGTCTCTGGCGAAGAATCCAATGTGCGGTTGGTTTGGGTGTTGTCTCGAACGGGCTGCCCAGTCAGCCTGGCGATGAGCTCGTTCACGTATCCTACTCCTTGAACGGGGCCAAGGTACCCTCCGTGACTAGAAACGTCGCTTGAGCAGAAGTCCAGGGTAAGAAAAAAAGACTAAGCATACCCGAAACTATAGAACTTGCGGAGATCCGCGTAATATTCGTAGTCCTTGAACTCTTCCGCATCGAATAGACCGCAAAATGGACTCGGGGCCATATTGGCTTCAGAGAGGAAGATGCAGAGCGACATTAAGCGATGCACATCTTTGTTTTTCAGGTCGGCACCAGGCGCCGCTGCATTCAGCCGTTCCTTGATGGGCTGCGTAAATGTCTTGAGCCATTCCTTGCTTTCCTCTTTTCCGTCACCCGAATTAGGACACATGCCAGCTCTCAGGCTGACATTACCCTTGAAAAGGATGAGAGACCGAACGTAAAGCGGGAAGCAAAGTATACTGACTGTCAGTGGGATGACAAGGTCCACTTTAGCCTCGATTGTATTGCGACTGGCTGTACGGAAGCCTAAAGGATTCTTTTGTGAAGATGCCGAGTGGAACAATGGTTGACACCACAGACCTGCAGTCCACTTTACAGCAGTGTCCATAACTCGGGGAGACCCAGGCGTTCTGACAAACGGTGGATTGTCCTGTGACACAAGAGCCGCGTATCTGTCATAGGCAACGACACCAGCCTCGAACGACCTGAAAGCAACATCACGTCAGAACAATTTCCCGAAAAACTGACATCGCTCATCGATCGCACTGTTTGATGCCTAACGGGACCAGGGCCTCCTCTCCTAGGTCCAAGTGGAAATTCTTGAGGAACTCGAGGTAGTCTTCTTTGTAGTGCTCGGCACGCTTCAGTTTTTCCACAACAGTGTTCATACGTTCGCGTGACTCCCCAGCTGGCCATCGTGCGCCGTGCCGTTTCAACTGACCTTTGTTAGTGACCAAATTTATCCTCGGACAGAGGAAAGCATATCACATACCAAGTTTACCTAGTAAAGCATGATTCTGTCAATCGAAGGGTTGGAAAATGAACAAAGCGCATGAGGAACTCACCTGATTTATGACGCACCCAGGAGGCGGGGGGATATACGGCCCAGCGGGAATATAAGGCGAGTAATGTGCCCAATTTCGCAGCTCGCTCTCAGGAAATCCGATGTCGGGAACACCACTGCCTGGATCAATAACGACCGTTTCCGGTGTCAACGTTGGCCTTGTGCATGACCAAGTCCATGACCGCGGCCACGACCACCACAAAAGAGATGCGAAGACAAAGACCGCGAAGCGCCAATGGTTTCGGTTCCCTCGTCGTGCCTCCTGGCGGTCGGAGAGCTGCGATGGGTATTCGATACTAATTTTATCCTCGACGTCGTATACGGTTTCTTCAGCCATTGCGGTCAGGTCTTTGGATGCAATGGGAGTATTTATAGACTGGGGACTTCAGAAATCCCCACTCCGTGCTGTCACATCATGTCGTGGAAGCATCGATGAATGGTTGCCGCTCGGCTGCCAGACACATGCGCTGTGTGGATTTTACAATGTGGGTTATGGAAGTGTTATGGATTCATGCTAAATCTTGAAATCTGATTGGCCAGCTGTCATTGCCTGTCAGATACTGGATTGGAATAAATTGTAAAATGCACACAGGGACAGCGCCCAACTTGAAGGCAAGGCGCTACGGTGGGTGCTGTACTCAGTAGTGTTGCCGGAGAGTTGAGTTGATTCTGACCCACCTGAGCTGAGTTAGCTGAACTGAACCACGGTGGTTACCGCATTTGGTTCGGGGTCGAGTACGTTGAGTACCAGTCCCATTGAACTACAGTCGAACTTCTCTTAACCCATACCCCTCCGTCACAACTTTGAGCTATGGGTTATCAAGGGGTATGGGCTTTGGGGGTGTCACTACAGCCTAAAACTCAAGTTTGTAACTGAAAGAATGTATGGGATTTGAGGGGTTATGGGTTCTCAGAGGTATGGGTTAAGAGAAGTTCGACTGTACTGTACAAATGCTTTTCTTCAGCGCCTACATGTACACTTCCTTCCCGAAAGTTGGGTACCCAGTCCGTCTAAACCGGTACCTAATCCTAACCGGGGTATTAAAGGGTCCTGTCAAAACCCTGAGTTCCAACCCCAACTCAACTCTCCGGCAACGGCAACACTCCTGTACCCTGCGGTATGACACCTTGGGTCTCGGTGAGAGAGAGGTGAGATACATCTCAGACATTGTTCCCGACGACGCCCGAGGTCGCACTGTGTACTCTCATTTTGCTTGTTGCATCTCCCACTCAATGATATGGTCCTGCGTTTACGTCCACCCGTGGTTGTGCACTGGGCTTCATGACGACACCTCTACCGTAGAATCAACACTATCCGCCACCTGCATGTCCACATTTACGACAACACCGATCAGGCCTTTTCATCTCCTCCTTGTTTGATAACATCGCCGTGAGATGAGCAGCTCGAAAGTCTATTCGATCCACTCAATGTGCCCCAACACGCACTTGCCAGCGTGACTTTGCACAGAAAGAGCACCTCATCGTCTCCTTTCTTCATGTCACATCGGTCAAGGTCGTCGCCGAGAACGGGGACATGCTGTCGAAAGAGGATACGAGAGCCCTTTAAAGGTCATCATTCACCTTCGTTCTCGAAAAAACATGCAACGAACGTCCCCTTCATCCCCTGGTGGTCCCGTGCAACGGAATGTCCTCCGACACCACGTCAGGCATCCTTATCTTTCCCCACATCAGCTTGGCCAACGCCATCGACGAGAACGGGAGCGTGTAGCCACGCACATTGGTCAACACGGTTGCCGAGAACAGCAACGCTCCGCCAGGGAGGACGGTATTCTTATGAAGTGCAAACCAAACGACACCTACACCATTGTTCTTGCTTAGTATGTTCCTGTGCCCACCTCGATGCAAAAAATCTTGCAATAGACTATGTATGCCAAGGGACGTCGCAGCAAATAACGAAGATTCGCCAAAACAATCAACCAGTAGCACATCGCGGTAGAAGTTATTGATACTAATGGTGGAACGGTGAAAAAAACCCTGTTTCGGGAGTAGGGATTCGTACAGTGAGTGGAGGGGGTCAATGAGTCATATACTGAAAGAAACAGAGGCCCAATTATTCATTCATAGCACCAACTTTAAGAGGGATGTTATCAACGCGCGGATGGAATGGCTGTTCAGGCCGTGGCTGTCTCTGAGGATGCCGTGGTTGAATCCGGCCGGAGGCTGATCCAACTCTCGCCGACGACAGCGCCATCATTACTCTCAACGTCAGCCTCCGAACCATTCTCAGACGCCTCGCGTTCATGTTCCGAGGACGGTGGTGAATCATTGTTCTCTTTTGCCACAGTCACCGGGGCTTCGGGAGGAGTGGGTACAGCGCGTGGCGCTGGTTGGGGCGGGGGCGGGAGTTCCGGTTCGGCAGGAGGTGTAGGTGGAGTTTCGCGGGGCGAAATTAGATCCTTGTGAGCGGAAAGGAAGAGATACGGGAGGCTGATGATGAAGTCGAGCAGAACGCCAGGAATATGTGACACGAAAAAGCAATGCATAGCTATGGAAAAGTATAGATGCAGATATCAGCAAAGGCATACACTCGCCCGAGATGAGGACAACGACAATTACCTCCATATCCGACGAAGTAGCGGCCACCACGCAACCGATTAAAAACTGACCCGATATGAAGTCGAAGGCCACACAGCGACACGGAACACACCCGACCATGGCTGACAATTTGTACGAGGTCGCTGACGAAGAGGTCCACTCCCTGGGATGTGCGCTCAGGTCCGGGATCTGGTTTCTGGAGACAAAGAATTTCCCAAGCCGGTCCATAGGCCAACTTCTCCGACGGCGTCCACGACTTGGTGTACTCTATGGGATCGTAGTCCAGCTGGCGTCGACCAGTGAAGCGCGGGATATCGAGCGAGCCAACTTCGAGACGGACAACTTCGATCTCGTTCATCCCTTCGGCACCACCTGTCGAGGCGGCAACGCGCACTTCCCGGCGAAGCACGTCGACCGCACAAAGAGTCGCAGTCGCGCTCATTGAGGTCGGTCCCGCGAATGGCATTCCGACGTGCGAGGCGAACGCGGGAACACATACGACGATGGTCTTCTTGCCCTTGCCGTTTTTGATGGCGTCGCGCGTGCGCGATGGCGAGTTTCGCATGAGCGGCAGAAGGGCCTGGATGATATGGAGAGGGGTGATATGCGTGGCGTTGAGATATTTGAGGTATTCGCCCTGAAGTTGGAGGTGTTCCAACGGGGCGAGGGCGGAGAATGAGGTGAGACTGAGGAGTGAGACAACGGAGTGGATGAAGGGATGCGTCGCGGGGGAGGCATGCGGATCGCCATGTATGTTGATGGGGAATCTGTGGGATAGAGTAGAGGCCAAGGAGCGTAGGAAGATGGGAATTGTGGCGGGCTGTGTAGGGCAAGGTGAGATGATGACGTAGACTCTTCTGGTATGCAATGACACACCTCGAACGGATCAAGGACGAGTGCCCTGACGTAGCCCCTCCCTGCACGTTCGAGCTCGTCCACGGCCTCAGGGGTAGCGACACTTGCGATGATTATGAACCCTTTTTCTTCGAGGGCGAGGATTAAGGGAAGCGCCAGTGGATGGTCGCCCCCAAGCACGACTGATGAAGCGATGGTGAATCATGAGATGAATTACACGAAATTTCAGCCAATACATACCAACAACCCGTCTCCGTTCGTGAGTTGCCGAGTGATTCCTCTTGTGCAGCTTGGACAGCGTCCTGGCTTGATAGGCATGGAATCCAACCAGTAAACACAGGCCCACCACACCAACACCTAAGCTAGATGCCTTCCATGGATTCTCAATAGCCCAATCAGCCATATCGTCGAGACGGGAGTTCGGGGGAAGCGGCGGTGGTGGCGGAGGAGGAGGCGGAGGGACCTCAACGGTTACTGGTAACCGTATCTCTGGCATGGAGGGCCCGAACCGTGAGACATCCGCCCACAGTCGGTTGAATGCCTCTTGGATGTTGGGCATTTCTGCCTTGGCTGAGGAGAAGGACACGTAAATATAATCCTCGACGGACTCGAGATACTCTTGGATGCCTTCTGACAGAGGCATGGGGGTAGATAGATAGATACTATGGGAACTATCTATCGACGCAAGGGGCTGAATGTCGCGTCGTCGGCTCCGTGCGGCATGCGCAGGCCATTACTTGTTACGGAAATTGTCGACTCTACACAGCCTTCTCGTAACATTTTTCAAAGTCACCATCTCCATCATGCCTCGCGTACCACTGGCTCTCCACGAACGCGTGCAACTCGCACAGCCCTCCAACACCACCACAAAACTCCAAGGGCTGTATGGCGTCGTTAACGAAAATCCTGACGAAGGCACCTTTCGGCAATGGAAGGTCCGGGACTCCCGAGCATTCGAGCCTCTCGACAACCATCCTTGCGCTGAAGGGGACCAATTTCGAAGCGACCCAAGTTCTGAGTGGACTCGGATGTTTTGGGTCTAGTTTCTGGCCCGGTAGGAGGTATTGCTGGAACAGGCCCAATGCCGAATAAATGGCCACCATTTCGTTGTCATGAGAAAAGTCGGCATAAAAGGAGCGGTCGAGAGGGAAAGTCTCTGGCGAGGAGTCCAATGTGCGGTTGGTCTGGGTATTGTCTCGTACGGGCTGCCCAGTCAGCCTGGCGATGAGCTCGTTCACATATCCTACTCCCTGCACAGCCCCAAGGTATCCTCCATGACTAAAACGTCGCTTAAGTTGAAGGCAAGCATAAATAAAAAAGAAAGAAACTAGGCATACCCGTTACTGTAGAACTTGCTTAGATCCGCATGATATTCGTAACCGTTGAACTCTTCCGCTTCAAATAGTCCGCAAAATGGACTCGGCGCCATATCGACTTGAGAGAGGAAGATGCAGAGCGACATGAGGTGGTGCACGTCTTTTTTTTTCAGGTGAGCACCAGGCGCGGCTGCATTAAGCCGCTTCTTGATGGGTCGCGCGAACTTCTTGAGCCATTTATCGCTTTCCTTGTCTCCGTCACTCGCGTTAGGACACATGTCATCATCCAGGGTGAGATTACCCTTGCGGGGCATGAGAGAGTGAACGTGAAAAACAGGAAGAGAGGGACCGACCGTCTCTGGGATGACAAGGTCCACCTTAGCGTCGATTGTATTGTGATTTGCTGTACGGAAGCCTAGAGTATTCTCCCATGAGGATACCAAGAAGGACAACAGTTGACGCAACAGACCTTTAGTCCAGTTTGCGGCAGAGTCCACCACGCGGGGAGACCCAGCTGCCCTGACAAACGGCGGGTTGTCTTGTGTCACAAGGGCCGTGTATCTCTCATAGGCAACGACTCCAGCCTCGAACGACCTGGAAGGAGCCCATCAGATCGGAGAACGGTTACCGTCCATCGATACGCACTGTTTGGCGCCTAACGGGAGCAGGGATTCCTCTTCTAGGTCCAAGTGGAAGTTCTCAAGAAATTCGAGATAGTCTTCTTTGTAATGCTTGGCGCGCATCAGTTTCTTTACAGCAGCTTTCATATCTTCGGCAGAGTTCGTAGTTGGCCATCGTGCCCCGTGTCGTTGTAGCTGTTCATTGTTAGTATGCCTCCTCGGACGAAGGAAAAACAGGTCACATACTAGATTTACCTAGGGCGCGCGGTTTTGTCAACCAAAGGGTCGGGAGAAAAACAAAGCAGATAAAAAAGCTCACTTGATTTACGACGCACCCGAAAGGTGGGGGAATATACGGCCCAGCGGGAATCCAAGGCGAATACTGGCCCCAATTTCGCAGCACGCTCTCAGGAAACCCGATGTCGGGAACATCGTTTCCTGAAACTACAGCAGCCGTTTCCGACGTCAACGTTGGCCTCGAGCATGGCGCAATCCACGACCGCGGCCACGACCACCACAAAAAAGAGGCGAAGACAAAGACGGCGGCAGTGATGCGCCAATGGTCTCGGTTTCCTCGTCGTGCTTCCTGGTGGTCAGAGAGCTGCAATGGGTCGTCGATACCAAATTTGTCCTCGACGTCGGATGCGGTTTCTTTAGCTTTAGCCATTCCGATCAGATCTTCCGATGCTCGGGGTTGCGAAGTCTGCTGTACGGGGCAAGTCCAAGTCCAGCAATCACCGCTCGGTCTTGTCACGTCACGTTGTGGAGCATCGATGGGCAGTGATTACTTGGTTGTCAGAAGCAGACCCCACCACAAGGCGCTATAGCCAAGTGGTTACGGCGACAGATTAGAATCAAATACAATTGGTCATCTGTTTCCCTTTGGGAGCGCAGGTTCGAGTCCTGCTGGCGTCGAATATTTAGTTTTGCCATTCTTGTCGACTGAGAGCGCCTACTTCAGCCTACTCATTCTTTCCCATCCCCACCTCCTGTTGTTGAGAGTATGTACGATAGGACAAATACGATACAATGCGCACAGACCCGTATGACAAAGTCCGGGGCTCCCTTATCAGTACTATCCGCGTTGTGGTCTCCTTATATTATCGTCGCCCCGTGGAATATCATATTATGAGCGAGTGCCCCACTCCTGCCCTGTGTGTGCTGTCCTCTCCCTCGCGCCTATTCTACATCCACATTCTTCTCGCGCTTTACCTCTTCATTAACGGTTTGTGGGGTTTTTTCGGCCTTCCACTACATGATCGCCCATCATGCTGCCATGAGAGTCCAACGAGACATACGCTCATACCATGATATTTCACACTTCACGATCCATTTTTAAGGAAAAAGATAATTTTAATTACTCCAGCAATGTCTAATCCCGAAGGCTATAATGCTCCCTATGACATGCACTAGTACTGGCACTATGATCATCGGATAGACGATCACAGCATCTAGACGAAATGCTTTCGATGTGCTTTGTGCAGGAATTCGGATAACTTTTGGGGGATAGAACTATGAATTTGCGAGCTCCTTGGCAAGCTTCTCTGCTTTGACCTTCACATCTTCAATAGTACCAGACATGTAGAACGCAGACTCGGGAAGTGAATCATGTTGGCCAGAGAGAATCTCCTTGAAGGAACGGACTGTGTCCTTCAACGGTACAAGCTTGCCCTCATAGCCAGTGAAAACTTGAGCGACTTGGAAAGGTTGTGACATGAAACGCTGGATCTTGCGGGCACGCTCGACCTGTAAATCATGAAATAAGTACACGGCAAGAGGAAACCGGGCATGTACTCACCGTCAGTTTGTCCTCCTCGGATAACTCATCCATACCCAGGATGGCAATGATATCCTGAAGAGACTTGTAGTCCTGGAGGATTTTCTGGACAGCAGTTGCAACCTCGTAGTGTTCCTTGCCAACCTGTGTATCGGATTTCGTGAACAACCTTGGCTCTTGTCAAAGTAAAAACCCTTACGATGCGGGGGTCCAGCATGCGGGACTTGGAGTCAAGAGGATCGACAGCGGGATAGATACCGAGCTCAGCAATCGAACGTGACAACACTGTAGTGGCATCCAAGTGGGCGAAGGTGGTAGCTGGGGCAGGATCTGTCAAGTCATCGGCCGGGACGTACACGGCTTGCACAGAGGTGATGGAACCCTTCTTAGTTGTAGTGATGCGTTCTTGCCTAGAGAATAGGTGAAAAATGAGACATGTGCGAATAAAAATCATTAACTTACATGCCACCCATGTCCGTCGAAAGTGTGGGCTGGTAACCGACGGCAGACGGGATACGACCGAGAAGCGCGGACACTTCGGAGCCGGCCTGTGTGAAGCGGAAGATGTTGTCAATGAATAACAACACATCCTGGCCCTCCTCGTCACGGAAGTACTCCGCAATAGTAAGACCGGTAAGAGCAACACGGGCACGGGCACCAGGGGGCTCGTTCATCTGACCGAAAACGAGGGCCACCTTGGAATCACCCTCGAGGTTGATGACGCCAGTCTCAATCATTTCGTGGTACAGGTCGTTACCTTCACGAGTGCGTTCGCCCACGCCTGCAAAAATCACGCTCACGTGATGAGTTACGGAGATTGCAGCGGGTCTGGAACATACCGCAGAAGATTGAGAAACCACCATGTGCCTTTGCGACGTTGTTGATAAGTTCCTGAATTAAAACCGTCTTCCCGACGCCCGCACCCCCGAAGAGACCAATCTTGCCACCACGAGCATAGGGAGCAAGAAGGTCTACGACCTTAATGCCAGTCTCAAGGACCTCAGCAGTGGTTGACTGGTCGACAAAAGGCGGAGGCTCGGCATGGATCGGCTTGCGAGCAACGCCCTTGATAGGACCACGCTCATCAATGGGTTCACCGATAACATTCATGATCCGGCCCAAGGTGTCACGGCCCACAGGGATTTGGATGGGAGACCCGGTGTCAATGACCTTCTGCCCCCGAACGAGGCCCTCGGTACCATCCATAGCAATGGTGCGGACAGAGTTCTTGCCCAAGTGGGAAGCGACCTCAAGAACTAGGCGGCCACCACGGAAGTCTTGGACTTCGAGGGCATTGAGAATTGGGGGCAGGTTATCAGTGTCGAACTGGACATCGACGACAGCACCGATGACCGTCTTGACATGGCCAACGGTGGCTTTCGACTCTGTCGCGTACGAGCGCACTAAACGGAGAATTACGTGTCAGCCAGGTACTTTGGGGAGAGAGAAAAAAAGGGCGAGAAATATAGTCTAGCAATATACCATAAACCGGTCGAAGAATTGAACATACCAGGAGTAGATGATGCAAAGCGGGCAGGGCGTGGACTGGATTGGGTGCCAGCAGAGGTGGAAAGGCCAGCCCTCGCAAGGATTGGAGAAGCCGAGGTGGAGAAGAGAGCGTTGGTTCGCTTTGCACTGTTCACCGCTCTGCGGGAAAGACGAGTAGCGCCACGAGAGGTGAGCATCGTGTAGGATGGCGACAATGATGACAACAACTAACTACGGAGAAAAGCTGTGGGATATGCGAAAGAAACTTGGCCTGGTGAGAGGAATTTCCTATTCAGACTCAGAATCAACTCCGACAGCACCCGGCTTAGCCCGAAAAAGTTGGAAAACGGTGATTGGTGGATGTTGCTGGCTCGAGCCTTTGGTTAGAGAGCTCGGGCACGTCTGCCGTGTAACACGACAATTAGATCCTGGAATGGCTCTGTGCTATATGAGATCGTATATTCCACGCGATGCGGAAACAAGTGACGAATCCATCAATGCGGTGGGCGCCAATGACATCACGCCAACTTGTATAGGCATGCACAAGTCCGCGTGCTTGAGGGCTCATCCGAATCCGAATCCACACGCCACTCGCAACTCATCTCTGAATACCTTGCACACGTCACGACTTAGTTCGTGCACACTGCATAGTAAAGGGACTCCAGTCCCTCATTTCATCACCATGATACCTCGCTATATACAGAGGTCTCACTTCCCCTTTCGGCGAACCGATGTTCGTTCCCATCCGTTCCCACATGGCCTCCGTTTCTTATCCGCACCGCCAACACCAACACCTTCAGGGCCAGGTAAATTCCTACGTTACGGTGGTAAAGTCGCCAAGTATACGGCTTTCACATGTTTTTCTGCCGTCCTCGGTCTTTCGGTCGTGATTAGCGGGGTGTTCATTCATGATGTTTTCACATACTCAGACCGGCACGTTGATCGTGTCCCGGTATCACCTCTAGCACTACACCCTGAACGTGGCGGGCCAAAGAACCTTCCTGTTGCAAGTGAACTCGTTGGAGATGAAGACGAAGACGATTCCCTCGTACCCGTCAAGGATAAGCCGAGATTGGTGATAGTTGGTGGAGGCTGGGGTGTGCGTCCATTTCCTTCACATCCACCTTCTTGTAGTAATAGCATAGGTCCAGGCCGTTAGCGTGCTGCAGTCCATCCATCCTGGAGATTATCACGTGACAATCATTTCTCCCGATACATTTACGACTTTCACGCCCCTTCTTCCCTGTAGGTCTCAGAGCCTACTCCTAGTAAGAAATATATATTCCTGATACAACTTGTGTTGTTTTCAGCTGCTGCTGTTGGCACAGTCACTGTTCGCTCTCTCGTCGAATCTCTACGAAAGATTATTGCTCGCCTACATGGGCAACTCATCAAGGGACGAGCAGTTGACCTCGTCATGTCTGACCACCTACTAGAAGTTGAGACAGACTCTATCAACGGAGAAACCCGCAATATTTATGTGCCGTGCGTTCGCTAATGCCATTTTAAGAGTTTCATAAAGTTTATACGCTCTGTCTAGCTACGATAAACTTGTTATAGCCGTTGGCTCGGTATCCAGCACCCATGGTGTTCCCGGTCTGGAAAACTGTTTCCAGCTCAAGACAATTGCAGATGCGCAAGCCATTCGTCGTCGTATCCTAGGTAAGTATTTCACTCGTTCAAGATCCACACGTTTAGTTGTCTGTATCGTAGATAACTTCGAGATGGCCTCACTCCCGTCAACTTCTGAAGAAGAACGTAAGCAGCTGCTCAGCTTCGTAGTTTGTGGAGGTGGTCCGACCGGCGTTGAAACGGCGGCTGTGCGTCCCCCACCTCTTCTCACACTCGCGTTGCTCGCTCATACGCATAATAGGAGATTTATGATCTATGCCAAGAAGATATTATCAGTTATGTGGGTAATTTTTCATCCTACTCAATATCTCGCAGTATGCTGACAATGTCGTAGTTTCCAAAGTTATGTCGGAAGGAGGTTTCCATACACGTTATCCAGTCCCGATCACATATTTTGAACACGGTGAGCCACAAACTAAGACCTGGTCATACTTACTAACCTGACTCTCTCACAGTATTCTGAAGCGATATCCAAATATGCGGAGGCCAAGTTCCAACGTGACGGTGTTGAACTGATTACTTCCGCGCGGTAGGTCTCTTGTACCCGACCTTGATCCCCTATCAACGAGCGTCCACCAGTGTAGGGGAAGTACGGCCAGACCACGTTGTTTACACCACCAAAGACCCAGAAACTGGCAAAGTTGTTGAACACACTATCCCTGCAAATTTCGTGTTATGGTCAACCGGAATCGCTATGAACCCGTTTACTGCGCGTGTATCCAGCCTTCTACCTAACCAGGTCCACAAAAAGGCTATTGAGGTCGATGCACACCTCCGCGTAAAGGGAGCTCCCCTGGGGGATGTATATGCCATCGGAGATTGCGCTACGGTGATGATGATTCCATAACACAGAGACATAAGCTCATGCAATTTACAGATTGAGACCGACCTCGTGTCGCATCTATTGGAACTTGTCGAGGGAGCAGACCGGAGTCAGGATGGAAAGATTGACTTTGACGAATGGCAGATCATGGGTAAGCCGGAATCCTGCGAAGCCAACCGGATACTCACCGAAGGTGACCAGTCAAGCGGATCAAGAAGAAAATACCCATGGCTGCGGATCACCTCGAGAAAGTGTGTGTTGGCAGGTCCATGCCACTTCGCTGCTTATGACTGTGTTCTAGGTTCGCGCCTTGTTTGACCTTTACGATTCGGATGGGGACCACAAGCTGAACCTCAATGAACTTGCCGTGCTCCTGCAAGAGATTGGTAATAAAATCACCGCTCTTCCCGCAGTAAGCGCATCACTCTGCTGCTGTCCGGCTGTCCTTGACTCTGGTCTCACTCCTCACAGACAGCACAGGTGGCTTCGCAACAAGGGAAGTACCTCGGCAACAAGTTGCATCTCCTTGCTGCCAAGCGTGATACCTTGGCTGCCAACGACCTTACAATAGATGCTGATGACGCCGTCACGGACCCTTTCAACTATCGCCATCTTGGCTCCCTCGCATACATCGGCAACGCGGCAGTATTTGACCTTGGTCGGCTGAGTTTCACGGGTGGGCTGGTAGCCATGTACGCGTGGCGTAGTGTCTACTGGAGCGAGCAAGTGAGCATGAGGACGAGGGCGTTGTTGATGACCGATTGGATCATACGGTGCGTTTCATCATGTCCACACACAGGAGAGACCAAAACTAAATGACATTTGTGTTCGTTCCAGGGGGTTGTGGGGCAGGGACTTGTCGAGGCTATAGTGGATGGTGGATCCTACTGTCAACAGTGCATTCTATGTTTTCATGGCTTCCTATAGTGTCCCGGCAGTGCCAGCACAGTAACACGTCATTTCGTGTAGATACTCATTTGTCTATTTCCACCATCGGATTTTCACCTCTTCCAAGTCCAGAGGTGGCATGACGATGAGCCTATGACACCCTCAAATCATTCAGCGACTGATCTTGGTTTCGAAGGAGTGCTGTGAGTAGAACAAGTGTCTACGGTTCTGACCACTCGAAAGACCCTATGATGGCCGTCCTTCCTGCAAATGTCCCAGGGCTTGGTGACAGGATCGTCAGCCTTCGGTTATGCACGTCGATGTTAGTTCTTTAAATCCTGAATCAGAACGACGAAAGTGAGAGACAGAAGGGGAAACGAACACGGCGAGGAAACCCAAGACGGGTAAATCGAGCACCTCCTCGTCGTAGCGCTCCATCTCTTCGGAGTGAGTGGGGAGAGCGAGAAGCGCAACGATCGCGTTGAGCATGCCCGACCCTGGCGAGGCAGGGTCGAGCGCAATGGGCTGCATCTCGTTCACGGTACGTGTCGCACCAATCGGGAGTGCAGACGAGGGGGCCATCGATTCTGGAGAGACAAAGAAGAAAAGAAAAAAACGGAAAACACCGTCAGCCGACTCTTTCTCGAGAAAAAAGGTGGCGGTGGGGGGTTAGGCGTTCGAGGTTTACTCACTTTCGCCGATGCGTAGGAAGATGAGCTCGCCGAATGGGACGACGGAACTGCTGGGCGCGAGGCGCCCGTCGAAATCCGCGTCGCCGATTGCTAAGGTCGATAGCCCGCGCGGAGGCGCGGTCACCTGGCCATAGAAGTATGTATGCAGTTGCTGAGCGTGGACGCGTTGTCGATATTGCAGGTCGAGCTCGACGGCCTGCAACCGACGTGACGTGAAAAACAGAAAACATGTAAAAGAAGGCCAAAAAAAGCACGTACGCCGCCTGATTTCGGGATTTTCACAACCGTAATTCGATGGCCGTACGTGCGTTGCATCTCGACGTTCAGTTTCTCGTGTCCTACGACGAGGATCACGTTGACTGAGGATCCCGATGAACGGCCATCATCAAAGGTGTTTCCAGGGACGAGAGCTTACTACGAAATGCATCCACACATGCTCTGATCAGTGTCTGCCGATGGTCCGGTGTTGTTGAGGCGCTCGAGGGAGACGAGGCGAAACTCGACGGAGTATCGACAATGATGCCCGAGACACGACCTAAGTAAGGGCGAGTTCAAGACGTGATTGTCGACAACGGATTGAACAAAAACCAACGTTCCGCGTCCTCGTCAAGTCGTTCCATGACGTTTTCACCCAGGTTGCGGATGAGGCGGTCCATCAGGAGCGGATTCCGCCTGATCTCCGGGTGGCCATACCAGTAGACCAACGGAAGAAGTGCGTTGGACGACAGAGTGGTCGGCGCCGACGTTGCGGCCGAGCCCAACGGGTTCGCGGGCGAAGCGGTGCCAAGTGGCGCAGTTATGGGCACGGCCGAGATGGTGCCCGGGACGGTCCACCCACCCTGCTCACCTTCCAGCATTAAAAATCACCCACCTCAAGCCCAAAACCCACATCATAAAAAAGGACCCACCTCGCTCGGGTCGGTGTTCACGAACATGGGCGTCCAACCCTGGCCGGCGCGGACGGCGTAGTTGGCGAGGATTTTGCACACGGTCGTCTTGCCCGAGTTTTCTGGCCCGAGGACGAGGACCCGCGGGGGCTCCGGATCTACGTCTTGGTCTGTGCCGGCGGGCGGAGGGGAGGAGCCCCGTTGAGCGCTCAGGGCGCGCACGCGCATCTTTTCCAGCGCGAGGTGGACGTTCGCGTATGCGTTCATGGGTGTCTCCTCGGAGACGTAGTCCGTCGACGGGATTCCTGTGACGTACTCGAGAGATCGAGACGATTTATTGTGGCGATGTCAAGAAGGGGGAGGGGACTCATCTCGATCGTACATCCCTGCCAGGTGAAGATGGCCGCTTTGCATTCGTGGCCGAAGAGATAGTATCTACCATCGGCGAGCTCTGCACCGAAGACTTCGGCGTGCCCTTTCAGAACCTGGGAGTCGCAGTGTTGAGTATTATTGCACATCCATGTAAGCGGTATCGACCGTGAGCGTACCTTGATGGCTAGAGAGCTTCCGGGATCAAGCTCAAACCTATACTCGGTCTCTGGTTCAAGTACCCATTCCTTGGTATTGGTATTGGAACTCCGTGAATCGCTAGTGGACATAGGATCAAAATCACTCGGGTATGGAAAGCAGACGATTCGTGCTGAATTTCCCTCGTTATGCACTGCTAGTGTGAGACACGCTGGAAGAAAGACAGCGGACTCGATGGAAGTTAAGACAAGTTTGAGTTCGACTCAGACGCGCGCACAGGAGACGGCCCGTTTTCCGCACTACGGTTACACCATTTCCGTACAACTGCCATCAATATAAATTTGTTACTATCCAGGATGGTTCGTACGAGAAATTTGGTTCAAGCACATCATAGCCCATACGACATGTTAGGTTGAGTGTCGGACGCCTTAAGGCCGAGGTTAATCGGAAAGTCTTACGCTCAAGTCAGCTTGGTGGCACTGTTGAGAGCTTGGACCTTAACAACTGCAGGGTGACTACCTTTCGGTAGGTCGTGATTAGTTGTCGGCTGAATGTGTAGTCGGACGTTGTGCTGATCTTTATCTCCATACCCATTTCAACGCTGTCGTGACGAAGCACTATCTTGGTTGTTCATCATTAAACGAATGAAATAAATGGTGCTACAACTGCAAATATCGGACATCTACGGGAAATACATAAATAGGGGTCACAGGAAGGATGCCATCTTCACTGGCTTGCGCACAGCCGCGGAATTACCCTCCTTGAATTTGAACGATACGCGGTACGTGACTATCACTTGCCTCCGCGAGGACGGAGGTTTGTTCACGTCCGCTTTGGGTGTCACAATTGGCCGTCCAAAGAAGTCCAGGGCGGGCTGTGAACATTTGTAAGTCAAGGCCGGTGATAGATGAACTGGGGGAATGGGAACTGACCTTTTCAATGGGGTCCACATCGGCAGCTATTGTCTTATTTCGTTTCCGTGGTGGCTCGCCCGCGACGTAGGAAGACACGAACATCCCCTCACCCTCTTCTCGCGGGGGATTGTTCTCATATGCGTCTTTGGTCTCTCTCGCGCCACCAAAGAAGGTAGAAGTTTTTGTCGTTTTTGTTCGCTCAACGGCCTCCGCATGACGAGCGGCAAGCTTAGCATCGATCTATGGGAACAACCAGTGAGTATGATATACCAGACGTAGAACTACCAGTTCCCTGGCAAAGAACTAACCTCCGTAGCGACAAGGTGCCGCACAGCATAGCGTGGCGGTGCGATATCTGTTGCACGCTTGCCGTCGTACGTCACGAATGTATCCACTGGCCTATAGATGAGCATTAGTACCGCCATGTTTACCCGAAATAAATGCAAAACCTACGGATCAAGCTTATACACGGGCTGTCCGTCCTCAGCCCTCTCCTGCACAAAACGCAGCTCGAGAGAGACCATAATGTTCACGAGGCGGGAGAGCAAAGCTTTCTCTTCTGGGCGGATCACCTGGCTATTGACCTGTGTTGTATAAAGTGTTACTGTCATCAGTACGCAGGGTGAGTCAAGTCACGCACGGGACGAATGGGCGGAGAGATGATGCGGTTGAGAAGCGGGCCAAATTCGAGGATCAGGACCTGCTCGTTCACGAGGTCGCGTAAGTGCCCAGTCAAGCGCCCGCTGCCTGTGCGCACTGCCCGTGCGAGAGATTTGTATATCTCTTCGTTTTCACGCGTCTTGACATGCCACTATGCTATGCGTTAGCCAAGGCCGCCCAAGGAGCAAGTATCATGGTTCGGAAGCCCACCTCCCAGTCGGCCTTCGGTCGTTCGACGCGTGGCCCGCCTCGCTCCTGGAAGAGCGGAAAGAACGGCACGAGGGCGTACGAGAGGTACTGCAGCACGCCGTACTCCCTCTCCGTGCGCATAGATCCCGAGAGGACATCGTACGCAACCAACCATTCATTTGCTTTCTTGTACCTTGCGAATGTGGCGTCGTGCTGCCGGAGATTCGCGTAATGCTCGAAGCAACCCAGGGCGACGCGGTCCAGCATGCCAGTTGCATCTAGCGCATGACTGAGACGCTCCACGTACTTATTCTCGTCGGCTTCGCACAGACCGCGTTCCTTGACGCGCTTCTTGCTCATAGGACAGAACAAGTCCGTCAGGACGCTGAGGTAATTCGTGTCCCCTTCTTTCATGCCTGTGGTGGCGCTGCGAACTAGCTGCTCTGTTACATCTTGACTTCGTGCCTTGATGAACTGGAGACAAAGGTCAAGCCATGCCAGCTGCGGCGATATGTTGAATAAAGACTACCTGAAGAGTATTAAGGCAGCCACGCAAGTCGCCTAGGGCTATCCCAACCAGCGTGCTCAAGGCTCTTGAGTCGGTTCTGAGACCTTCCGTGTCACAAATATCTCGCAGCCTTTTGACTACATGTACGTCGGCAGGACGCGTGAAGCGAATTACGCGTGCTAGTGATCGTAGTTTGGCCAATGACGACGCGTATAGGTCGTTGCAAATACAGATGATTGGGCGTCGAAGGGCTTGCTTGCCTTTGTCCGCCTTCTTCTTACCCCGGGACTTGTCCGACTTCTCATAGGTGAGTTGGACCAGTTTGTTAATGAATCCGTGAGCCTAGAAGTGATTCAATGAACATCTCAGGTACAAGGGTCTCTGGGCTCACATTGTCTCCAGTGGCTCCGTCAATTTCGTCAATGACGACAAGGACGGGCTTTGAGCTTCCAACTGCATATCCCGATTCCAGTGCTGGACGTATGCGCTCGTCCACGACCTGGCCTGATCGTGCATCACTGGGGAACATCTTCAGGGCCGAGTTCGTTTCATCAGAGGAGGAAACATACCTGGCGTTGATTTCAAACACGTGGTAACCCGCCTGCGCAGCAACGACGTGCGCAAGTGTCGTCTTCCCCAGTCCGGGAGGTCCAGACAACAGTAATATCTTATCATCGTCAACTAAGTGAGATCCAGATACCTGCCCTTCGAAGGAAGCTCACCTTTTCCTGAGGTCTGCCCAATTCGTCTTCTGAATCCATGGATCCTTCTCCGTCTCTTGCACGCCTTTTCCCTTTTCCCTTGCCAAATACACAAATATCCCACTGCTTCACCCAGGCAAGCACCTCGCGATGTACGCGCTCATCTCCGAGGAGATCCGTAAAGCGTTTGGGTCGATACCGATCGACCCAAAGGGTCTCCTCAGTCCTTGAAGAGGATGGATCCGAGGGCATGGAATGGTCAGCGTCTCGGTGCATGAGCCGCTGGGCGGCCGTAGCAGAAAGTTCATCCATGAGGCGGTGTATCGGGATGTCTAAAAGATTTCCCATGGTTTTCTCGCGGGCGGATGGCCTCTAGCATAACTAAGTGTCAGTGGAAGTTAGCCACGCCATGTGTTCTGGAAAGCGCACCGAAAGTCCAATTGTGCGCGATTTTCTCTTCAGATAGACTGTCTTTCCGTCAAACGTACTTGAACGCAATGATGGGCGAGGCAGAATTATCGGGGTAAACGACGTCGTAGCCGACATCTCTGGAAGCGGGCGGGGATAGCGTTTGAGAAGATCGGGAATATCAGGTAAATCATCGTCTGGAGACAACGTAAGCTGGTAGCAACATCCAGAAATGGTTGAGTCTCGCCTTGGGAATGCGGCGGTGGGGCGCTCGGTACCGTGATCGCGTCATCTGCTCCTCCAAGTCAGGTACAGTGAATCCGATAGGTTACATTTGTATGCACCTGATTCATTACTTAGTGGACCCAACAACCCGTTCTGTCTGAATGGCGACGAAGGAGCGACCGAAGCGACGCGTGTCAGCGTGTTCTGACGGGATGACGAAGGGTCATCGGCCAAAGGGCATCCCAGGAGGCCATTCGGAACAAAGCTTTCCACTTCGGGGAGTGCACTATCGGCACCCGTGGGCTCTTCAAATCGTAAAAGACTAGTCGGTTGGAAGGTTTTGACGTGTACGTCGGCCATTGTGTGTGGTCACAAACGATTAAAGTACCGTGCCAGACGCGTCGCATTTCATCTTATCCGTCACAGTCATCACGTGGCCGCGAATACCCACTTCTTCGTCTTCGACCTGTGTCAGTCGGGTGTATCTCTAAAATTCATTTATTCTCCGTTATCGCTATTGTGTCCCAAAGAACACTTTTGATATATCTCTACGTTAAAATAAATTTAACGGCTATAAACCACATTAAGCGACCGCACTCCACACTCTGCTGGGGCCAGCCAGTCTTGCTATTAACGACCGAGAGGTAGGGTCTGACTGCCTGCATGGCCCTAGGTGCCGGTCAAAGTCATGCGGCGAAACACAAAACATATTTTTCCGTAAAATTTCCATGACCAGACATGAGACTATTAGATCCGGTAGTTAGCAGAAACGCTCTTAGGGTAGAAAACGTGACAATTACCTATCATCTCGACCATCTGCCCGGAATGTAGGTCACGGACCTCGAGAAAGTGTGACCCCGTGCCGGGGATACGAGAAGGGTAAAATTGGTGACTGACTTGAACGCTGTCGGGATAAAAGGCAGATCGGAGCCTGTTGGAAGCGCTGCAGCGGAGCTTGTTGAGAGTGAGTCATATGAGATCAGGGATGAAGTGTGAGACATTAGCACCTCAAGCGAGCATCTTGTGGCAAACCACACGGCACCGATCCTTGTCGGCACTCTTAGTTCGGATGATCTGCTTGAACTGGACTGTATGAGAAGAGCGCGATAAAACCAGACGAGGGACGAGTGGCCCACATGATAGTGACGTTGTCGCAGCCATTAAAAAGCGCTGTGACGCTATCTAATGTTTCACCGTATATGCGAATTGACAACGGGACGCGCCCAGCCCAGAATATTTCGGCGACTTGTCGCTGATGAATGTCGGTCATGAGGGTCCTGCGACGCTTGACATAGGTATCTTGGGTACCTGTGAGGGGATGATAGACGCGGTCTGTAGTGTAAAAATATTCTGTGTGGACAGCGAAGAGGCGAACGCCTGAGTCGACATCTGTGATAGAGGAATTAAGCAAGTCGAGGGAGTCGTATTTGAGAAGCATTGTTAGGAGCTAGGGTGGATGAAGTACAGAGGAAGGTACGATGGGAGGGAAATTTATGGGACAGCGGTACAGCAGCCGAGATAGTGGGAGCATAGTGTCGAGTTAGCCAAAAGGAATTGTGTCGGTGTCGGTGAAGTGTGTCTTATGTCTGAACAAAGCGATAAAGAGAGCGCGCCACATCACATGCACACGCGGTCACGCACTGATCACATGATTTTGGGTCACATTATTTGTACGTATTTTGGAAGCGTTCATTATTGGCTGTGTGAGTGGCGCGCAAAACAACCAAAACCTGGCAATACAATGCACGACAAGCCCGGGAAAGAAGGCTCGTATTGATCATTCCACCTCTCATCTGCACAGAAACGAACAAGCCAGCTCATTCTCCACTTCAACGCGGCAATACCCAACCTGGCAGTTTAGTCCTGGCTTTCCTCTCTCATCAATAAAATCGCCTTCTTCCCGTTGCCATTGGACTTGTTGGCATGGCTCAGCGTCGCGGTTCGCACTCAAGACTACACTCGAACGCGACAACTACGACCACTGCAGCCTCGACCCACCCACATAATTATTCAAAGTCTCGCCACAACCCCTCCTCACACAGAGGCGTACTCACTCTCTTTCGCTCTTTACGGAACGTCAATCACCCAACCAGCGCGTCCACTTCCCCCTCATCCTCGGAATCACGCCCCGTCCTCGCACCCCTTCAATTTAACCTTCGTCGTCTCCCGTCGCGTCTCGCTATCACGGAAACGGTCGTCATGCGTGTTTCCAGTGGTTCGGATCATGTGAAAGTTGGCACAAAGCGCAAACGTGTTGTCAGCGGGAACGAGAACACGCATAATGTCTCGCGCGGATCCCGCAACTGTCTCAATGCTTTCAAACGCCGGAGGCCAGTGCTTCAACACGAAGAAACGAGTGACGAGGGGGGAGGAACTGCGATGGAGGTCGATAGCCATGGGAGATGCCAGGACTCAGATAGTTCCAGCGACGGAGATGCTAGTGATTGGGACTCATGTATGTTTTCTCTTTTCCTTAAAGTCGCTCTAATAACATCCTTCCGTGTAGCTGTAGACTATCTAGTCCATCAAGCGCCCACCCGCGAACTTCTCCGTTTAAGGAAGGGTCGCCTTCAAGATTTGCACCGCACTGCGGGCTTGTCAGATGACCCAGAGATGCTCACAAAACACGAAATTGTCGATGCTATCATTTCTGCGCGTGATGATCTTGCGGAGCTCCCTCCGCCCTCACCTTACGGAAATGACGGTGCTAACTCAAGCGAGTGTTCATCAGATGACGGCAATATTGCAGGTGGGGAAGAGACAGACGCTGGCAGCCAGCGGAGGTCACATCCCCTGGGTTTACGGCGGCATGTGACTGTGCATGACGTTGGCAACACCCCAAATCATCTTGTACCTCATCATGGCCGTAGTTTATCCCTCGGCTACCCGCGCGATTCGCCGACCGGCGTTGATTGCCAAATTGAGACGAGGTCAGTCCAACTGTCCCAATCACGTGAGCCGACTGACTAAAAGCGGTATACCTCATGTCAGGCGTAGAGCATGTTCACTGCGATCTTCCCCCACGACTTCGACAGCGGGGTCCCTTCCATCCCCACCTGCAACGCGTTTGCGATCCCGTAAGATGTCTGGAGATGATGGCCCTGTGGCGTCAAGCTCGCGCCCAACCAGATCCAGAGGGAGGACAAAGCAGGTCGAATTCAGCGAGCAAGTCCAAGTTGCTAATGTCGAGAGTCTCAGCGATCTTACTGAGTTATCGGATGCTGTACCTTACAGTCCTCCGAAACCCTCCCCGCGGCGATTACGCAGTCAAGGCGGGAGGACAGCACGAACACCAGTCAAGCGCCTTGTCAAGAAAAAGGTCAACAATCCCTGTGAGGATGACGACGACATCGAGGATGAGGTCGATGAGCTTGTCTCATCACGGGATGTAACACCCCCTCCGGTGATCACCGAGCGAACGCCGGTCAAGCGTCGGTTGAGGCCACGGCCGGCTCAGACACATACCCCACCCGATGAGAGCGAGGACGGCGACGACGAAGAAGAGGAGGAAGAAGTGGAAGTGATTGAGATTGCGACAGAAGATGCCGCGTCTGTGGACGTAGCCGAAGAAGAGGATAGCGAGGGTACAGAAGATGGGGACGACGTGACGCTCGTTGAGCCGCGTAAGCTCCGCAATGGGAAGATCGTTGGCGAAGACGAGGGTTTAGAGGTCATTGACGAACAAGAGGGCAGCGAGGAGTCTACGCAGGAAGATGCTCCCGTTGATGAGGATATCGACCTCGAAGCCGAAGACGACGAATCTGAAGAGAGTTCGAATGACGAATTTGTAGATGAAGCGATGGACGACGGTGAGCGGCTCACTCCCTTTCAAAAACCTCCATCTGATCTCGAATTAAGTTGATCTCACCATCGCGACTGCAAAGAGTCTCGTGCGCCTGCGCCGTGATGATCTTGTGCGGTTATGCGAGAGTCGTGATCTAGAGGTCGAGGGCACAAAACCTCAGCTTGCGGAGGCCCTTCTCCAATGGCGTGATCGCCGGTCTGAAGCATCATCTCCTTCATCTGCAGGCACTGTTCGTCCCCCTTCTACTGTGCGTCATCGCCGGCGAGGGAGCAGCAAAGGCAAGAGTATCACACCGCCTGTTCTCTTCCGCACGCATGTGCATCTAGATGAGCCCCGTACGCCCCCTCTGTCATCCGGGCAGAGGGAGAGGGATGAAGAGCTCGAACTTGACCTGGAGAGCCTGGGCTTAGAAGATCGCGAGATTCCCCCTGACAAGCTTACGAAGATCGAAAAAATTGGGAGTGGCGGCTTCAAGGACGTCTTCATCGGTAAATTTAAAGGGCGTAAGGTTGCACTTGCTGAATTCCGTGGGCACCTCACTTCGAGTGAGTAGATTATAAACTCTCTCTATCGTTGAGCGCTGACCAGTTATTCTCGCAGTGGACATCAAGGAACTGAAGCTTTTAGGGGGCTTCAACCACCCCAACATCGTCCGTTTCGTGCGTGTTCGTTACTGCCATGCACATGCCAGGTTGACTAATAGGTTACGTTTGGCAGCTCGGCGTCAGTATCCCAGAAGATACACGTGTCACCCCTGTGATGATCGTCAGCGAACTCTGCTCGAACGGCGACCTGTTTGACTACGTACGGAACGTGGCTCCACCATCTCTCTACCGTGTCGTACGTCCAATTACACTTGCACGTTTCTCAATCTCTAAGTGTAAACCATAGTTATCCATCATGCTGGACATCGCTCGTGGCCTCGAGTACTTGCATCAACGAAAACCCTCAGTCATTCATCGCGATTGCAAATCCTCGAACATCCTCATCACTTCGAAAGGGGTTGCCAAGATCGCTGATTTCGGGTTGGCCAAAGTAAAACAGAGCACGCGCTCCATGGTCCGCAGCCTCGTTGGCACCGTTAATTGGCAGGCGCCAGAGCTGTGGCACGCACATCCGAAATACAATCACAAGGTCGATGTATTTGCGTGCGGCGCGGTGTACTGGGAGATGTTGCAGTGGCATCTACCTAATAAGAAGTACCCATGGGAGGTGAGTCGTGCACTTGGGAATGTAGATAAGTAGCTGATCTGTATTCAGGGTATGAATGAGCACGCCATCTACGAGGCTGTTGGATCAAAACGTCAACGGTTCGTCGAAATGCCCTTTCCAACACCCCTATTTTACTTATAACCACCCCACCTCAGGCCGTCCGTATCAGGACTGCGTAAGCAGTGGTGCCCGGAAATTGTAGACCTCTTAGAGCGCATGTGGGCACAGGAACATCATGACCGGCCCACCATGACCGAAGTTGTGACTGAGCTCGATGAGCTCGTCCGTAAGTATAAATAAAAGTTTTATCCATCACGCACCCCCCCCTACTTTATGCTCCATCATGCGTCGTGGGAGTGCGCATGTTGCTTTCTGTTGGCTTGGCCCAAAATTTCGATTTTCAAACCTGTCATTTGTATATTCCCGTCTTGCGCTAACAGCGTTCGACTTTTATTTTTTCAATCGCATATCACACATCACTGCTTCTCCACCCTACATTTGTATATTACAGTTGTCAAATCCCAATTATCTCTTGTACGAACCGAGCGAGCACCCACGAAATGTGGCCGTATACACGCAGGCTCGTCAATGTCAGGTAATGGCACGCGGTACAAATCACATTCTGTGTTATCAATGCGTGTCTGTCTATGGCTACAAGTTCTTTTTTTCTACCTTCCAACCATTCATGCCGAGCGCGTATGCGTTATACTTTGTATACGCTCTCAACGCTGTACATCTTGGTGGCGTTTGTGATGTCCGGTGCCTCGGTCCCAACCACCATATCGACCTTGTACATCTTCGTATCTGGCGGCGTGACGCCGTATTGGTCCACTCCACCACCAGGAGCACCAGCGGTATTGTCGCCCTTCTTACCACTAACCTTTACTGATTTCTCCGCCGTGGCAACCCCCGCGTTTGCCTGGGCGGCACCAGCTTTACTGGCGAGACCCGCCGCGCGTCCGTCGGGTATGCGAATGAACTCCCACGTCTGCGTGCCGGCCTTGTCCGCGACGCCATCAAAGGCGTAGTACCCGCGGCGCTCGAACTGGACGATGTCGCCGCCCTTGAGCTCGCGCACGTTGGCGTCCGCGAGCGCGTCCTCGCGGAACTCGGTCACGGGGGTGACGAAATCCTTCAGCTCGTCCTCCTCCTCGAGCTTCTTCTTCGTGATCAGGTAGTCGTAGTCGATCAGCGTCGCGTCGACGAGCGGGTGCGCGGTCGTGGGCTGCGCGAGCCACGTGATCTTCTTCGTCGTCTTTTTGAAGTCGCCCTCGAGGTGCAGCTCCATGACCAAGGCGGTGATCGTCCCGGAGCCGTCGGTGTCTTTGGAGCGTACGATGGCGTTGCCCCAGTCCATAAGTGTGATCTGATTTCGTGAGTGAGTGAGCGCGTGCTCTGCATTTGGGAAGGACGGCACGGTACCTCTTCGTTGTCCCCGAATGACAAGGCATCTTCCTGGTCGACCAAAATGTTTGAAGCATAGACAGTCTTCTTCTCGCCCACGTCAGGGTTCTTTTTGTGCTTTGGCAGCGTCTTAACAACCGGCTCGGGAGGACCACCTTGGATGGTTACCGGGACCCTGGGGTTCGTGTCTCAGAATAAGGCGTATCAGAGACACCATCTCTGTACTTACGTCTTTGTCTTCAAAACGGACCAAAACCGTGGTGCAACTGGGTCGATGATCTTCTTGTTCAATGCCCAGATCGAGTCCCATTCAAGAGATACGATTGCCTGACTGGGGCCTTGCGACAGCATGAACTGCGTCAGCGCCCCGACTGTCATCCCGCGGCGTCGGATACCCCGAACCGTCGGGAAACGAGGATCGTCCCAGCCACTGACGAGACCGGAGTCGACGAACCAACGTAGCTTGCGTTTGGAAAGAAGCGTGTAAATAAAGCTTAGCCGACTATAATCCCACATGTTGACAGGACGAAGGCCTAGTGCCTCGATCATCCAATGATATTGGGCGTTGCGATCGCGATACTCGTTCGTACGGAGGGCGTGAGTGACACCTTCGAGTACGTCCACGACTGGGCACGCAAAGTCGTAGGTAGGATAAACCTTCCATTTTGAGCTAAAACGCGACAGAAGTTGCGAGAAATACCGCAAGTCGAAACGAACGCATACCCTGTACGGTGGTGTGGCTCAGAGTTGCAGCGGTAGATAACGGGGTCACGCATGGCCTTGTTGGGATTATCTACGCTCATTTTGGCGCGGAGACACCATCGGACGCCTTCTTCGGTACCCTTTGTCATCTCTTCAAAACGCGACAAATTCTCTTCAACTGTCGCGTCCCGACGCCTCGATGCGATGCCCTGGCCCCGCTCTTCGCGCATCTGTAATTTCGTCAGTCCACAAACCCATCGCGAGAGTTGACGAGGAACCCACCTGTGCTTGTTCGGTGTCGTCGGCATATGCCATTCCAGACTTGATCATCTTGATTGCCAGTTCGTAGATCTGGGCGAAGTAATCAGACGTATGGGTGACTTTATCCCCCTTAATGTCCAAGAGATGAAGATCCTCGAGAATCGTCTCCTCAAACTCGGCCTCGTAGAGAAAAGTTAAGCAGAAGCCGTCGACTACACAGAACCGTTTTCACATACCTTTTCCTTCGTCGGGTTCGTATCGTCGAACCGAACAATCAGCTTGCCGTTGTACATCTTAGCGAAATATTTATTGAGAATGGCTGCTTTTGCGTGGCCTATGTGAAGGTAGCCGCTGGGTTCAGGAGGGAATCGGGTGACAACCTCGCCTTCCTTGGCATTTTGAAGGCCCAATGCAAAGGACGCTGCCGTTTTTTGATTTACTCGAGCTTTTGAGGCCTTCGCATCAGCAAGTTTTGCCAATGCCGCTTGTGTGGGCTCGAGAGATTCGATATGGTTGTACCATCGCAAGAGGTGTTGATGTTGGTTGTTTTTGAGGAGGCCGACGAGTCTTGGGTTTCCTATCCTCGAATTAATTGAGCGACAATGTCCATCGCTGAAGATACACACCTTTGAGAACACCCCACACGATCCAATCAGAGGCAGTAATGTCATGACCGACAAGGAAGGTGCGATAACCCAGGTAATCATCTAGCGAATCAAAGGATGACTTGATCTGAGGTATTGCTGTGGTTGTAGCAAGAGACTTGGCCAGAGTAAAGTATGCTGGGGTCTAAGCCAAGGAAGTCAGACACGGACCTCATCAGAGTTAACGCTGCGCACCTTGACGCCGTCGTCTGCAAGACCTCCAGCCTTGGCGAGAGCCTTGACCGCGTCTTCCTCGGACGTGACTGGAGCGCCTTCGACCGTTAAAGTCAATCCAGACGCCGATTCGTCATAGTTGACCTCGGCTTGTTGGGTATACGATGCGATCGCAACTACGGCATACGGAAATGGGGATTTCTTGAAGGAAACAGTGAGGGTCCCAACGGCCATTGCTTTTGTCTTGGTACAAATGGCACTTGGGCTTGAGATCTCGAGATGGTGCTAATCCCAACCTCAGTCTAGGGCTATATCCTCGTGGACCGGATCTACTCTCGATCTTTGACTCATTTTCTCAGTCTTTTCTGTTTCTCGGACACCGACTATCAGCAATTATCCCATCATGCCGTGCATGCTGTGAGGCTTTTTGAGTGGCTTCAATAAGCACACGCGAGCTGACTTGCATTTTCAAGTATTGACCCCTCGCAAAGATACAAACCGTATACTCCCCTCCACCTTCAAAACCGTCAATGGCCTTCCAAAAGGTCTACTGTACCCCCAATATGGCTTTCCACAGACCTTCGGGATGGGAATCAGGCCCTTGCGAATCCCATGACCATTGAGCAAAAAACGACTTTCTTTGAGCTGCTCGTCGAATGCGGGTATAAGGAGATCGAGGTCGCATATCCTGCTGCTAGCGATACGGACTTTAATTTCGTGCGCGGCCTGATAGAAAAGAATCGGGTCCCAGACGACGTGTGGGTTCAGGTCCGATCCTGTTTCTTCCCCCACCCAGTAGCTTGCTGATGAGATTTTACAGGTTTTGACGCCCGCACGGGAGGACCTGATCAGGCGGACCGTCGACTCCGTCGCAGGCTGCAAAAAGGCCATCATTCACATGTACAATGCAACATGCCCATTATTCAGGAACGTAGTCTTCAAAAACTCCAGAGAAGAGACCATTCAGCTCGCGGCGACGCATACGGAACTCGTCCGCCGCCTCACGGAAGAGTGTACAGAAAAGCACGGAACGATCTTCAGATATGAGTACAGCCCGGAAACGTTTTCGCAAACGGAACCCGAGTTCGCTGTGGAGATCTGCGATGCGGTTAAGGCTGCATGGGGCAAGGCAGGTACCGATACTCTGGAGAGAATTATATTCAATCTGCCCGCAACGGTTGAAATCGCACCCCCAAATCATTTTGCTGATCTGGTTCGTGCTCTGTTTGGCCGCCATATTCCGCATGTTAACTAGAATGGATACAGGTTGAATATTTCCACACTCATATATCAGAGCGAGACAAGATTCTCATCAGCTTGCACCCTCACAACGATAGAGGCAGGTTGCCAGAGTTTCTTTCGGCGACTGTATCCTAACCTTGCACGCAGGGACCGGCATTGCCGCTGCTGAACTTGGCGTTCTTGCCGGAGCAGACCGTGTAGAAGGCTGCCTCTTTGGAAATGGGGAACGTACAGGGAATGTCGACCTCGTCAATCTCGCGTTGAACTATTACACCCAAGGCATCCACCCGAACGTCGATTTCAGCGACATCCAACACGTCATTGACGTTGTCACCCAATGCAATGACCTGCCTGTGCACCCACGGCACCCGTATGCTGGGGAGCTGGTATTCACTGCTTTCTCCGGCTCTCACCAAGATGCCATCAAGAAAGGTTTCGAGGACCAAACGAAACGCCATGCGCTTGCGCGCTCGCAAGGAGAAAAGGAGATCTGGGAAATGCCATACCTGCCGATCGACCCAGCAGACCTCGGTCAAACCTACGAGGCGGTCATCCGCGTCAACTCGCAGTCCGGCAAAGGTGGCATCGCTTATCTCGTCAAGCAATATCTACACCTCGATCTCCCTCGCAAGATGCAGGTCGCTTTCTACCAGGTCGTTCAAGCCATTGCAGACCGCGAGGCGCGTGAAATGACCGTTGACGATATTACCACTGCATTTCGTTCGACGTACCACTTTGGAGGCGGCACGTACGAAGGACGCCTGGCACTGCGCTCGTTCAAAATTTCGTCAGCACCGGATCCGGACTCGCCTGACGTGGAAGAGGATATTCGCCAATTTGATGGGACTGTCTCTGTCGACGGCACACGACGCGTTATTCGTGGTGATGGCAATGGGCCCATCTCAGCCTTGCTCAATGCGCTTCGCACACACCTCGACATTGACCTCGCATTGCGCGAATATACTGAGCACTCGATCGACACCGAGGCCGATCTGCAAAACTCACGCGCCGCATCCTACATCGAACTCGTCCCTGTAAATGACCGCAAGTCCGGGCGCTCGTGGTGGGGTGTCGGTGTCGACCACGACATCGCGGGTTCCGGTCTCCGCGCTGTGCTCTCCGCGGTCAACTCGCACATCGGGGACCGTCCGCTGCCGGAGCTCAAGCTCTCTCTCGGGTTCAACGCGCGGTCTGGCCAATCTGATGTCGCATCTGCAATCCTTAATTCCCTTGGTTTGGAACTGCCGCGGCGCCTACAAGCCGCGTTCTTCGAGGTCGTACAACGTGTCGCGGCGACTTCGAGCGGCGAGATCACGCATGACGCGCTAAGCGCGCTGTTCAAGGAGACGTATGGTTATGACGCCCCATTGGGGCCACTGTCACTGAAGTCCTTCGAGCTTGACCGCGTTGAAGGGGGAACACGTCTCGCAGGCAAGTTCATGCTCGAGGACAAAGTCCAGCATCTTAGTGGTGTCGGGAACGGCCCATTATCGGCACTGCTGGCATGCCTGCACGGGTCTATCGAAGGTTCGCTCGTGATTCGCGAGTACTCGGAGCATGCGCTCGGCCATGGAACGGAGGTCGGCGCGGTGAGTTATGTCGAACTGGTGTACGAGGTGACAGAAAATGGGCAGACGCGCAAGACATCTGGGTGGGGTGTCGTGTCTGACACGGATATCGCAGCATCCGGTCTTCATGCGGCCATGTCAGCGTCGAGTAGAGTGGGCGCGGTGTGGAAACCGGCGGCTTGAAGGCTCTGGCGGATGAGAAGGAGAGAAGGGGACTGACTACCTTGAAAGTACATTAATTGTGTCAATATGGGGAGCCCCGAGATCGATCCTTCTTCCTCTTCTATCTCACATACCGTCCCTCTCCCGCTTCTTTTCCTGCTTAACGTCGCGCTGTAGCCCTGAGTGGCGCTACTCCACCTTCCAACCTTGTTAGTATCTCATCAATCTTATCTCCCATCTCCTCCTTCCTCCTGAACTTGCCTGCGCCGGGCAATGTTGGCAGAAAACAATTAACAGTTTCAGATCAGGAAATCGAATTCAATTCAAGGTTGATGTCGTGCGCCATCGCCGCCATGTGTTGAATTATAATCATTATTGACCAAGTGGATCTGGAACGCAGAAGTACCTCGACGTATGCAGTCAACACTTTGTTTTATTGTAGTAGTAATGGAGGAATACGACTTTACATGGATGGCTGCCAGAGGACTAGTACCAGAGCGCGATTGGGAAGGGAAACGATGCAGATGGGCGCAAGTTGGGGCCCGTTGGGTACCTAATGAACTGTCCTCTCATCTCTTACCAGTGACGTTGGCTGTGGCGCCGCGATCTTCACTCAATCCGAGTTAGCCCCATCAGAGCGCCATGTAGCTGATACCGTAACTGGGTACCATGATAGTGCTGTGATTTCTCGCAGCGACGGGCGTTCGCAAGTCTCAGTCATGGTCACGAACCTTCTGTAAATTGTCATTCCGCCGTATCCCGGGCCTTGCCAAATACTCGCGGTAAGGTAGGGAGCATCCAGTTACAGTTCGTATCACATGACCAAGCATGACAAACCATGAAAAATGGTGAAAAAGTGTATTAGCTCTATAGACAAGACATAAATGTAAATACAGCAACCCATTTTTTATGGAGATGGGTCATCCAAACAGACCTGTGGTTTCTAAATGTTTTTT